>Ga0315282_10001200_pt1 | contig 49825 bp, 36 predicted proteins | sample YL17G07_20_MG_FD_203693 | JGI IMG/M metagenome (GOLD analysis project Ga0315282, IMG submission 203693) | Sediment microbial communities from Yellowstone Lake, YNP, Wyoming, USA - YL17G07_20 | ecosystem: Environmental > Aquatic > Freshwater > Lake > Sediment | place: USA: Wyoming | collected...
TTCGATGGCCTCGGCTCAACGGACCGCCTCAGTGACGCCGATCAGGCGGTCACCGACAGCTACCTGTACGAGGCCTTCGGCGCCATCCGAGCCAGCACCGGCAGCACCACCAACCCCTTCCGCTACGTGGGCAGGCTGGGCTACTACCGCGAAGCGGGGGCCGACCTGCTGCACCTCAGGACGCGGTACTACCACCCCGCACTTGGTCGCTTCCTCAGTAGGGAGCCACAGCGCTGGCACGGCCTGGGATACCAATACGTGAACTCCACGCCCCCCAACGCCGCCGATCCGTCGGGTAGGATGCCTGAGTTCCTACGCAAGCTATGCCACGACAGGCTCACTGAGTTGAGTAAGGACATCAAGCAGAAAGGCATCAGTCGGGAGGAGCGGCTGAGACGAATCCGCAGACTCTACGAGGAACTCCGGGGGTATGGAGGGTTCGTCTATCCGTATGCTGCCAGTGCCATGGAGAATTGGCTCGCTGGGGCTGATAGGGACCCCTTTGACGTGTCTGAGCTCTTCATCTTGACCGATCCGAACTGTCGGGCGGCCCGCGATGCCTTGCTGCGCGATTTGGAGGGGCAGATCGAATGCTGCTCGCGCGAAGGCGACGTCTCCGGGCACGCCGCCGTCACCCCCGTGATACCCTCGGACCTCTGGTACACGATGGGGAGCTTCAAGCTCGAGGCAGGAGGGCACTACAAGAGAGGGCTTCTATGGGGCCTCGCGCCCAATGCGTACAGACTGACGGTCGACTGGAGTGTAGAGGATCGCTATGATTGGCACAAGGGCTTGACGGCAACTGTCTGCGGGGTTGTCATCCCAGATGCGTGGGCTGCTGAGCTGGAGGAAGCCGGTGAGGCTAAGCAGTTCACCATGTCCTGCAAATGGCGAGAGGTGCACTTCGTTGAGTGTGTTCATCGCACGAGGAAAGCGCGGCCCCCGTTCGGGGCGGCTCCCCCCCGTCCCCCTTGGGGTGGGTACTGGCCGGGGTGGCCGCATCTGCCGGTGTTGTGAGGGGGTTAACGGCCCAATGTCACGTGCGGCGTGCCGTCGGGAGGGGCCAGGTCCATCTGCGCGGATGGCGAGCGTCACTGCTGCAGGGGCTCGTAGCGGACCGTGGTCGGCTGGGTGCCGTGGATCAAGTGCTGGGGGCGGTGGGGTGGATCCGCTGCCAAGGCTTCTGTGTTGCCGGTGCTCGTAAGGCCTCCGTCAGGCAAGGGACAGCGTGGCGAGACCGATGAGTGCAGCACCGCGGGAGGGCAGGTGATGGCGGTTGAAGAAGGGGGGCGAGCGCCTCGCCGGGGTTTTGGCGGCCCTTTTCCTAGTTCACATGCAGGGCTGCGTTGCGCGTCCCAGTAGCAGACAGGGGGGACAGGTCGCAATGGTCAGCGGCTATCCCAAACGGTTGGTGGTGGACAACACCGGCACCGAGCCGGTGTCCGAGGTTCGCCTATCGGTGCACCCGGGGCGAACATACGTCGTCACAGACCTGAGGCCAGGCGGTAGGCACACCTGGCGGGGCGTCCCTCAAGGGGTTTTCACACTGACCATCGACGCGACAGTGTCTGGCGGCTGGCGGATACGGCGCACGGATGAGCTTCTTGTTCAAGACGACGAGGACGGTCTCCGCGTTGAGGTTGATGGTAGCGATGAGGTCAAAGTCTGGATCCTTCAGGGATTGCCTTCGGGCGAAGGGGAGACCGGCCGACCGGAGCGGGCCGTTGGGTACCCTGACTATGGGGTTTTGGTAGCCAACAGTTCTTCCAGAGACATCGCGCAGGTCCGCGTTTCCTTCGAGCCTGGCGGGGCATACGTCATCCCCAGCCTTCCCGTTGGTAGCACGGACATCCGGTCTCTTCGGCTCACCGGGGACACACACTTAACGTTCGAGATGACATATGCGGATGGCAGCACCCTCGTGCGCGACGAGAGGATCTTCCTTGGCCCTGTACCCCATCTGCTCCAGGTCGCGATAGAGGAAGATGGGAGTCTACACTTCCGCTAGACCCTCCGCGCCCCACTCAACGGCCCCTGATGCAGGATGCGTCGGGGAGCACCACTTACGGGTATGATACCCTGGGGCGGGTGGATCACGTGACCCAGCCGGCGAACAAGACCATCACCTACTCGTATGACCCGCTGGGCAGCCGCTCGGTAATGGCCGATCCCGACGGCGGGCCTGCGCGCCGAAGGGCGCTTCTGCCCGCAGGCGGGCGCACCACCTACAGCTACGATGCCGCCAATCGCCTCACCTCGCTGCTCAACCCGTTCAACGAGCGCACGACGTGGGTCTATGATGCCCTGAGCCGCGCCAGCACGTTGACTCTGGCCAACGGCGCGGTCACCACCTACGCCTATGATGCGGCCGGCCGTCTGACCTTGCTGCGGAACACCAAGTCCGACGGGACCACCATCTCCAGCTTTGAGTACGGCAACGACTCCGTGGGCAACCGGACCGGTGTGCTGGAGGCCAACGGCAACCGCACCACCAGCCTCTACGATGCAGCCGGGCGGCTGCTGGCGGCGGTGGATGCGCTGGCCAACCGCACCACGTTCGTGTACGATAAGGCCGGGCGGCAGACCGCCATCACTGACGCGCGGGGGAATCGCACCACCACGCAGTATGATGCCGCGGGCCAGGTGACGGTGCGCCTGGATGCCCTGGCCGGCCGCGCCAGCGCTGCCCAGGCAGGAATTAAGTATGGTGTCCCCGGAATTCGAACTCGTCAGCCAACGCCGCAACACCACCAGCCACTTCTACCACTTTGACGGCCTTGGCTCGACGGACCGCTTGACGGACGGCAGCCAAGCTGTCACCGATAGCTACCTCTACCAGGCCTTTGGTCCCATCAAAGCCTCCAGCGGCACCACGACCAACCCCTTCCGGTTCGTTGGGCGTCTCGGCTGCTACGATGATGGGATGGGGCTGTTGTACGTGCGGGCCCGCCACTACATGCCCGCGACCGGGCGGTTCGCCAGTAGGGATCCGTTGGCGGCCGTACTATACGCCTACGCAGGCAACTCCCCAACCGCCAACGTCGACCCGTCCGGTTTGCTGTCCTCCCCCGAGCGCTGCAAGGCATTGAAGCGGGCCTGCAAGAGCGCCGCACTGCAAGTCCACTGCCGCGTGGTGCCGGCGTGGGACGAGGCCTGCCAGCGGCTCAACGATCTGATCTATAAGTACCTGCACGAGTGCTTCGGCATTACCTATGGGCCAGTGCCTCCGCACGCGGGTCCCAGCCCAGAGCCCATCCTCCCCCCATGGCAGGGCTGGCTATTGGATTGGGTTTTCGACCGCTGGCTCAGGTGCTGTCACGGCGCGGGCTGGCCCCCTGGACCGCCGGGTCCGGGGGTGCATGGAGGCCCCCAAGGGCCTGTTCCCTGCGGGCCCGCTTGCACGCTGGAGTCGGCAGTTGACCTCGCTGGCCCAGAGAAAGGGGTGCCGTCGTTTCCCGGCTGGGTATCTATACTCTGCAAATGGAACTGCTGGGAGTATGGCTTGTACTGCGACAAGAGCATCCAAGTAGGGGCCTTCGGTGGGGAGGCGGTCAACCAGGAAGGGGCATGCGAGGGAAGGCCCATAACGGGCTACGAGTTCTACCGTGCGACTGGCATTCGCGCGCCTGGTTGGGACAAGCCAGGCCCTGCGCGACCTGTCACTTGCCACCCGCCAAAGCCTATGAAGCCTTGAGGGCGTTGTGTTGGTTCTTTGGCTGCAGAAAGGGGATAGGTCTGTGGAATCACGACCGTATGTTTTCCTGGGGCCGGGGATTGGGGGGGCAATAGCATACCTGGCATGGACGTGTGCACTGCTGATGGTTCCGGGATGCAAGTCGGGCATCATCGTTGAGCCCGCCCCACGCACGCAGGAGCTGCTTGTGGTGCAGCGGGCGGGCAAGCCGGGTGGGCCAACGGGCGAGGAGATGGTGGTCCACGCCGTGGGTGCGGGCAAGGTGTGGCAGCGCTCCCTGGGCGAAGGGCGCCACCCGCTGTGGTCACCGGGGGGAGACAGACTGGCCTTCTCCCGGTCGGTAGGTGGCACGGCGCTGGATCAGGTCTTCGTGGCTCAGTTGGCCCATTGGGCACCCCGCCGGCTTCTGGAGACGCGGTCGGCCTGCTACCCGTATTCCTGGAGTTCCGATGGCGGCAACGTGTACGTAGGCGCCGATTCGCGGGTCGCTGCTGTGGAGGCGGAGACGGGTGAAGTGACGTACATCGGCCCCACCGACGGTATCTTTGGGTCGCCCATGGTGTCGCCGGACGGCCGGCACATTGCCTTTGGACGGGTCTACCCGGAGTACCCGGGCACCCGTGGGGGGATTCAGGTGTGGGTGATGGGCGCCGACGGCTCCTCGACCCGACCGGTCAGCCAGCGCAAAGGCGAGTTCGCGCCGATCGGGTGGACGTTTGACTCAAAGCGCCTGCTCTTCTATGGCCTGGGGACGGTCTGGGCGTACAGTGTGCAGACAGGTGCCACGCATCGCGTATCGCCACCTTCCGTGGCCGCCTTTGACCCTTCCGTCGCGCAGGGGGGACGCTACCTGACGTACGCCGCGGTGAAGGATGGCAGGCTTGTGGCGCAGGCGGCAGGGCCCCCCGCCGCCTTGCAGAGCGTAGGAGAAATCGAGATCGACTTGCTCGACTTGGCCAAGGACACGCCGAAGGCGATCGCCAGCGAAGTGAGGCCAGTGACGTGGGTAATGTCACCCGTGTCGAAGGCTGACGGGAGCTTGGTGGCTTGGATAGCTTGGCAGGCCAAGGGACGGACAGTCCTGAAGGTGTATGATGTGGCCCGCAGGGCGGAGGTGGACCGGATTGCCGCGCCGGCCGACACGACGTTCATGAAGCTCTACTGGCGTCCAGTGGTGGTGCAGGGCAAGGCACGTGCCTGATTGAGGGGACTGAGAGACGCCCGGCGGCGGCTCCTTGGGTACCTACTCTATCCATGAAAAAGTCAACTCCGTTTGGGCTGGGAGCGTTCGCGGATGAGCTCTTGGTATTGGGCCTGGCCGATCTTAGCGGGATCGCGATGGTGCCGGGCGGCAGGTGGAGGTGCTGGATGCCAACGGCAACCGCACCACCACCGTCTACGATGTCGCCGGGCAGGTGACCGTGCGCCTGGACGCCCTGGGCAACCGCACCACGTTCACCTACGACGCCGCCGGGCAGCTCGGCACGCGCACCGATGGGCGGGGGCAGGTCAGCACCTACTCCTACGACAACGCCGGGCGGCAGACGGGGATCGTCTACCAGGACGGGGCGCGGGCCACGTTCAGTTACGATGTGCTGGGGCGGCGCACGCTCATGCAGGATGCGTCGGGGACCACCACCTATGGGTATGATGTGGTGGGGCGGGTGGACCATGTGACCCAACCGGCCAACAAGACGATCACCTACTCGTATGACCCGGTGGGCAGTCGGTCGGTGATGGTTGATCCCGACGGCGGGCCTGCGCGCCGAAGGGCGCTTCTGCCCGCAGGCGGGCGCACCACTTACTCCTACGATGCGGCCAACCGGCTCACCTCGCTGCTCAACCCGTTCAACGAGCGCACCACATGGGCCTACGATGCCCTGAGCCGGGCCAGCACCTTGAGTCTGGCCAACGGCGCGGTCACCACCTACGCCTACGATGCTGCCGGCCGTCTGACCTTGCTGCGGAACACCAAGTCCGACGGCACCACCATCTCCAGCTTCGAGTACGCCAACGATGCCGTGGGCAACCGGACCGGTGTTGTCGAGGCCAATGGCGACCGGGTGACTTGGTCGTATGATGCCCTCTATCAGCTCACGCGCGAGCAGCGCAGTGGCGACAACGCCTACGACATCACCTACACGTATGACGCTCTTGGCAATCGCCTCACCAAGGTCGCCTCGGGCGAGACGACCACCTACACCTATGACGAGGCCAATGAGCTGAACGTCGAGGTCGCTCCGGCGGGCACGCGCACGACCTACTCCTACGATGCCAACGGCAACACGACAGTGAAGAACGCGGCGGGCTCTCTGACCACCTGCACGTGGGATGGCGAGAACCGGCTCATCAAGATTCAGTCGGCGGACGGTGTGTTCACGATGACCTACGACGCCGACGGCCTGCGGCGGAAGAAGCAGGAGCCCGCCGGAACGGCTACCTTCATCTGGGATGGGCAGAAGGTGCTGCTGGAGACGGACGCGGGGGAGAGCACCGTGGTTCAGTACACCCTGTCGAATGAGGTCTACGGCGATCTGCTCAGCCAGCGGCGCAGTGGGAGCAGCAACTTCTTCCACTTTGATGCGCTGGGCTCGACCGACCGCCTGACCAACGCCGCCGGCACGGTGACCGACTCCTACACCTGCTACGCCTTCGGCCAACAGCGCGCCAGCAGCGGCACCACCACCAACCCCTACCGTTACGTCGGCCGCCTGGGCTACTACCGCAACGGCACGGAACTGCTGTACCTGCGGGCGAGGTACTACGACTCCGGCCTAGGTAGGCTGCTGAGCGCAGGCGCGGTGGACGTCGTACCGGGAGGATACCCCTACGCCGCCAACGGTCCCTCAGTATCCGTGGACCCAACTGGAGGGCCGGCGAAGGGCAAGTGCAAGAACATCGCTAACTACTTGGGCGCTGCCACGTACATGTCGAAGACGAGGTACAAAGAGGGCACCTGCGTCGCCTGCGCGATACCATGGAAGTGCAACCCGTCTGACTGCAAGAAGTCGTTCCCGGCCCACATCGGGTGCTCACACGATTTTGGCGACATCCGGGATCACTACAAGAAGGGGAAGAAGTACGAGAATGGAAAGTGCCTGGTGGCCTTCAAGACCGATCTCAGCGGATACGTCGCATGTGGCAGCAAGCTGAAGATCTGCGATTCGAAGACTGGCAAGACAGTAGAGGCTCTCGTGGTCGAATACGGGCGGTTGCCTGAGTCTGACACGCAGCACAAGTGCGGCAAGCAGACGCACTACCTCGACATCCATGAGTCGTGCTTGAAAGCGCTAGGCTTGAGCTTCAAGGAGGGAATAGCGTGCGACATGGTCATCGAAATCGAGCAAGGTGGGGGGGAAGACCTGAGAGGGCGGAATGATACATGCCCGTGGATGAAATGCCCGTGAAAGTGCCCTTGATGTCGCGCGGCACAGCTAGCACGGTCGCGATCTGCACTGCATGGATCCTTGGAGGGTGCACACCGCAGCAAGGGACGACGGCCGCAGGAACCCAGCCAGCGCGTGTCTACGCCGCTTCCCCGGGGGGATTGTCTGTCTGGGACCTTGGCACGAGCCGGGAGGGTCAAGTGACGGGGATCGTCTGTTGGTCTGACGCCCGCTTGGCCCCAGATGGCTTCAGTGTTCTCTTCAGCGTCGAGATGCCAGGAGAAGAGGGGATCTGGAGCGTGCCCATAGGGGTAGCAGACGGCGTCCTTGGGAGGAGCGTCCCGTGGGAAGAGGTAAGGACCCATGCGACACGGCTGACAAGGGACCTTACTGACCGTGATCCGGCGTTGTCGCCCGACGGCAGCACCTTAGCCTTCGGCCGACAGGGCCGAATAGCGCTCCTGCACCTTGGGAGCCACGAGCTGGAGTTTGTGACGCCTGCGAACCCCCCCTTCGATCGCGTTGGCAGGATACGGATGTTGGGCGACCTCTTCCCAACTTGGAGTCCCAGCGGGGCGCAGATCCTTTACACGCTGGGCGAGGAGGAAGAAGCACCCCAACTGAGGCTTGCCGACCTGGCACGGGGCACGAACAGGCAGCTGACCCACGCGGAGGTGGGTGAGGCAGGCACGCATTCGGGGGTCTGGAGCCCTGCAGGTACGGTGATAGCTGCCGTTCGGAACAACATGCCCACACCGCCTTACGTGCCATGCGGAGACCTGCAGGAGGGTCATCTGGTGTTCATAGATGCGGTTAGCGGCGCCGACATCGCTTTGTGGCCTGGGACAAGAGTTGAGCAGTTGGTCTGCTGGACGCCCGAAGGCGACGGCGTGGTTTTCTACGCTGACGGCGGCCTTTATCTGACCCGGTTCCCCGAGGGTTGGGGGGGAGACAGGATGGTTGTCAGTCGGGCCGCGTCGGATGTCGGGGGAGGCTTAGCTATCGGGTGGCAAGGGGGGCCGTAGCGCCGAAGGCGTAGAGATTAGGGCCTCTCGACTAAGGGGCGGACTGTCTCCAGATCACCAGCATGGCCCTGGGCCGCAACAGCCCGATGGGCTAGACCTTGCACGGTGAGAACGGGCTGATCAAGGTGGAGTCGGCGGATGGCACCTTCACCATGACGTATGATGCCGAGGGCTTGCGGCGCCAGAAGGAGGAGGGGGCGACGGTCACCAAGTTCCTATGGGACGCCCAGAAGGTGCTGCTGGAGACCGACGGACAGAACGCTACGGTTGCGGCGTACACGCTCTCGGATGACGTATACGGTGATCTGGTCAGCCAACGGCGGAGTGGGGTGAGCCGGTTTCACCAGTTCGACGCCTTGGGGAGTACGGACAGGCTCACTGCTTCCGACGGAACCGTGACAGATAGCTACGTGTACTACGCGTTCGGGCAAGAGCGCGCCAGCAGCGGCACCACCACCAACCCCTACCGTTACCTCGGCCGCCTGGGGTACTACCGGAACGGCACGAACCTGCTGTACCTGCGGGCAAGGCACTATCAGCCCGCCACCGCCCGTTTCCTGAGCGCAGAGGCATTTGGGACACTCGGGTCACGCTACCAGTATTGTCGGAATGCTCCTGGTATCCTGGCCGATCCGAGCGGCCTGCAGGCGAAGCCAATCTACGATGTGTGTAAGCAGTTTAAGGACGATCAGACGAAGATGATGCTCTGCGACTTCTGCATGACCATCTGCACGACCATGATGAGTGGGCCCTTGGCCAAGCAGTGCGACAAGATCCCCAATCCAGTGCTGAGGAAGTTCTGCAAGAAGGCGCTGGAGTACGGGTGCGCGCGGTTGTGCACGCATACGGCAGGCTGGGATCCGGGTCTTGTGGACCCGGGATACCAAGTGTACTGCTATACCCGTCGCGCTGATCTTTGCGACTGCATGGACTGCTGCGAGGAGTACGACCGACTGATCGCGCCCTTCACGAATCAGCGCAAGCGCGACACGACCCTGCAGACATGCTGGAAGTGGTGCAAAGGCGGGCTCGGCTAATGGAGACCAGTCGGGCGCAAGTGCCAGGGAGGTGAGGCGCCATGAAGGCGCCACTGCAAAGAGCGTGCATGTTCGGTTCCCTCTGCCTAGCGGTGCTCGGAGCTGGCTGCAAGCGGCCGCAGGTGGCGGCCGGGACGAGCGGAGTCCAAGAGGGTCCGCTGCCAGGGGACGCATACCAGTATCCCGGATCCAGGCTGCAGTCGGTGCAGTTGCTACCCTCAGACGAACGGGGGGAGGTGCTACTCTCCCTCGCCTTTGCGACCGACGACAGCCAAGCCACTGTGGTGGAGCACTACCGCGCTCTGCTACGGAGCTATGGTCGAGTGGTCGTCCATCGGGCGAAGACGGACCTGGCACCGGGGGCGGACGTCGTGACCGTAGCGGACGCGTCCTTCAGGGGGCATGTCGTCATCGTGCGGGCAGACAAGCATGATATGGATCCCAGCGACGGCTACAGTAGGAGTCGGAGGCACGGCGACGAGGAAACCAAGATCAGGTGGGTGCTGTATATGAAGGTCCCCAAGGCGCCTTGAGCGTACCGGGAGGATCGGCCTGCTCGCGCGTCCGCGAGACGCGCGATTGGGTGGTGAGGTGCCTGCTCAACCCGTTCAACGAGCGCACCACATGGGCCTACGATGCCCTGAGCCGGGCCAGCACCTTGAGTCTGGCCAACGGCGCGGTCACCACCTACGCCTACGATGCTGCCGGCCGTCTGACCTTGCTGCGGAACGCCAAGTCCGACGGCACCACCATCTCCAGCTTCGAGTACGGCAACGACTCCGTGGGCAACCGGACTGGTGTTGTCGAGGCCAATGGGGATCGGGTGACGTGGTCGTATGATGCCCTGTACCAACTGACCCGCGAGCGGCGCGACGGGGCCTTCGGGTCAATCCACTTGCGCAGTATGGGCACGTTCGGGCTGACCTCCTGGCCGGCCCTCAGCCCGGTGCGGTATATGTTGTCCCCCTGCCAGTCCACCAGTTCCAGCCCATGCCGAAGCGTTCCAGCAGCGTCAGTTAGTCGTTGAGCCACACCAGGTGATCCTCGCCAGATGCCCCTTGTCAACCGAGCGCACGAGCTTCGCCAAGTCCCTGCAAGGGATTCCGCCCTTCCCCCGCGAAACCTGGCCGGCGACGACTCAGATTCGCTGCGGAGGAGTCTGCCCATGAAGGTATTGGCCGTCGGTGCCCATCCTGACGACATCGAGATTCTGTGCGCCGGCACGCTGGCCAAGTGCGCCGCCCGGGGCGACCAGCTGCACATTGTGGTGGTCACCGACGGCGCTGCCGGGCACAAGGTCATCCCGCCCCCGCAGTTGGCCGAGATCCGCAAGCGCGAGGCCTCCGCGGCCGCCGCCCTAATTGGCGCGCAGATCGCCTTCCTGGCAGAGCCGGACGAGCTGCTCTTCGAGGACGAGCGCACGCGGCTGATGATGATTGACGCCCTGCGCGTGGCCGACCCCGACCTCATCATCACCCACGGTCCGGAGGACTACCATCCCGACCACGTGCACTGCTCGCGGCTCGTGTTCGGCGCCAGCTTTGTCTCCTCAGTGCCCAACATCAAGACCGACCATCCGGCGCAGGAGAAGATCGCGGCCCTCTACTACATGGATGCGCTGGCCGGCGCTGGCTTCCTGCCGGAGGAGTACGTGGACATCACCGAGACCTTCGCTACCAAGCGGGACATGCTGAGCCAGCACCAGAGTCAGCTCACCTGGCTGAAAGAGCACGACAACATTGACATTTTGGAGTTCGTGGAGACAGTGGCGCACTTCCGCGGCCTCCAATGCGGCGTCCAGTACGCCGAGGGCTTCCGCGCCGCCCACCTCTGGCCCCGGCAGAAGACCCAGCGCCTGTTGCCATAGGGGATAGGGGCGGGGTTCATGCCCGCCCCACGTGCCAGCAGGTAGCGACGCGCTTCATCACTGCTCCGACCACTCGCTGTGCTTGTCCAACTTGCCCCGGATGAAGCGCCGGTGCTTGCCGTCGTACCACCAGCCCCGGCTGTCCACGTAGTCGCCCAGCTTGCGCTCCACCCGCGGGAGCTGTGGGGTGGGGTAGTGGGGGAGGTCGGGGCTGTAGCCTAGCTTGGCCGGATCCTCGCCGCGCACCAGCGGCTTCAGGTACTCCACGAAGTCCTCGGTCACGTCAATGCCGTTCTCGCTGAGCCACTGCTGGGGGATGTCCCGCTTCTTCGCGGCCACGTTCTCGAACTCGGTCACGCCGGTCGTCCACCCGTAGGGATCGCGGCTGGTGCGCACGATGGTCACCATCTGCCCGCTCTGGCCTGCGGCGGCCAGCTCCACGGCCTTGCGGCCCACCTCGTGGGCTTCTTCCAGGTCCTGGGCCGAAGCGCAGTACATGAACGATCGCTGTGCCACGCCTAGCTTGTCGCTGCGCACCTTGCCCCCAATGCTCTCCTCCAACATGGTGGTGAGCGCCTGCGCCACACCCCCGAGCTGTGCGTGCCCGAAGGCATCCTTGAACTCGGAGGCCTGCGCGACTAGCTTCCCCGGCTTGCCGTCCTCGTAGTAGCGTACGCCCTCGCTGACCGCGATCATGCAGCGCCCGTACTTATGGTAGAAGTGCAGCACGTCCTCGTAGAACTTCTCGTCCACGAAGGGCACTTCCGGCAGCAGGATCAGGTGCGGGCCTTCGCTCTCGTCCCGCCGGGCCAGCCGGCTGGCGGCGGTGATCCAGCCGCTGTCGCGGCCCATGCACTCGGTCACATGGATGTCGCGCAGGGCGGCATTGTCCGTGTTGGCAAAGCACAGGGCCGAGGCCACAAACCGCGCCGCGCTGCCGTAGCCGGGGCAATGGTCCGTCTCCGGCAGGTCGTTGTCCACCGTCTTGGGAATGCCGAGGCAGATGAGATCGTAGTTGCGCGCCGCCGCGGCCTCGCTGATCTGGAGCGAGGTCTTCTGTGAGTCGTTGCCGCCCGCGTAGAAGAAGAAGCGGATGTTCTGCGCCGCGAACACGTCCAGGGCCCGCTCCAGGTCCCGCTCGTTGGCCTTGAGCCGCACCGAGCCGATGGCCGCCGAGGGCGTGTAGCGCAGCCGCTCCAGGGCCGCGTCGTCCAGGGCCTCCAGGTCCACCATGCGCTCGTGCAGAATGCCCTCGATGCCGTTCAGCGCCCCGTAGATGCGCCCGATGTTGTCCTGCTTCTTGGCCTCTTCGATGGCGCCCACCAGGCTGGCGTTGACGACCATAGTGGGGCCGCCGGATTGGCCAATGACTGCATTGCCTTCAAGTGCCTTTGGCATTGCTGCCTTCTCCTTCCGACCCGTAGGTCGGGCATTCCTGCCCGACGCGTAGGCCTGCTTCCACGCCGCCAGTCAGGCGTCCTTCCGCAGCACCGGGCGAGCCCGCCCTCCAAGCAACTGGCTAGCCTTACCCGCTGGCGGCCGCTGGCAGTGAGGTGTCCCGCTTCGAGAGCAGGCTGTGGGCGATCAAGGCGACGAAGAAGCACACCAGATTACCCACTACCGGGTACAGCAGCCACACTATCTTGGTGAAGAACATCATGTGCGCCAGCACCAGCCACGACGCCGCAAAGCCAATCAGGGCCGCCCAGCGATGCACCCGGAACGGTAAGAAGGCCAGGGCCATGAGCCCCAGCATGCCGTTGGTGGTGTAGGCCATGACCTTGGACCACGTCTTCTGGGCCGAGGCAATGTTCATGAACAGGAGGGCCGCCGCAATGTTCAGCACGCCCAGGACGACGGTCAGCGCCCGCGCCACGCCCAGGTAGTGCCTGTCAGGCTTGTCCGTGCCCCAGAAGCGCTTGTAGAAATCCTCCACACACACCGTCGCGCTTGAGTTCATGCTGGAAGCGATGGTGGACTGCGCCGCCGCCCAGATGGCGGCAATGACCAGCCCGGCTATGCCTGCCGGCAAGCGCGTGACTATGAAGTAGGGGAAGATCGAGTCGTTGCGTCCGGCCGCCATCAACTTCGGCACGTTGGGGTCCGGGGCCGCCTGGTAGTAGACAAAGAGGCCGGCGCCGATGAAGTAGAAGAGGTACGCCAGCGGGATGTAGCCCAGGATGGAGATCCACACGCTGCGGTTGGCCTGCGCCGTGGACTCCGTGGTCATGTATCGCTGCGTCATGTCCTGCTGTGTGCCGTAGATGCGGACGGTCTGGAAGAGGGTCTCCAGAACCAGCCAGGGCGTCAGTTGCGCCGCCGGGCTCTGATCCATGAACCTCTGCCAGAAGGGCGCGCCCGTTCCCCAGGTGAGGACGCGGAACTTGTGGTGCGCGGCGGCCAGGGCCCAGAAGTCGCCGCCCGTGGCGTTGACCCCGCCGAGGATGTACAGAATGCTGAGCACTGCCCCTACCGAGAAGACGGCCACCTGCACGGCGTCTGTCCAGATGACTCCCTCAATGCCCCCCAGAACAGTGTAGATGGTGACCACTATGCCCATTACCAGGATGGTCAGGACCAAGTCGCTGCCGGTGACGATGTGGAGGGCCAAAGCCGGCAGGTAGAGCACTAGCCCCATCCGACCAACCTGGAGGGCCAGGAAGCACAGCGAGCCGATGACCCGGGAGGAAACGTGGATGCGCTGCTCCAGGTACTGGTATACGCTGATGACCTGGGCCTCCCGGTAGCGCGGCAGCACGAAGCCCGTGATCACCACGGCCGTCACCAGCAGGAAAGGCAGTTGAACGGTCCAGGTCCAGTCATCCGGGCCGAAGGCTATGCCGGATAGGGCCATCACGGTCAGGGACGAGAGGTAGGTCCCCAGCAGCGACAGCCCCACCAGCCAGGCCGGCAGCTTGCCCTCAGCAATGAAGAAGGCCTTCGTCCCCACCTGCCGGCGGCTGAAGTACGCCCCCAGCGCCAGCATGCCGACCAGGTACAGGCCGATGACGGCGTAGTTCAGCAGGCCGAACTCCGGATAGGTGATGCCTAGCTGGCTTTCCGGCGGCATCTCGTGTTCCTCGAAGGGGCCGGTCCGCAGCTTCTGGCACGTCCGCGCACGGGCACCAGAAAACCAGGCCGTCGGCCTGGTTTGTCCTTGTGCGCTCTGCTTTTCCTCCTGCGGGCCCCGAAGACCTGCCCGCAAGAGGCCCGTAGGTGTGCCCCAGTGGAGGCGGCCGGTGAGGCCGCCGGAGTTACTGCCTGATCTCCTCGACCTTGCCGTTGGCTCTCAGGACCACGTACACCGTCCCGAACCCGTGCGGTCGCTGGCCCGACTTGGTGCCCGGCTGCACGCAGGAGGCAATGATTGTCTGCCGTCCCGTGGTCGGCCCGGGCCGCTCGTAGACGAAGTGCCGGCCGGTCTTGGTGCAGTAGGTAGCCGACTCGTCGTCCAGGTACTGGCGGTCGCAAAGCTCCTGGAGCGTCCGGGGGTAGCGGCCGTTATCCTCCACGAACATACGCAGGGCCATGCCGATGTGCTGGAGGTGCGCCTCGCATTGGGTAATGTTGCTCTTGTCGTTGGCGGTGGCGAAGGCAGGCATGAGCATGGACGCGAGAATGGCGATGATGGCAATCACCACCAGCAGCTCGATCAAAGTGAAGCCTCGCCGCCGGCCCGGTTGCGTGCTCATTCGTTCTCACCTCATCGTTCGCTTTGCTGTCCCAGCCCGAGGGCCCTCCACTCGTCGGGGTAGACCCAACGTACCTCCCCGGACAGGAAGGCCACGTTGGCGCGCCCCAGATGCCGTGGCTCGTCGTCGGCCGCCAGCGGCGTGTCGGGCGGGTCGTCGTTGGCGTGTCCGGGCACGTACACATAGCCCACGCAGCGGAACGGCGGCGCCGGAGCCGTCCCGCCGCCGCCGGAGAAGCCCAACGCAGGAAGCAGCGGCTCCGGCTCCTTGGTGGAAGGGCACCAGTACACCACCTCGTTCTTGACATAGGGGAACACGGCCAGCCACGGCTCCTCTGGCGGCCGGCCTTCGCCCGCCCCCGGCGGGAAGAAGCCGTTGTGGTCGTAAGCGTACATCTGGAAGGCCAGGGCGAGCTGCTTCAGGTTGCTCTGGCAACTGGTGACCCTCGCCCGCTCCCGCGCCGCCGCAAACCGCGGCAGCAGGAAGGCCAGCACCACCACGGCGATGATGGCCGTCACCATCGCCAGCTCCAGCGCCGACAAGCCCCTATTGACCCGCAGTCGGCTCATAGCGTGATGTGCTCCAGCTCCTCCCGCGTCCACCTGTGCGCCGGCGGGACGGGCAGGCCTGTGTCCTTCCACGTGAACTGCTCCAGGCGGCCCAACGGCTCCCCCTGGAACTCCCTCTCCGACAGCCATTCAGTGTGCAGATCGCCGAACAGCACGTTCGCCCCACCGTGGTGCCAGCGCTCGCGGTCGCTGCTCAGCGCCTTGGTGGGCAGGCAATCGCTGCCCAGCCCGCCTTGGTACTCGTAGCTGCTGGCCAGGCCTTGCCGACCCATCGCCCACGTGCTCATGGGCAGCCCGGGGCACACGAAGACCTTTGCCTGGTGCAGGTAGCGTGGGTAGAGCGCCGACAGGTCGTCGGCGCCGGGGGGATAGAGTCCGCCCTGGTCACCAGCGTACATGGAGAGCCCCATGCCTATCTGCCGCAGGTTGTCGGCGCAGCTAGCCTCCCAACCCTTCAGCCGGGCCGAGGCCAGGCGGGGGATGAGCGCCGCCGCCAGAATGGCGATGATGCAGACCACCAGGAGCAGTTCGAGGAATGTGAAACCGTGGTTGCGCCTCATTGCCCTACTCCGTGTCTCTCTTGGCCTCCCACGGCACGCCCTCTGGCGTCCTCGGCAGGGGCAGGCCGGAGGCGCTGAGCAGCTTGGCTATCTTGGCGTCCGGCCCCGCGCGCAACCACTTAACGTGCCCATCGGCAAACAGGAAATCGGCGCCCTCCATGTGCCGTATTGCTCGGTCGCTGCCGAGCGCGAACTCGGGAGGCGCATCGGTCGCGAGCCCGCCCTTGTACTGGTAGTCCCGGTTGACGTTCCGGCCCCTGACCTCGTCCGGCACCGAGGGACACAGGAAAACGTCCGCATGGGGCAGATACCGGGGGTACAGTGGCTCCAGGTGGTTGTCGCTGGGCGGGTAGAAGCCACCGTTGTCCGCCGCGTACATACGCAGCCCCAGCCAAATCTGCTGGAGGTTGCTCAGGCACTGCGCCGAGTCCGCTTTCTGCCGCGCCTTGGCGAAGACCGGGAACAGGATCGCCGCCAGCAGGGCGATTATGCTCATCACCACGGTCAACTCCACGATGGTGAACCCGCCCCGCCCACCTGACCAGACTCGCCGACGGTGACTGCTAAGGGCCTTCATCCGCCATCTCCTCGCGGTGCGGGCCCCGGCGTCGGAGGCATCCCGGGGGCCCCCGGTGGCCCCATTGGCGCCGGCATCCCCGGGGGCCCCACCGACGGGCTCGGTGCTCCCTGGGTCGGTTCCCAGGATTTGGGCAGGCCGTGCGCCGGACGCTCTTCGGACCTGATGGACACCACGCGGCCATTCACCAGCAGCACGTTCCCTCGCTCGTTGTGCACTTCGGTCTGCCCCACGGTCTGGATGTCGGCTACCAGGCCCAAGTGGCCCCGGCTCCTCACCGTCCGCCCGGCCGCATAGAGGTAGGTGGCAGCAACGCCTCCCGGCGGGCCCCCCTGCGCAGTCCACGGGCCAGCCTCGGTCGAGCCCTTCCCGGGCATCATGTAGTAGACAGACATCGCCGAGGGGCACTCGAACACCTGGGGCTCCTGTAGGTAGCGCGGAATCAGCGGCGTCAGATCATCGTCCACCGGCGGGAACGCGCCGCCGTAGTCCTCGGCGTAGAGCTGGAGCGCCAGCCCGATCTGCCGCAGGTTGTTCTGGCAGCTCGTCGAGCGGGCCGCCTCACGGGCCTTCGCGAAGACGGGAAAGAGAATCGCCGCCAGGACGCATATGATCGCCACCACGTTCATCAGCTCGATCAGGGTGAACGCGCGCGATCCCTGGCTCCATCTCCAGCCCGCCCTCGATCTGCTGCCACTGCCGGATGTCAACCGTGTAGCCTCCGTTCGCCGTCTCGGTGTACGTGCCCAGCACTTCCACTTCGCGCACCACGGCCTCCCTCTGCGCCATGGCCACCGTGCCCTTGCTCTCGATATCAACCCTTCCCGCCGCGCCGCGCTTCACCGTCACCTCGAAGCTCCCCGCGCCCAGCCTGGTGCCCTTTTCTCCTCGGTAGGTGTCCCCCTGGGCCGCCAGGCAGGCCACTGCCTTGGCGATACCTGCCTCCGCCAGGTTGAGCGCCTGAGCCGCCTTGTGCGACCTACTGGCCCGCAGGTCCGTCGTCGCCGCCACCAGCAGGAAGGCGCTGGTGGCCGCGAAAACCAGCAGCATGAGCACCAGCACCGACGCCAGCATCACGCTGCCCTGCTGGCCGCTCTCTCTTGGGGGCGTGCAGCCCTTACCGCCTTCCCCTCTCCCCTGTGGACGCGCGCGTCCGCCCGGAGAGGGGCTAGGCGGGAGGGCTGCGAGTGCGTGCAGCTGTGGCCGTCTCATCGGAAGTTCCTCATGCAAACCGCCGTCTGCATCGGCGTCTCAATCGGTCGCTCCCCAGGCGCCAGCGCTTGCCCTGAGCGGAGTCGAAGGGCTGCCCACTTCACCGTCACCAGCCGCCCCTGGCAGCCAAACACAACCTCGCGCAGCCCTTCCGCGACAACCTCCTCCGTCGCCGCCTTCCGGCTCCCACTGGCGTAGGTCCGCCGCGTCAGGTTGTATGGCCCCTTCCCGCCCGCCTGGTAGACCACGTACCGCGACTGCCTCGCCTCGCGGCCCGCAGTCCGCCCGCGCGCAGGCATTTCCAGGGTGAGCGTGTGCAGGTCTTGCCGAAATGGTCCCAGGCGGTACACGCTGCGCGTGGCCATTCTGGCATCGCGCTCTATCATGGCCAGCAGGTCTAGCTGCTGGCTGGTGCTCACCGCGCGGGCCGTCTGTGCCCTCATGGTGCGGCGCGTGCGAATGTAGAGCTGCATAGCCAGCCCAGAGATGACTGTGAAGATGGCGATGGCCGCCAGCAGCTCTACCAGTGTCACTCCCTTCGCCCGCCCTCGGCCCCTTATGGCCTGCCTCCCTCCCTGCCTGCCGGCAGGAGCGTGACCAGTTCGGCGCTGCGAGCAGGCCCAAAGGGCTCCCGCCAGCGCATGGTCACCTTGACCTCCCGCAGGGCGGCACTGTGGCGCTCGATGGCCGCCAGGGCCTCGCCGCCTGGCAGCGCCTCCAGCCCGGGCGGCGCCAGCTTATGCTCCCCCACCGCCGGCACGCCTTCAGCCCGCAGGCGCTCCATCTCCCCTCGCGCAAGCGCCGAGGCAGTAGCCAAGTGGCGCGCGCGGGCGACCGCTGCTGACCCGTGGTAGAGCCCCTCGATGCTGACGCTCAGCCCGCCGACCAGAAGCAGGGCCGACAGCAGCGCGGCGGCCAGCTTGTAGCCGCGTTGGCTGCGCAGGCGCTTCAGCCGGCCCGATTCACGCCTTCGGCTCATAGTCCAGAACCCCCGTATCCACCGGCGTTGGCTGTGGGAGCGGTCTTGGTGGTGGTGGCGTGCGGAAGCGTGGCGGCTGCTCGGCGAAGAACAGGTAGATGCGCACCACGATGACGCCGGCACAGGTGAACAACACCACCAGTCCCAGGCCCAGCCACGGCGCCGCCCAGGACGCCAGGAACACGACCCACGCGGCAAATGCTGCTACCAGCACCACGAAGTCCATGTACGACTCCACCTCCTTGCCTTCAGGCCGGCGGTCCCAGGACCCTCGCCAGCTCCTCCAGGGTGGTGCGCCCCTTGCTGGCCAATTGCAGCCCCACGTCTAAGAGGCCCTGGGCGCTTCGCTCCCGCGCCAGCGCCTCCAGCTCGCTCGCCGACGGCTTCCGCAGCAGCGCGTCGCGGAAGCCCTCGTCCATCTTCAGCAGCTCGAATATGGCCGTCCGCCCCGCGTATCCGGTGCCGTAGCACGCCTCGCATCCCTGGCCGGCGCGGTACACGCCCTCCAGGCGGCCGAGCGGCGCGACCAGCGCCGGGTCGGGCTGAGCCGGCGCCGAGCAGCTTTCGCAGTTGACCCGTACCAGACGCTGAGACAGCGTCGCCATAACGCTGGAGGCCAGCAGATACGGCTCGATCTCCATCTCCATGAGCCGGGTGAACACGCCGGCCGCGCTGCGCGCGTGCACGGTGCTCAACACCAGGTGTCCCGTCAATCCCGCCTGAATAGCGATCTCGGCCGTCTCCCGGTCGCGGATCTCGCCGATCATGATGACCTCGGGGTCCTGCCGCAGCACGGTGCGCAGGCCCGCAGCGAACGTCAGCCCCGCCGCCTTGTCCACCTGGGTCTGGTTGATGGCCCCCAGGTCGAACTCCACTGGGTCCTCCACCGTGGCGATCCCCTTGTAGCCGCGCTGCGTCTCGTGCAGGTGCATGAGCGCCGAGTACATGGTGGTGGTCTTGCCGCTGGCGCTGGGCCCGGTGACCAGGATGGTCCCCTGAGGCCGCGAGATCAGCTCGCGGAAGTCCGCCTCCTGCTGCTGGGTGAACCCCAGGGCGTGCAGTGGCATCGTGGCTCGTCGCGGATCGAAGATGCGGACCGTCGCCTTCTCGCCATGCAGCGTAGGCAGAATGGTGACCCGCAGGTCCACGCTGCGCCCTGCCACCTGCGTCACACACCGGCCCTCTTGCGGCCGGTCGCGGCGATAGATAGCCAGCTCCGCCAGCACCTTCAGCCGCGCCAGGATGCGCCCCTGGACGTAGGTAGGCAGCGCCAGCACGTCCACCAGAACCCCGTTGAGGCGATAGCGCACCTTGAACTCGCTGCGCAGGGGCTCCAGGTGCACGTCGCTGGCCTCGTGATGCACCGCCTGGGCCAGCATCAGGTCCACCAGAGGGGCAATGCGCCCGTCGGGGCGGCTCAACAGTTCTGTCGCAGCCCGCTGCACCTCGCGGGGCGCCAGCCGCCGCTGGAAGTCCGGCTCAAAGCGCCGCAGACGCTCCTCGATGCCCTCCTCCAGCAGGGCCTGTGCCCACTCCAGCTCATGGGCCGGCAGCCCGGGTATGGACCAAGCCGGGCGGCCCTCGCGGAAGTTGAGCACCAGCCGGCGCCGGCGACCGTCGTCCGTCACCTCCACATGGGACACCTCGTCCCACGAGGCGGTCATGACGACCTGCTGCCTCGCACCCTCCCCTGCGAGGCGGGCCGCGACCCGGCCCGTCAGCGCCAGGCCCTCCGGCGCCACGTGCAGCTCACCACCCCGGCCGTGGAATACGTGCTCCTCGGAAGCTAGCTCTCTCATGGCGCGCTTCCCTTCAGGCCGAATTCGTGCGCTAGGCGCCACTGAGCGACCTGATGATGCTCAGCAGCGGCAGAAACATGCCAATGATGATGGCGCCTATGAAGAAGGCGATGATGATGATCATCAACGGCTCCACCAGGCGCGAGAAGTGCTTCAGCATTTGCTCCGTCATCCGCCGGTAGTGCACGGCGAGGTTGGCGAGCGCCTCGGCCAGCTCCCCGCTGGTCTCGCCCACTGATGTCTGCCAGATGAAGTTGGGCGGGAAGGCCTGCGTGTCTTCCAGGCTGCGCGAGATGCTGTTGCCCTCACTTACCCCGCGCCGCGCGGCCCGCAGGGCGTGTCCTATGGGAGCATTGGTCGCACTGGCGCCCGCCAGGTCCAGCGCCGTCAGAATGGGCACCTGGTTGCGGGTCAGCACCGACAGCGTGCTGCTCACCCGTGCCAGGGCGGCGGCGCGCTGGATGTCGCCGAACAAAGGCAGGCGCAGCCTCAGGGTGTCAATCTCCATGCGGCCCGCCCGCGTGCGCGAGTACAGCACGTAGATGGCGATCAGGCCGACCAAGGGCAGCAGGATGAGGAGGGCCGCCGGCAGCCGGTGCTCCGAGACCAACAGGATGACTCGGGTCATCAGCGGCAAGTCCTGTACCCCCAGTTCCTTGAACAGGGCCATGAAGTGCGGCAGAATCCAGGTCAGGAGGAGTGCCACCGCGCCGGTGGCCAGCATGGCGATGATGGCTGGGTAAGTGAGCGCGCTGGCGATCTCTTGCGCCAGGCCGCTGAACCCTTCCAGGTGTTCCGCGTAGGCGATGAGGGTATCGCCCAGCGCGCCGCTCTCCTCACCAGCGCGCGTCAGGTTGACGGCCACCTCGCTGAAGGCCTTGGGATGCCGCGCCAGCGCCTCCGACAGCGGCTTGCCCTCCTCCACATCGCGGCGCACGGCGTCTATGACCCGCGCGAAGCGCCGGTGGCGCGTCTCCACCGCCAGCACCTTCAGGCCCTCCACTACGGGCGCGCCGTGGTTGATCATGGCCCCGAGCTGGCGGAAGAACCCGGCCAACTCAAGGCCGCCGATGGGCCCCGGCCACCAGCCCTCCTGTCGGACTTCCTCGAACTCCTCGGCCCATTCCAGCCTCAGGTTCTGCGCCTCCAACGCGGCGGCCAGCGCCGGCAGGCTGCCGGCAGCCAGGAACCCCGGCACCTCCCCCCCATCCTCGCTCCGGGCGCGGTAGCGGTACGTCGGCATAGGCTCCCTCCTTGCCTGCCCAGAGGCAGGCCACGGATGCCGTCGCTCGAAGTGAGATACGCAGCACTGGGGGCCAGGTTACGGCGCAGGGGGCACGGCTTCAGTCCTCTGGCGGATGGTCGAGTCGGTGATGTCCCGGCAGCGTCTGGCGGCGCTCCAGAGCTGCGGCCGCCGCTCGCACGGCGACCTCGTGGGCTGCCTTGGCCTCAATGAGGGTGGCCAACTCATCCACCGTGCTCGCCCGCGCTTGCGCCAGGGGCTCGCGCAGCTCCTCCAGCCAGGCCAGGCAGCGCCTCAGCCCCTCCTCGTGGCGGTACTCGAGGCAGTGGTTCCACAGCGCCCAGCCCACCTCGGCCCGCAGCTCCGCCGGGCTGGGTGCACTGGCCTGGTTGGCCATCATCTCGCGGAGGGCCAGCTCCGCCTGTCGGCAGACACTGTCGCTCCAGCGCGGGCGCGCCCTCTTGGCTGCTTCCGCCGCCTGCCGGCCGGCAAGGGCCCCGAAGACTATCGCGTCAGTGAGCGCCGCCCCTCCCGGACGCCGCGCGCCGAACACGCCGCCGGCAGCTTCGCCCGCCGCCAGCAGCCCCTCGACTCCGGTGCAGCAATGCTCGTCAATGTGCACCCCGCCGCTGGTGTAGTGCGCCAGGGGTGACACGCGCAGCGGCTTCTCGGTGACCGGGAAGTCGCCCAGCAGCAGCTCCCGAATCTGCGCCAGCGGTTGGTTCTCCGCCCAGGTGTCGTCGGATATGCGAGTCAGGTCCAGCAGGAAGTCGAAGCGCTCGTCGTTCCGCTGCGTGGGCCAGGAGCGCTGTTGCTTGATCCCCTCGACCTCCTCGCGGCACACCGGGTCCCCCTCCAGCGTGCGCAACTGGCCCGCCGCCAGCGCCGGGCCGAAGTTGCAGGCATCGTATGGCAGCCCCTCCTGAGCCAGCCCCAGGCCAAACGCTTGCAGGAACTCCATGTCCACGGTCTGGGCGCCGGCTTGCACCGCCAGGTAGATACCATCGCCTGCCGTGCGGCCGGGATTATCGCTGCGGGCGTATCCGTCGGCGAAGCCCCCTGTCGCCAGGATCACGCAGGGACAGCGGTAAGCCAGCAGCGACCCGTCGGACAGGTCTACAGCCAGGGCGCCCATGACCATGCCCTCGTCCAGCATGATCTGGGCGACCAGCACCCGCTCGTGCCAGGCGACACCCAGCCGATCGGCAAAGCGGCGCAGGGGCAACGTCAGCCCCTCCCCGCTGCGCATGGGCCGCGCCCTCACCGTCGCTCCGCCCTCCCGAATCGCCAGGTCAACGCCCAGGCGCTTCAGGTCCTCCAGCTCCGGCGCGCTGCGTTCGGCCAGGAGCTGTGCGAGCCTGCGGTCCGCCAGGCCCTGTCCCTGCTCCCCTAGCAGGTCCAGGTACTCGCCCGGCGACCTGCCGCCCACCGCGCCGCTGAAGCCCCCGTGCGCGTAGGCGGTGCAGTTCTCGCTGGCGATGGGAGTCTTGGAGGCCAGGACGACGTCCGCGCCCGACTCGCGCGCCGCGATGGCGGCCCGTAAGCCCGCACCGCCGCCGCCCACGATCAGGACATCAGTGGGTATCTCCCGCACTGTGTTGCGCAGTGACATGCCCGCTCCTCCCGTACGGTCTCCCGCCCTCGGTTGTTCGTGCTTCACTGCCCGGATAGGTCGCTCCTCCGTCTGGGGCGGCGTTCACGGAACAAACGCGCGGCGCCGAGTGTGTTTGAAGAAGGAACCAGGCCGTGCCGGGGCCAAACTAGCCAGGAACCTGCGAAGGTCCACCTGTCATCCCAATCAAGGGGGTACGGAACATGCGTGCAAGCAGCGTCCGCCTGGCCCGAGTCTTAGTGCTGCTGGCGGCAGCCGCGCTTCTCGGCTCGCTGGCCGCAGCCCAGCAGGTGCCGGACATCACCGCTCAGATTGACGTCCTGGCCACCAAGGATGAGTCCAGCCTGGCGAACTTCGCGGCCCGAGAGCAGGCCATCCGCGAGCTGGCCGCCTTGGGCAGCCAGGCGGTCCCCGCGCTCATCGAGAAACTCGAGGGCGATGCCGGCAAGGGCGTGAAAACGGGCGTGGCCACCGCCCTGGGTAAGATCGGCGACGAGCGCGCCCTGCGCCCGCTTCAGGCGCGCCTGGGCGATGCGGACGCCGACGTGCGGGCCAAGGCCGCCGAGGCCCTGGGGGTCCTCAAGGACACGCGTGCTGTTGACCCGCTCATCGCCTTGCTCACCTCCACCAACCAGATGGACCGCCGCGGGGCTGCGGTGGGCCTGGGCCGCCTCGGTGACAAGGCTGCTGTCGGGCCCCTGCTCGCGCTGCTGACGGATGGGGAGTGGGAGGTCCGCTGGCGTGCTGCGGTGGCGCTGGGCCAGATAGGCGACCACGCAGCCGCCGCGGCACTGTCCGATGCCCGCAATGACGCCAACGCCGTGGTGGCTGCCTGCGCCGCCTGGGCGGCAGCGGCCGTCGTGGGCACCAAGCGTTACGATGAGCTGAAGCAGAACCTGGCCGCCACGGAGACTGGTGTTGCTGCCGCCACCGCCTGGGCCCTGGGCGTGATCGGCACTGACGAGGCCGTTGACATCCTCGTGGAGAGCCCGGCGGCCGTGAAGGCAGGCAGTCAAGTCCAGTGGGTGCTCAACTGGCTGGGCACGCCTAAGGCTCTGGACGCGCTCAAGGCTGCGGCGGCTGCCCCGGCCGCCCCAGCAACGCCGGCTGCTCAGTAGCGCTCTCCGTAGCCAGGCTGGCCGCGCGCACTACTCAGGCAGGGCACCGGCATTGCGGTGCCCTGCCTTGCCTCTGCGCCGGGATGCCGACGACTGCACTGGCAAGGTGAACTCATGGCCCACGTGACGCTGTGGTTCGACTGCGAGGACTACATCACCCCTCTGTCCGACGCCGCCGCCTTGTGGATGGCTCACTTGTGCACCGACCTGGGCATTCCCGCCACGTTCAAGATGGTGGCCCAGAAGGTGCGCGTGCTCCAGCGCCGCGGCCGGCAGGACGTGTTGCGGGCTCTGCGGCGCCACGACATCGGCTACCACACCGACAGCCACAGCCGCCATCCCACCGTGGCCGAATACCTGGAGGGCAAAGGCTGGGAGGAGGGTGTGGGGGAGTTCATCCGGCGCGAGGGCCAGGGCCTGGAGGATGTGAAGGCTGCCTTCGGCAAGCCCATTTGCTGCTACGGGCAGCCCGGCGGCTCCTGGGCGCCCCAAGTCTATGGGGCGCTGTTGAAATGGGGGGTGCCCCTGTACCTGGACGAGGGAGGCAACGTGGGCCTGGACGCAGCGCCCTTCTGGTTCTGCAACGTGCTCAACGTCTTTGGCCTGCAAGAGAACGTGTGCCGCTTCAACCATGGCGACCCCGACGATCTGCCCCGGGCCAAGCAGCGCGTCGCCGACATCAACGAGCGCCTGGAGAAGCAGGGCGGAGGGCTGATCAGCATCTACTACCACCCCTGCGAGTTCTCCACCGCCAGGTTCTGGGATGGCGCGAACTTCGCCCACGGGCAGAACACCGATCCGCAGGATTACGTGATCCCGCCCCTGCTGGTGCCGGCCGACACTGAGCGCCGGCTGTGGCAGATGCGCGAGTGGCTGAGCTTCATCAAAGCGCTGCCTAACGCCAAGTTCGTGGACGGAACGAGCCTGGGGCGGCTGTACCCGGATGACCTGCGCGGCCGGAAGCTGAGTGCGCAAGCGGTCAGGGAGGTCGCCGCGGCCACGGCCGAGCAGATCAACTTCGCGGCGGTCGAAGGCGGCTTCCTCAGCCCTGCCGAGTGCTTTGCCCTGCTCACGCGCGCCATAGCCCCGACGGCCCGACGTGCTCAGGCCGTCTTTCCGCTAGCCGTCCGCAGCCCTCTAGGCCCCTTCGAGCAGCCGCCGCCTCTGGCGCAGCCGTTCTCGTGCCGCTTCGGCGCTCTGGTGACCGCCTGCAACGAGGCCCAGAGGCACGTCTCGGCCAAGGGCGCCCTGCCGAGTGCCGTCGCGCTTGCGGGTCAGCAGGTTGGCCCGGCGGAGCTGCTCCAGGCAGCGGCCCGCACACTGTTGCGGCCCTCGCCGCCTGAGAGCATCCAGGTGGAGCCCGCCACCGTTGCCACCGAAAAGCACGTAGCCCCAGAGGATGCCGACCTCTGGGGCTGGGTCATCTTCCCGCCGGGCTTTCGCGCCCCTCAGCTTCAGCGCCTCGCCCGTCTCCAGGCCTGGACGCTGAAGCCCGCGACGCTGCGCGGCTAGGGGCTGCTGCGCCTCGACCCCCTAGGTTCTGAGGTCGAAGCGAAGCACCGTCATCCTGGGCAGGTCCACCTGAATCTGCCTGCCGGAGAGCTTCCTCGCCGGCAGCTCGCCGATGGTGAACCGGTCCACGTCGCTGTACTCGTAGAGGGTGACGTCCTGGGCCGGAACTGGAGCGCTCAGGTTGAGCGTGACCCTGGCGTCCTTGGCGGCGCGCTTGTTGACCAGAACGAACGTGAGCTTCCCCGTCTTGGTGTCCCTGGCGGCATGCACCGAGATGTCGTCCGGCGCGCTGCACTTGCACGGCAGGTAGCGGTCGCCGAAGGCCGTGTGCTGCCCGTCGGGGTTGCGCAGCATCTTGAAGGCGAAGTATTGGGGGCTGTTGACCGCCGGGAAGAACCAGAAGAAGGCGAAGTCCAGGCCCTCGCGCGCGAACACGCCCAGCAGCTCGCACTGCGCCACGCCGCCGGAGACGTCCGTATCACCGCCGAAGCTGTACTCGCCGAGGCAGGTCATCATCCCGGGGTTGCACTCCGTTATCCATCCCTTCATCAGGTGGATCAGCTTGAGCCGCCCTCCGACCTTCCTGCCGTTCGGGTCGTTCGCCGTCCAGGAGGGGTCCGCCCAGTCCGGGTCCCACATGACGCGAGTCTCCTGCACCCGGCCCTCCATGACCTTGGGGTCGGTGGGCGCGCCGGCCATGTAGATGCCCGTTTGCGGGTAGAAGTGGAAGTCCAGTATGTCTACCAGTCGCACGCCGGTGTTCTGCTCGTACTCCCGCAGCTTCTGGAGCCACCATTTGGTTATGGGTATCCGGCCATGTGCGGCGAAGTCGGGCGGATCATCCCAGGTGGCCTTGCCCTGCTCGGCCGCCTCAGCGTCGAGGCCTGAGTAGAAGTAAGCCGTCCAGCCCCAGGAGGTGGGGCCCGCGATCTTCACGTTGGGGTCAAGCTTCTTCAGCAGGCCGGCGTAGGTGCTGGTGCGCTCCCACAGCTCGTCGTAGGAGCAGGGCTCGGGGTGCATGCCGCGATGCGTGCGGTGCCACAGCGTGGGCTCGTTGTCCAGAGCGATGAACTTGACGCCCCCTTTGTCTGCGGTGCCGTAGCCCAGGTCCTTGACCATGAACTCCAGCATCTGCGCCTGCTCTTCGGGAGGCATTGCCACCGAGGTCTCATTCGGATCGGACTCGATGTCGCGCAGCACAGGACGGCCGTTGTTGTCCGCCAGGATGTTGCCGTCCGCCCCCCGCACGAACTGCCGTCCGTTGCCCGCATTGGGAAGACGATCAGTGGGCTGCGACTTGCCGGCCCACGATTCCTGGTCGGGGTACTTGCGGATGTCGAAGGCAACTGACGTTCCGTCCTTCGCCACTCGGCCCATAGTGGGGATGGTGAGGTAGGTCTCCAGGCCGGCCTTGTTGTTCTCTCCGTGGAAGGTCACCAGCCAGTTCCTAGCGGGCGGCGTCTCCTCGCCGGTGTTCTGGAAGAACCAGTCGCTGCCCTTGGCGCCATAGCCGTGCTTCCAGTTGACCGGGCTGACGGGGTTCCCGCCCGCGCGCAGCATAGTCAGCCCCATCTCCACCGCAGCTTTGCGGTCGCCCATGGCCGCGCCGTAGATATAGGGGCTGATGGGGCTGCCCTCGGCCTTCACATCCACTTCGGCCGTCACGGAGCTCGGGTTTTGGCCGACGGGCTTCGGCGGCCTGGCTTCCGGCAAGGTCACCCAGGCGGAATGCGCTCGCACCGGGCGCTGCTCGAACGCTATCTCGTCAAGGAAGACGCTGTAAACTTGGTCGTGAGGCGACCAGGTATCAATGTCTAGCTCCCAGGCCTTGGCCGCGTCGAAATCCGTCTTGCCCTGGTACATGTCAACCAGCGGGATGATCACCTCATGCCAGGCCCCGTCCAGCAACTGCTCGCAGTAGTCCAGCACGTTGACCCCAGGAGTCGCTTTCCGGCTGCTGGAGCAGTTGAGGCTGAGGTTGATGCCGTCCGGCCTCTTGTCGGCGGGGCTTTCCACCTTCATCCAGAACGACAGGTTGCGGTAATCGCTGATATCGTCTCCCGAATCGGCGGGCCACCAGCCGTGCCAGTTCCACCCGCCGCCGATCCATCCCGATCCCTCGCCGTGGAACTCCAGCGCTACGTTCCCGTTGTGGGCCTCCTCGCTTTGGGCTTTGATGAAGTTGAGCGGCGTGGTGGGGGAGACCCAGCTAAGGCCGGAGGCGAACTTCTCGCCGTCCCAGATCATCAGCTTGTCCTGCACCGAGCCGACGGTGAGTCTGGCCATGGCCGAACTGACGTTGCCGCTGTCGTCCTCGGCGACTACGCCTATGACCTTCTCGCCGGGGCTCAGGCCCGGCGGCGGGGAGAACGTGTTGGCGTAAGTCTTGTCGCCTGGGGGGCCGTCCTGGTGCTTGCCGTCATCGAACAGCTCCAGGTCGGGCTGCCCCAGGGCGCTCAGGTCGGCGAATATGCGCTTGACGCCGGCCCCCACCCGAGCAGAGGCGGCGCCCCAGACGGTCACACGGGCCTGGGCATCGCCTGCCACCACCGCGTCGGGCTTCAGCGCCACTCCCGCCACGATCGGCCCCTTCGCTGTCCACATCAGGCTGCCCCGGTACAGCCCGGCTTTCCCGAGTGCGAGGAATACGGTGCGCTCGTCCGGGCACGAGCACCAGGCGGTGGCAATGCGCACATGCGCGTAGGGGTCTACCTCGTTCGAGATGATGAGATTGGGCCGCAGGTTGTCGGGGACGAGGCTGCATAGAGCTCCCGTCAGGTCGGTCCAGGACTGACCGTAGTTGTCGCTCATCTGGATAACCAGCAGGCGGTCATTGGTGCCCCGGATCGCAGTGCGCGACTCTCTGAACGCATACTTGCCGGCGGTGCCCACCACGCGGGTGTGCTCTTCCATGACGTACTGCCAGGTCTTCCCGCCGTCGAGGCTTCTGTTGATGCCGTGATGCTGGGAGGAGAACAGGCTCTCGCCGGTCTGGATCACCGGCAGCGGCCCGGTGAAATACCTGGTCGCTTGCCCGGCGCCCACCGCGGGGAACCAGTCGGCCCCGGAGTTCTCGGTGTACCAGATGCCCTCGCGCCCCTCCTGTGCAGGAGCGCGTGAGGCCAGCACCCACTTGCCGCCGGCGATGCCGAAGGGGATCTGGCCCATCACCTCGGTTCCCACGGTGGACGTTGACCACGTTCTGCCCCCGTCCTTGCTGACCGAGATCGCTTGACCAGCCCGCTGACCGACGAGGACCAGATTGGGGTCAAACGAGGGGATGGTTACCCACTCGACATCGTCGGAAGCCATGCCCGTGGCCTTGTCACCGCACTTCGCCCACGTTTTCCCGCCGTCGCCGCTGCGCCACAGCCCGCCGCCCTCCGTGGCTACCGAAGCAAAGACCACATTGCCCTCAGCGGGCGAGACGGCCACCGTATAGGGGGCCTGCAAGCAGGGAGCCTCGCCCTGGAGACGGGTCCAGGCGGCTCCCAGGTCTTCCGACCTGAACAGCCCGACGCCATCCACGACCGCGTAGGCCACCGGCTGTTCGCCTCCCGCAGCAACCTCGACAACGCCCCGGCCAGTTCCCAGGTCCAGACCGTTGTTGACGCTCTCCCACTTGATGAACCGCCCTCCCTGCCCGTAGGCAGCAGCGGCGGCCAGCATACCCATCACACACACGACTGCGCGAAGCGCACGAGCACCATCTGTGGTCATCTGCGACTACCGCCTCCTGACTTACACAGCAGACTGGCGAGGATTCGAGGAGCCCCCTGCAATCCTGAAGCCTCCTTGCTCCGCTTACTTCGCCCTGCGCTCCGGTGTCACCTCGGCGCGAGGGCATGGCTGTGGTCGAACCGCTGGCGCCTCACCACTGAGTCCGGGGGAAGTGAAGCGCACACCGGCGGCGAAACCAGCCCACAACAAGCCGTGTCCGCGTCCAGGACCGGAATCTGGGGGGTGTCCCGTGCGGCTATCCGCTTGCGCGTTACTTGGTCTGGGACTGCAGCTCTGCTGCTTCGCTCAGGAGGGCGCCATGTTCCGGGAAACCGACCGTTCCCTCATCATCCGCGGCGGCACCTACGAACTCGAGCTGAGCAAAGCCGACGGCGCTGTCTCCGCGCTGCGGCAAACCACGGCTGGCGGGGGCGCGGCTCTCCTCGTGGGCCAGAGCGCAGGAGGGCCGTGGGTCCTGCGCTTGCGCAGCGGCCAGACCGTGGCCGCCGCCGGCGTGCGCCCGTCCTGGAGCTGGGATGGCAAAGCGCACACGCTGCACCTTGCCTACAGCCCCCCTGAAGCGAACGTCTCGCTGGACTGGGAAGCAGCGCGGGACAGCCTGACGCTGCGCGCGCGGGTGCGGCACCAGAACGAGACCATCCTGGGAGTTGACCTGCCGACCGGGCTGCTCTTCGACGCTCAGCGCCTGAGGCTGTTCTCGTTCCCGCACGATCTGGGCCTGGGGCTCACGCGCCAGTGGTTCCTGCCGCAGGACCAGCAGAGCGCGCGCTCGTGGACAACCGCTGCGCTGGGCCCGGAGAACCTGCGCCGCCTGACCGGGGCGGGCTGCGAGATGCGGCCCGATGCCGATACGCCGGCAACCCTTCAGGTTACCGACGCCGGCCGAGCGTGGCTCGGTGACGAGCAGGCCGCACGGCTGGACGGTCGCAGCGAGACAGTGAACCGGCCCCCCGAGGAGGGCAAAGCCGACCTGGTGCTGGTAGACTCGTCTCACGGCCCCTTCCTGGTCGGCTACCAGTTGGGCGGCAGAGGCTGGCTGCTGCGCTTCTGCGGCCAGAACATACAGCCCCAGGTGCACGTTCCGCCTGCGGCGGCAGCCACTGAGCACGTCTGGGCCGGTGCGGCCGATGCGCCCAGTGACATCGCCGTCATCGCCTTGCCGGGCGCTGCCAGAGGCGGGTGGACAGGCACCACGGTCGCCGAGTGGATCAACGGTCTGAAGCAGTCGGCCCCGGTGCGTCGCCATAGTTGGCGGGTGGCCACGCTGGACTCGCCCCAGGCGGTGATGGCGGCGCTGGCCGCCGCGAAGCCCTCTCACCTGGCCATCGTCAACCCCTACGGCGAGCACTTCCCCTGCGGCTCTGTTGGGAACGCCACGGCCATGATCGAGGCCATCAGGGGATACGTGCAGCGGGGTGGGCTCTGGTGGGAGTGCGGCGGGTATTCCTTCTACTACGCCCTGGTGCCCTCGACGCTGCTGAGCATCGAGGGGCAGTACCCCAGCCTCTTCTGTGACTTCGTGCACCTCGACTCCGAAGACGGCACGCTCAGCGTCTACGGCGTGCAGAGCCAGGACTCAATCTTCGTGCCTGCCACGCTGCGGGCCGAGGCGGTGCCGAGCCAGGGGCAGAGCCTGGGCGGCTACAGCCATCGCTTCAACATCTGGGCAGAGCCCGGCCGGGAGTTCACGCTGCCGGCGCTGCGGTTCGTTGTGGGGGAGACGCTCCGGGCCGCCGTGCGGCGCTACGGCGCAGAGAATGGCTACCACCGCACGCTGGCAGACAAGATGCCTGCCGAGCTGCTGGCCAGGCTCCGCCAGAGCGTGCTGGTCATGATCAGCGGCCCCACCTTCGCGGCCGAGACCGCAGCCCTGGACGCCCTGCCCTCGCCGTGCGTCATCCACCTGCCGAACTACATGCTCGGCGGGTTCGACAAGCAGTATCCCGACTTTCTGCCGCCCAATCCGGCCCAGGGCACCATGCAGGACCTGCGCGCCCTCTATGATCGCGCCCACCAGCTGGGAATGCTGGTCATGCCCTACCTGAACCCCACCTGGTGGTGCGATGACCCGCCCTCACCCTCCCTGCTCAAGTACGGCGACGCAGCCCTCGTCCGCGGGCTCGACGGCAAGGTCCCCATCGAGCGCTACGCCGCCAATTGGGGCTATTCGCTGACCGCCAGCCATCCCCTCGCCAAGGAGATTGACGCGCGCAACATGCGCCTGTTCACGCAGGACCTGCCCTCGGACATCATCTTCCAGGATCAGGTGGGCGCGCGCAGTTGGATGTGGGACCTCAACCCTCGGGCCCTCGCCCCCTACGGCTACACGCAGGCGATGGTTGACATTGCCAAGACCGACTGCCAGATCGCGCCGCTGTCCACCGAGTGCGGCTTCGACCGCATCATAGACTTCGAGGCGCAGTTCTGTGGGCTGACCTGGTCGCTGGTGCCCACGCCTGGCGGGCCCGAGTGGCGCTCGTTCTATGACGAGCGCTACCCGCCCGGCACCTGGCGCGTCTCGCCTATCGGGCTCTACCTGGCCCACGACAAGGTGGCCTTCACCCACCACGACCTGGCTCAGCGCATTGGCGGCAAGCAAGACCTCTCCATGTCGTTGCTGCTGGGCTACCAGATGATTGACATCCTGGGCACCGGCGTCTGTCGTCCCGGCACACAGCGCATGGAGTGGCTGGGCTGGCTCGACGCGATCCAGAAGCAGATATGCTCCCGCTACCTCGCCGAGCCCCTCACCGCTTTCCACGAACTGGAACCCGAGGTCGTCCGCGCCAGCTACGGGGACAATGCAGGCGTAACGGTGTCGGTCATCTACAACGGACGGCCGGAGCCGTTCCGCGTGGACGACCGGATGACCATCGCCCCGCTAGGGTTCGCCTGCACTGTGGGCGAGGTAGTCAAGGCCGGCATTCTGCGTACCTTTCGCGGCCAGCAATACCACGAGGACGTGTACCTGATCGAGGCTCGGCGCGGCAACGCAGCCGAGTACTGGGTCTACACGGCGACGCCGCTGGAGGTGACGGTCCAGGCGCCACCCGGGGCCCGCGCCGAGCGAGTGACGCCCACGGGCACAGCTCCTGCCGAGTTGGTGCCGCGCGACGGACGCCTGCTGCTGCGGGTGGCGCCGCGCGCCGACGACGCCGGCTCCGCCGTGCCGCGGTGGGCGCTGAACCAGGCGCCGCGCGACTGGAACGACCCGCCGGACGACCTCGCGGTCATCGCTCTGGAGCCAGATCCCGGCGTACTGGGCTTCAGCGACCAATCGGCAGCCGACTGGGTCGCTGCCCTGCGGGACGCCGTGCCCCGCTTGCCGGTCGTGCGGCTGACCTCGCCTGAGGCGGTGCTGGAGGCCTGTGCCGCCGGCCCGCGGCGCCACCTGATGATCCTGAACCCTTATGGTGAGTGCTTCCCGGCACCCTCCGCAGAGCGGGTCACGCAGATGCTGGATGCCATCAGCGCCTATGTGGCCAACGGCGGCGTCTGGTGGGAGACGGCGGGTTACTCATTCTTCTACCCGCTGGTGCCGAAGCGGAACGAGGCCGGCGCAGTCGTGGGTTGGGAGCGCCTGCAACTGGGAGCCGGCCAAGAAGCCATCTTGGGGCTGGAGTCCGCGATGCTGCCGCTGGATGAGCCGCCCTCGCCGCTCGAGGTCACGCCCGAGGGCCGTGCCCTTGTGGGGCAGGAGGCCGCACGCCAACTCGCCGGTGCAGAGGCAGTCGTGAACCGCCCCACGCCGGTTGCGGGGAATGCCTTGACGCTGCTCTCGTCTGAGGCGGGAGGCTACATCGTCGGCCACCAGCCCAAGGGCTGGGGTTGGCTCTTTCGCGTAGGCGGCCCGGGGCGGAAGTCAGTCACCGTGCCGGTCGTGCGCGCCGTAGCAAGCTACGTCTACACGCACCTGCCCACCGTGCTTTCGGGCACGGCCGCCCCGAGGCTATGCCATTACCGCGTGGTGGCGCGGTAGCCTCTGCCATTGACACACGACGGCTGGCTTGCCCTCAGGTCCCGCGCTCCCTGGCCAGGGCCTCGTTGACCTTGGTGGTGGCCTCTATGCAGGCTTCCGGTACTGTGATCTTGCCCAGCCAGGCCAGGTCCATCTCGTCCTCGATGAGGTGCCGGATCTCGTCCCATTCCGGGACGTTGGGCGGCATCGTGGCGTAGTCCACCGCCTCCACGAAGGGCCTGCGGTTGTAGCCCACCTTGGCCGCCAGATAGGGCCCTTTGGCCACCGACATGCGCGAGGGCATCTTCTCCCGCTTCTCGGCCATGACCGTCTGCGCGTAGGGGCTGAGTAGGAACTTGAACAGCTCCCAGGCCTCCTGGGGGTGTTTCGTGGCGGCCGCAATCGCGTAGTTCTCCGCACCCAGCATGGTGGCCCGCCGCTTGTTGTGCGGCAGCGGGGCCACGTCCCATTTCAGCCCCTCGGCCGCCTGCAAATCCTGCACATCCCAAGGCCCGGACATGAACATGGCCACCCCGCCCTGCGTGAACGTCTCCAGGCCCATGCCACGGTCCGACGGAAGGGTCTGTGGGGTCACCTGCCACTTGTGCCGCAGGTCCCAGACGAACTGCAACGCCTCGATGGCCTCGGGACGGTCCAGAATGCACTTGGTGCGGTCCTCGTTCATCAGGTCGGCGCCGTTCTGCCACAGCCAGGGGTACAGGCGAGCCCCCCAAAAGTCTATGACGCAGCCCCATTCCTTCTTGCCGTCGCCGTCGAAGTCTCTGCTGGTGGCCCTGGCTGCCTTGAGAAACGCCTGCCAGTCCCATTCGCCTGGCCCGGTGGCCGGATAGGGGTAACCGGCGGCGTCGAAGAGGCGCTTGTTGTAGAAGAGCGCGTAGACCGAAGTGTAGCGCGGCAGCGAATACAGCTTGCCCTGGTAGCGGCACAACTCCACCAGACGCGGGAAGATGTCCGACAGGTCGAAAGACGGGTCCTGGGCGGTGAGCTGGTCCAGGTCGTACAGCGCGCCCTTGGCGGCCAGGGGCGTGTAGAAGGCGCCGTGAATGGACATCACGTCGGGCGTCTCGCCACCGACGATCATGGTCTGGAGCTTGTCCATGGCCTGGTGCGTGACGTTGATGATGCGCACCGTGACGCCGGGGTGCTCTGCCTGGAAACGGGTCAGCAGCTCCTCGTTGACCGCATTCTCCTCTGCCCGCACCCACGTGAACAGGGTCAGCTCGATGGCCTCCGGTGCTCCGGCGGGCACCTTGGCCGGCTCCGTAGGTACGCGCTGGCAGCCGGCAGCGGCTGCCCAGACGGCGCAGAGGGCGGCGGTGGCGAACAGTCGTGTGTGCACGGTGTGCAGCAACCCTCCGTAGTGGTCAAGCGCATGCGCGTCAGGCCCGGCGCGGCCGGCCCAGCACACAATCAGCCCAGCGAGCGAAGCTGGGCTGATTGACCGCTGGCTTGGGCAAGCTGCTGCCGCCGGCTGTTAGTCCGGGCCCGGCCAGTCGGGCGTGGGACCATAGCCGTTCTCGCACCAGCCCGGCTCACTGCGGCCGGAGGAGGGGCCGATGTCGGTCCACGGGCGAGAGCCTACCCCCGACCACTTCGCGTGGCCGTCCGTGTAGGCGAACACGTTCCCGTCACCGTGACGGAAGTCGGTCGTGCCCCCTGAGCAGGTTACGCCGCTGGGGTTCCCCGGGTAGCAGGTCAGCTTTCCGGCCTGCCAGAAGTTCTCGCCCCGCGCGTCGTCCACGAAGCCCCACTTGTACCCGCCCTTCTCGAAGAAGATCACCGTGCGCACCGGGTTGGGCAGGAACCCCTCGAATTGCCGCTCGACGTAACCGGTGAGCGCGTAGCTGCGGAAAGGCTTCCTGTCGTTGGGCGCCGTGCAGTTGTTAGTGCTAATGCCGTTGTCGGGGCAGACCAGTATCTCGTGATTGCGCAGGTACGGCACCAGCACCTCGTCCCACGGCTTGTCGGTCGCGTCGCAGTTGGGGGAGGTGTTGGTCAGGTCATCGTTCCAGGGCATGAACTCCTGGTCCCAGTCATCGGCATACATCGTAGCGGCCAGCACGAGCTGCTTTATGTTGCTGAGGCACTTGGCCTGCCGCGCTTTGGCGCGCGCCCGGCTGAACACGGGGAAGAGGATGGAGGCGAGAATGGCGATAATGGCGATCACTACCAGCAGCTCTATCAGGGTGAAACCCCTGCCTGTCCGGCGACCTTCGCCCATACGCATGCTGTGCTCACTCCCTTATGGCGGCCCAGCGGACCACGCAAGTGGCCCCCACCGCCTCGGCTGCCTACACCGTATTATGAACGTTTCCGCCCGCCGATTGTTCCGCCGCCGCTGATCCACGCTGCGGTCGGCCCGGCCCTCTCCGCCACCGTAAGTACCCTAGAAGGGCTTGGCTGAAACCGATTCCTGGATCATGGCGATGGCCACCGAGCCCATGCCCACCAGACCCTTGCCGCAGGCGTACCCGGCCGAGAGCACGGTGGCGTACTGCTTCCAGCGCTTGCGGGGGAAGCGTTTCTCGAAGTAGTAGCGGCTGATGAGCGCCCCAATCAGGGTCAGAATGGTCCAGTGGGGCAGGATGCCCAGGCCCCGCACGATGCCGTAGATCAACAGCACCGGCAGGCGGAAGGCATTCAGCACGTAGTACGTCATCAGCCCGAAGCCCAGCCCGCCGATGATCACGTTGTACTTGATCGCTTCCCAGAACAGCCGGCTGCGGCCGGAGGTCGAGGAGACCCACAGCGACGTTTGCAGGGCGCTCAAGGGCCACATCTTCTGGGCGTACGGGTAATTGGCCGAGGGCACGGGCCCCAGTCGCCACAGGAACTGCCAGAAGATCAGGCTGCAAATGGTGACGATGGGGAGCATGAGTAGCTCGGCCTTGATGAGGCTAGTGACCTTGTTGCCGGTCAGCTCCAACACGCGGAACCCTTGTGCGACGGCGCCGTGGGCAAACTGCGGGATGGGCGCAAACCAGATGTCCACGCCCTTGTAGCCGCTGGCGAAGATGGCGGCCTCCCGCACCATGGGGATGCCGGCCCACTGTCCGGTGAGGCCGATCATGCGGGCGTCAATGTAGGATTGGAAGGGCGTGACCACAAACCCGAACAGGAAAGCCCACCAGATGGGGAAGTGCGGCACCAGGTGCCGGCACAGGAACACATAGCCGAGGGTGGAAGCCACGAACAGACCGATGGCGATCCAGAGCGGGAAGTCACCTCGACCTGGTGGTGGCGCGAAGGTGCTGGGACCCTCCCGCCGCAGCAGCGTACGCTCCCGCCGCGCCCGCCGCAAGCCCGCGACAATGCTATGGATGCCCACGATCGCCACCGCGAAGGATACGCCGATGCCCACGCTCAGGTACAAGTCCACGCGGTTGGCGAACATGGTCTGAATGGTGTCGAATCCCGGCCGCCAGGTGGTCAGGCGGACTCCCCCGCCCGGTAGCCAGAGGCCGCGGTTGTACAACAAGGGATTCAGCACCAGCGTGACCGCCGCCATAATGGCCTCGCCGATCACGGCCCAGAAGGGCACCACGAAGCCCCCAATAATGCCGCCGATGTCGGTGCCAATGCCCGTGGGCGTGGCCGGCAGGAACGACTCGGTGGTGCGCGAGAGGTCCACGAAAGGAATGGGGATCAAGCGCAGCGGCTTCTGCATCATGGAGCCGGTGATGGCGGGGATGCCAATGTAGAAGAACCCGTATACCAGCCCGATCATGGCCCCCACCGAGAAAGTGCGCCAGCGCCAGGTCTCGGTCTTGGAGCTGGCCTCGGCCAGGGCCATGGTGCCCTGCGCGGTGATGGGCGCGAAGGGGAAAGGCAGCCGCTCCACGTCCGAGGTGATGCGGAAGAGCGCGTAGCCGGCGCCGAACCAGTTCATGCGCCACAGCACTTGCCCCACCATCATCACCCACATGGCGTAGAACCAGTCCGGGTGGAAGAACAGGGTGCGCGGGCTCCAGGCCAGCAGGGCGCGCTCCTGGATGCCGGCGGCGTTGGGCTGCGGCGTGACCCACTGCGGCAACATGGAGGCTACCCCAAAGCCCCGCGCCGCCTCGGACTGCACCAGGTACTGGTTGTAGATGGGCCCCGCGAACATGCCTACCGAAGACATCCCGCCGGCGATGTAGAAGAGGACGTAAATCTCCTGCTTCGACATCTGCACGAACGAGCGGCGGGCGATCTCGTTAAACAGGATGATCGTGGTCCATTGGGCCGCCGGGCCCAGCTCGTCACCCACCACCAGGGACAGGTAGATGGACCCCGGCATCATCACGAAGCCCACGAAGATCGCCCCGATAATGGCCTTGACGTTGAACCCGTCCTCGTAGACCTCGGGCTGCTCGATGAGCGTCCGATACATCTCGAGTTCGGGATCGGTGCGCAGCACGTCCACGGGATATCTTCCTTCCCGCTTGCCGCTGGGCGTGGGGGCGGCCCTAAGAGGGGACCGCCACTGGCGCCAGTTGCTCGCGGCCCCGCCGGCCGTATTCCGCCTTCAGCTCGGCCTTGAAGGTCCGCCACAGCAGGTACTGCTTGCGCAGCATGTTGATGAAGTTCCTGGTGACGCGAATCCAGGACGACTCGTCGCCGCTCTCCCGCCCGATGACGCAGGCGATCTCGAAGACCTCTTCGTCCTCGCTGGGTCGGGTCAGGATGGTCAGCCGCTCCGAGACCCCCAGGTCGTAGGGGGCCAGCCACACCATGAGCGAGAGCTGGTAGCCGGTGCCGCGGTCCGTCTCGTACTCGCTCAGCCTGATATCAGCGGTGGAGAAGTGGCCCAGCGAGTAGTCGGCGTGCGCCTCCAGGAATTCCTGGAGATACGCGTTCACGCCCAGCGCCTGGTCGCCCGTGACGGTGAAAGGCAGGTCCATCTGTATGGCGTCGTCCACCGGGTCGGGCAGCTTCCAGCGCCGCTCCACGCCCGGCACCGCCATCTGCGAGGCCCGCCGCGCCGGGTAGATGGTGGACAGCAATACCGTGACCATCACAATCAGGGTAGTGCCCACCGCCGAGAGCGACGAGTAGTTCAGGTTCAGGCCGGCCAGCAGATGCGCGGACACCAGGATCTTGGAGGTGACCTGGCCGACCAGGTAGCCGGAGATGGCGCCCAGAATGGCGTACACACAGGCCTCGGCCACGAACAGTGAGGCGATGTGGATCGGGGCCAGCCCCAGCGACGAGTAGATCCCGATCTCCTTGGTGCGCTCGTACACCGAGCCCAGCATGGTGTTGAGCACAATGAGCGCCGCGATGATGATGGGCACGGCCAGCTCGCGCATGCCCCGGAAGCTGGTGGCGCCTACCGCGCTGCACAGGTAGGTCTTGCCGCCCCGGCCCGCGTACAGGTTCAGTTCCACCCGGCGCATCAGCAGGCTGAGGTTCTTGTCCACCTGCTCGGGGGTGTCGAAAGCAATGGCCACCGAACGCAGCGTCCCGCCCACGTCAATGGCGAACTCGAACGGTACGAAGAGCACCTGATCCGGCGCCAGGTGGATGTACTCGCGCAGCTCGTCCTCCGACATGCGCGTCTCCGCGCCCTGGCGCTGCTCCCGCTGCTGCATGAGCAGGTAGTCCACCGGGGTGAGCTGTTCGCCGTCCAGGTCCACCAGCTTCTTGAGCTTGCTGGGGTTCAGCACGCCGATGACGCGCAGCGGCACCCCGAAGGCCGACACCCGCACCTTGCCCACGTCGCCCTCGCGCACGTCCAGCTTGTCGGCCATGCCCCTGGGCAGGATGCACACGTCCCGGTCCCCGGCCTCGAACCACCGCCCCCATTGCAGCCGGGCCTGGGGCCGCGTGATCCGGGCTTCCTCGGGGCTCAGCCCCACCATGGCGGTCGCGGCGTAGACCTTATCAATGCCGCGGTACACGTTGAGGAACGACTGCTGCCCCACCATGGCCGAGAAGTACCAGGCTCGTGGTGCCACCGGGTGCTGTGCGCCGAACTCGTTGGTGATGATGCGGGTGGTGGGCTCGCCCAGCGGGTTCCAGGTCTTCTCCCGCACCAGGATGCCGTCGTAGGGCGCCTCCTTGGGCAGTTCGATCTTGTTGGCCCGCACGTGCGGCACCACCGAGGTGAACGACAGCACCGTGAAGGTCAGCAGAATCAGAGTGGCGCAGGTCAGCAGCGTGCGCGTCCGGCGGCGGCGCATGTTGGAGATGCCCAGGGAGAAGGCCGCCGCCGAGGCCGACAGCCGGCCCACGTCCGCCGTGTGAATGCCCGTCTGCTCGTACTTGACCTGCTTCATCTGCTCCTCGAACTTCCCCACCACGATGACCACCACGATCAGCGTCAGGGCCAGGATGATGAAGGCCAGCAGGATGATAATGGGTGTGAAGGTGATGGCGAAAGCCGGGTGCACCGTCCCCAGCAGGATGAACAGGCCCAGGAAGATGCCCAGGGACCACAGAATCTGCCAGCGAATGTCCCGCGCCGCCACCAGCAGCCGCTCGGAGAAGAAGGCGAAGGGCAGCAGCAGGGCCAGGTAGAAGATGACGCCCTTCACCACGTCCGTCTCGGTCTTGCGGGCGTCCGGATAGGCGCGAGACTCATAGCTCCAGCCCGCGCGCGCCTCCACCATGAACCTGTCGTACTGCTTTAGCCGCAGGTACTGCTCCGCCGTTTGCAGGGCCTCCTGCGCCCGGGCGTGCTCCAGGGTAATGAGGTCGTTCTGGATGCCGTGCTCCTCCAGCACGCCGGCGCGGTGGTCGTCCACCATCCACATATCCCGCGCGGCCAGGTAGGGCGTATCGTACATGCTGGGGTAGGTGTCAATCAGGTAGCCCTCGCCCTCCGCCGCCTCCCGGCAGTTGGGCGTGTGCGGGGTGCGCCATTGCGCCGCCGACACCCCCGGCGGCGGCGCCGCAATCTTGCTGTTGGGGTCTTGCGAGTTGAGCAGCACCAAGCGCAGGCCCAGCACGCTGGCGCCCATGGTGATCTTCAGCCGCGTGCCGGGGCGCCCATAGACCACGGCCACCGGCTCGTAGTAGCTCACCCACTGCTGCGGCGGCAGGGGCAGCACATAGCCGTATTCCTGCGGGACGGCCTCCGTGGCCGCATCATAAACGTAGATCTGAGACAGCATCTGGAAGAAGCGCTGGTCCACCATGTCGAACAGCGTCATGCCCACGCACTGGAACAGCACCACGGTGACCGGCTTCTCCATCATGTCCAGCGGTATCTCGACCGGGTAGGTCTCCTCCCCCGCGTTGCCCCGGTCCGGGGCGTAGCTCACGTGGCCGTCCAGCGCGTCCAGCTTGTACCCCTCGATCCGCTGATTGCCGCCGCGGGCCCGGCTGTTGGGCAGACCCAGCAGCGACAGCTTGCCATCCTCACCCACCTGCCCCAGTATCTCGCAGCGCACTCCCATGGCGCTCTTGGACTGCGCCCGCGCCACCGCAATGGCCCCCGGCACCGGCTTGTCGGGGAAGTAGCTGCGTTTGGGGTCGAACTCCACCAGCTTGCCGTAGACCTCGACGTAGTTGTCGTCCAGCTCGATGCGATACAGGTCCTTGGGCTTCTCGATGCTCACTAACTCCGCCAGCAAGCAGGCCAGGAACTGAAGCTGCCGGTGCACGTTGTCTATCTCTACGCGATCGGCGATGTCGAGGGGAGTGTCCACCAGGTAACGCTGGTCGTCAACGGTGGCCAACCCCAGGCCGGGCACGCCCGCCAGCGTGGCCACCTCGCTGTCCAGGGCCAGCTTGCCGCCCATGTACACCCGCCAGCTCTTGCCCTGGATGGCGTTGATGCCGTCCACCAGCGCCTGCCCGGGGTCAACGGCCAGCGCCTCCCCGATCAGGGCCGCGTACTCCCGCGCCTTCTTGCCCACGTCGGAGAACTTCCACTGGATGTCCTCCGCGTAGTCGTAGAAGTAGCCCTTGTACAGGATGCCGAACGTGTCGTTGTGGCTGCTCAGGTCAAGGGAGAACCACAGCGAGATGCCCTCCTCGGAGAAGTCCAGAGCATCCCCCAGGCCCTCCACGGCCGCCTGGGCCTCGTCCAGCACCGCCTGGCGCTGCTCCAGCGAGGCGTTCTCCTCCAGCGGCCGCGCTTTCTCCAGAACAGCCTCCAGGTTGTCTATGGCCTTCCCGATGACCGGCGCCCGCGGCTGGAAGACCCGTTTCAGCAGCCGTTCCCGTTCCGCCAGCTCCTGCTCGCCGTAGAGCTTGTCCTCCGGCCGGTCCTCGTTGGGATTCGTCTCCAGCCCCTCGTTCACGTTCTTGCGGAACCACTTCAGGTTCTTGCGCACCGTCTTGAGGGACTTGTGGATGCGGCGCAGGGCCTTGACCCGCTCCTGGGCGATGTCGTCCGGGCTCTTCTCCTCTTCCTTCTTTTTCTTCTCTTCCCAGACGCGGTCGGCGGCGTCGGACAGCTCCTTCTGCGAGGCGTAGGCTAGGCGGAACAGCTCCTGCACGTGCGGATCGGTGCGGGCGCCGCGCTTGCGCTTGCTGATGAAGTGCTTGGCCCCCGCCAGCCCCTCGAAGTGGCCCCCGGTGGCCAGGAACAACACCGTCCGCTTGGGCGGGTGCTTGACGAAGACCTGAATCATGTCCAGCAGGCCGGCGCAGTTGACCGCGCTTTCCGCGCCCGGCGCATGCGAGGGCGTGATGGAAATGGCGTCGTAGTAGGACTGGATGACGACCTGCTGGCGCTTCAGGCGTGGGTTGCTGCCCACGATGCGCCCCACGATGTTGTACGCGGGCCGCGTCTCCCAGCCGGTGTCGCACTTGACCCGCACGTTCACCGTGTCCGTGGACTTCAGCAGCGCCAGCAGATGGTCGGCGGCCTCCTTGGGCACCCAGAAGCGCGGAATGTCCACCGGAATGCTGAGGAACTTGCTCTCCACCTCGCCGCGCATGGTATCCTCGGGCTCGATGAACAGCACCGCGCGCGCCCCCAGCAGCGGCGCGTTGAACCACTGCGTGCCGCAGTTGAGGTCCAGCAGCACGATGGTACCCACCACGTCTTGCCCGTTGTACTCGCGCAAGCTGGACTGACCGCCGTAGATCAGCCGCCCCGACAGCCCCCCGGGCGGCGTCTTGCAGGTGCGCACCAGGTTGGGCCACATGGGGTACACGTCGAACTTGGCCCCGCCCGGATCGGCCGTCAGCTCGGCATCCATCTGCGCGTCGCTGGTGGCGCCCTGAGTCATGGGCACCACCACACTGAAGGGCTCGATAGCCACGTCCGCCAGGCCGAGCTGCCGGAAGCGCATATACACGTAGCCCGCAGCGCCCAGCTTGCCCCTGGTTTCCAGTGCCTCCAGATCTGCCCGCGACAGGGAGGTGAAGGCGGGGACGTAGGCCTCGAGGTTGTCCACGTTGAGGGACTTCATGGCCAAGCGGTCCTCGAGGTGCTTGAGGGCGAAGCGCGTGGCCGTCAAGCGCTTGCGCTTATCGTCCAGACTGGCATCCCGGGGCAGCTTCTGGACCGAGGTTACAGCTCTCCCCAGTTCGGCCACCGCGCCCTTGATGGCTTCGACCGTGGCGTGGATGGCCCCGTCCACCACCCGCTCGTCGGCCGGGGCTGCCGGGCTGGGAGGCCGGTCGTAGCGTCCGGCGAACTCCCTGATTCCCTGTGCGGCCTTCTCCTGCGCCGTGCGCACCAACGCTAACTGGTGTATGCGCTCCTGAACGTCCTTGGGCGGCGCCTCCTTCTGCGTCTCCGCGGGAGCGCCGCGCCACAGCTCGTCTACCAGGCTGCGCACTTCGCGCTGAGTTCGGGTGGCGTAGTCGTAGAGGGCCCGAATGCGCGCATCGGGCTCGCGGCTAACCAGCAGCCCCGTGTCAGGATAGCCCGTCACTCGGCTCTGATAGGAGGAGAGGCGCTTGACTGTCTGGTCCAGCTCGTCGCGGGTGATTAGGCTGGAGATGGCCTGGTAGTTCACCGTCGGCTCCAGGGCCACTTCCTCCAGTGCCTCTTCGCGCTGAGCCCAGGAGGGGGTGGGCTGCCGCTCAGCCGTGAACAGAGCCGCGAAACAGACCGTCAGAACCAGGTATCGTAGCCAACGTCTCAACGGTGACACCGCCTTCCGCCTGCCTGCCACGCCACCCGGCTGCGGCCGGCCACTATTCCGCTTGCACGGCGACGGTGTGCCTACGGCCCCTAGTCCTCAGCTCCCGCCAGGCTCCCCACTTCCAGTTGAATGTCGCTGCGGTCCTCGATGCGTTCGATTGCGCCGTCGCGTATGTGCACGACGCGGTCCGAGACGTCAATCATCTTCAAGTCGTGGGTGGCCGAAATGACGGTGACGCCCTCATCTTCGTTGAGCCGCTTGAGCAGCTCGATGATCTCCTTGCCCGTGCGCAGGTCCAGGTTACCGGTCGGCTCGTCGGCCAGGATAATGGCCGGCGCGTTGGCCAGCGCCCGTGCTACCGCCACGCGCTGCTGCTGGCCGCCGGACAGCTCCGCCGGCTTGTGGTGCAGGCGGTCGCCCAGGCCCACGGTCTCCAGCAGGCCGATGCCTCGCTCCAGCATTTCGTCCTGGTTCATGCCGGCGAAGATCATGGGCAAGGTCACGTTCTCCAGGGCCGTCATCACCGGAATCAGGTTGAAGGTCTGGAAGATGTAGCCGATCTTGCGGCAGCGCAGCCAGGCCAGCTCGTAGGCATCCAGTTGCGCCATGTCCACCTCGTCAATGAAGACCGTGCCCGTGGTGGGCTTGTCCAGACCGCCGACCATGTTGAAGAGGGTGGACTTCCCGGAGCCCGAGGGGCCCATAATGGAGATGTACTCGCCCCGGCGGATGTCCAGTCGCACGGCTTTGAGCGCCTTGAGCACCGTGTCGCCCATGGTGTACTCTTTGGTCAGGTCGCGCGTGCGCACGATGAACTCATGGGTGGTGACGCTGTCGTCGCCCAGGCGCGGCCTGGCCTGGGCCGCTCCCCCGATGGTCTGCTCCCCGCTGGTTCGGGCAGCCTCTGCGGGCATTGCCGTACCTCCTGTCTCACCCTCGGCTTCACGCGCGGCCCCTGCCTCCCGGCAGGCAGCCCGGTCAGACCTCGGTGCGCAGCGCGGCCGCCGGCGGCAGCTTGGCGGCCACCACCGCAGGCGGCACTGCTGCTATCAGGGCCAGGACCCCGCCCACCGCCACCGCCCCGGCCAGGGACAACAGCATGGCGGACCAATGCAGTTGGCCAGCCAGGCCAAAGCCCTCGCGGATGCAGTACACCAGCAGCATGAGACCACATCCCAGCAAAGCGCCCACTAGGGAACCCAGGAACCCCAAGAGGAACGATTCAATGAGGAAGAGCCGTATGATGAAGCCGTCCAGCGCCCCCAGGCACTTCATGGTGCCGATCTCGCGGAAGCGCTCGGTCACCGACATGAGCATGGAGTTGATGATGCCGACCACGCACACCAGCAGCGACATGCCGATGAGCCACATCTGCCGGGCCTGCTTGCCGGCCCCCTTCTGCTCGGCCACGTTCGGCCCTTGCTCCTCGGTCCGGGCCGCCGCCGGCACCTCCTCCTCCACTGCTACTCGCCCCCGCGCCCGCTGCCTCTCCTCCACCGCCCTCTCCGCTTCCCTGCCGGTTAGGATGGCCGCCAGCAGCCCGATAACCAAGACAACGCCCGCGGCCGTGATGGCGGCTCGGCCCAGGCGCAGGGTGATGTTGCGAATGCTGATTTTGACGGCCTGGCTCCAGGGAAGCGATATCTGCCTCTGCACGGCGCCGACTTCGCGGGAAGCCATCTGACTCTCCAGGGGAGACAGCACACGCCGATTCCCTGCTTTGGGGACCCCACCGCCCGGCCCATCCGGCAGCGGATTTTAGCACCGTGGGCAGGCCCTGTCAAGCCGCCGGCAGACGCCAACATCCGCCCGTGGGCGGCCCCTAGGCACTACGCCCCAAGCGTAGGTGACCGCTCCCCTGGCGCAGGTTCCACGCCCGCCTCCACTTTCCTTCCTCGTCTGCTACGACGATGCTGGTGAGACCGGCGCTTGCGGCGAACGTGAGTAGGACTGGCAGCGGGCGGACACGCTCAGCAGCGAGGGCGCCTCGGCCTCGCGCGGGTTGATGACAATGTTCAACTCTTGACACTTGGCCGCTCCGGCGACGAAATGCCCGCAATCAACACAGCGCCGGATAATGGCCCTGCAATGCGGGCACTGATGCTGTGCCTCCAGCCACACGTCGCGGCCGCACTTCGGGCACGGTACGTACAAGCGCATCACCCCCCAAGGACGCGTTGGACCCAGACTAAGCAGGGGTCGGCTGCACTCCGAGCGCTTTCTCTGGAGCACCCCCCACGACAGCCTGATCGCGGGCTCGGCAGCCAACGCCGACCTCGCTCTGCCTGGGGTGTACCCCGCTGCCGCCTCCGGCAAACTGGATGCCGGTTCTACAGACCTGCGGCGCCGCCTCGCACCGGCGAGGCACGCCCCGCACGGCTGGTAGGCCAGCAGTTGCATGCCCCTTCTTCGCGCGCCTATAGCTCCGGCAGTTCGCCGCCGCTCTCCGCCATTAGCTGGCGCATCGCGGTAGGAATCTCAGGCTTCGCCCTGCCGGCGCTGCACCGGTCGAGGCTCGCGACCGCCGAGCGCAGATGGCTGTAGGGAAGGCTCACGAACAGCTCGTCCTCGGGCCACCTCTCGGCCTTCCGGGCGGTGATGTCCCCAAAGCTCACGTTCATCTTGCCTGTCACCAACGGATAGGTGATCACCGACCGGCATAGCGCCCCGGTCGGATCGCACTGCATGGGCAGGCCCGTCTCGAAGTAAGCCAGATTGACCAGGCGCGCCGCCTGCCAGGCGTTGCAGACGAACACCGTCACGTCCGGAGGCAGCTCGGCCTGCGGCAGCGGCGAGAAAATCACATGGTCGGCCAGCCCGAAGGGAGGCTTCACCTCCGACATGGCCATGGCCCGGTGGATGGCAGCGGGCGACGAGAACAGCTTCTCCCCGTGGATGAGGAACTCTTTCAGTGCCCGGGCATGCTCAGGTGGCTGCCGGGACAGCCCCAGGTACTGAGAGCCGCCTGGACACGCTGAGTTCTCGGCGGTGAGGTCAATCACCGCTCCCTGCGCCGCCTGCCGCAGCGCTCCGCAGACCCGGCACCTTCCCGCAGACGCCGAGGCTGACGCCTCGTCCGTGTAGCTCACTGCCACCGGCGCCTTGCTCAGCGCCAGCACCTTCGTGAGTTCATCACCCCAGGCCTGCCACTCCATGATGGTTCCCTCCTTGTGCGGCATTATGTGCGTCGTGAGGCTGCCTAGCCGCCGTCCAGCGCGGGCCCGGGCAGGCGACCTGTCCCATGGCCCTCGAACGCCCCCTCTGCGGCCACCAGGAGGCCGGCTCGCCCGGTCCTGCGCTCTCGACCCTGGCAGGCGTGTCCCATCGCCTGCCGCTGGCGTGTTGAGGCTTTGCCGTCGGCCGCTGGCGCTTGTGCTGGTCGTAGATCACCAGCCCGACAAACGTCAGCCCCAGGGCCAGCACGATTGCCAGGAACCACAGCAGCATGCGCGCCACGGCGTCCTGGTCAGGTCGCCGATACTTCCGCCTGGCTTTCTGCTTCGTCTTCGTCTTCGAGGTGCGCTTCTTGGCCAGTCTGAACCCCTCCGATTCGGGAACGCAACGTCAGGAGCATCCGTCCGCATGGTGCTCACGCCGCTGCATAGCTTCGCCGCGCCCGCCCTGAGTCCTTGTGTCCTGGGCAGGTACGGCGGAGGAACCTCACTAGCGACAGTGGAAAATGGGCGTGAGGCCCTGCACCCGTAGGGCAGGGGCTGGCCCCCTGCCCTGATCCAAGCCGCTCGTAGGGCAGGAGCCTGCTCTGCGTAGCCTCGACTCGTACTTCGGGTCGGCGCGCAGCACGAGCCTCCTGCCCCAAGCCAACAAGGCAGGTAACAGCAATGCCCATCGTGACCGACCCAGACGAATCAGCGGCCATTTTCAAGGAGGTGGCCGAGAAGAACGTGGCCATCCCCTGCTACGGCACCGAGAACGTGGACACCACCGAGGTGATCCTGCGGGCCACCAAGGAGATCGGCCAGGAGCTGGGCGTCGCCAGGCCGCCCATCATCATCGGCTTCACCAGCCGTTACCCGTTCCGCAAGCAGCTGGAGAACTACACCGGCCTGGCCGATGCCGTGGAGGGCTTCCTGGCCGTGCGCAGCGACCTGGAGCGCCTGTGCCGGCCCGATGGGCCTTTCGCGAACATCAGGGTGATGGTCAACCTCGACCACGCCCACCCCGGCGTGGACGAGGACATCATCGAGATGGGCAAAGGCTTGCTCAGCTCGGTCATGTACGACTGCTCGGACTACCCCATGGACGAGAACATCCGCATGACCAGCGACGCGGTCAAGCGCCTGGAGCGGTATGTGCTGGTGGAGGGCTGCGTGGACGAGATCTACGGTCCCGAGGCCGGCACCGGCTTCGATATGACCAAGCCGGAAGACGCCGCGCGCTTTCTTGAGCAGACCCGCGTGCCGCTGATCGTCGTCAACGTGGGCACTGAGCACCGCGCGGCCGCCGGTGGCCACGCCCTCTACAGCGGGGAGCGCGCCCGCGCCATCCGCGACCGCGTGGGCAAGTGCATGGTCCTGCACGGCGCCTCCAGCCTGGGCGACACCAGGCTGGACGAGCTGCCCGACGACGGCTTCGTCAAGGTCAACACCTGGACCATGGTGGAGCGCGTGGGCGGCCAGGCGGTGGTCCTGGACGCCTTCGAGCACCTGGATGGCATCCTGTACCCGCACCAGGTCGAGGAGTTGAGGGACAAGGGCTGGCTGACCGCCGAGCGCGCCGCCCAACTGGCCCACGCCACGCCCAGCCTGGACTACTTCACCCACGCCCGCCGGCGCAATGGAGCCTGGGTCCCTGTCGTCCTCGACCTCCTCAAGCAAAGCCTGCGGGACTTCGGCTACACGCGGCTGGCTGCTACCTGACCTCCACCAACCGATACTCCCTGCTCCCCAGGCCGAGCTGCTCCGCGGCCACCACCTGCGTGTACGGGTCCACGCCCCAGATGCGCTGGAAGAGGTGGCCTTCGTCGCCCATCTTGATCTGGTCGGGCAGCGAACCGGGGATGTAGTTCTCCGCTTTGATCAGGTCCAGGCTGGCCTGTTCGATGCTTGCGATGTCGTCGGACCCCAGAATGCCCACGTCGGGCACCAGCGCCGGCGTGCTGAACCCCCAGCAGTCGCACAGCGGCGTGATATTGGTCAGCACGTTGATGTAGTAGACCCGCTGCGGCTCGAACGTGTCCAGCACCGCCTTGACCGCCCGGACCATCCCCCGCTGGAAGTACAGGTAGCTGCTGCGGTCAATCTGGATGGCGTTCTGCGGGCAGGCCTCCACGCAGTGCATGCAATAGCGGCAGTGGTGGTCGTGGATGCTGAGCTTGCCCTCTTTGTTGAAGCTGGCGGCCCCCATCGGGCACCCCTCCACGCACTGGTAGCAGTGCGTGCAGACCTCCTCATTCCAGCGGAAGTGTGTTCCCATCAGCCGGTGGATGCGGCCGCGGCTTTTCTCGCTGACGCAGCCCATGGCGATGTTCTTGATGGCCCCGCCGAAGCCCGAGTTGCCATGTCCCTTGCCGTGGCTGAGCACCAGCATGGCCTCGGCGTCTACGATGCTGCCGGACAGGTCAAGCGTCTTCATGCTGCGGTAGCCAATGCGCCGCGTGTAGTTGTACTTGTCGCGCACGCCGCCGATGGGCACGATGGGCGCGCCTAATACCTCCTGGGTGTAGCCGCGCTCTCTGGCGCCGGGCACCGCGAAGCTGCCGTCGGTGCAGAAGGGCCGGCCGCCGGCCTGCTTGATGGCGTCCAGCACCTTGCGCACGAAGAGGGGGTGGATGGTGGTGTAGCCAATGCCTCCGCCCACGTGCATCTTGACCGCCACCGTCTTGTCCTTGAAGCGCTTCTCGAAGCCGCACTTGGGCAGCAGCCGCTCGAATTTGGCCGGCAACGTGGCATCCCACGCGATGCGGTCCACGTGGGCCGAAGCGAAGTACACGGTGCTCATCAAGGCGTCCTCCTGATCAGCCGTGCGGTAGGAGCCGCGTCCTCGCGGCGATTGCCTCCCCCATGTTGCCCCAATGTGGTGCTCTTGGCGCCCTTTCTGTGGTCGGCTTATTGATACTTGCCTATTGAATGGAACAATGGTATCATCCCATGCATGAGACCCAAGGGAAGCGCGGCGCAGTTGGAAGCCCGCCGGCGGCGGGCGGTGTCGCTGCTGCAGGAGGGCTTGGGGATT
>Ga0315282_10001201_pt1 | contig 49793 bp, 42 predicted proteins | sample YL17G07_20_MG_FD_203693 | JGI IMG/M metagenome (GOLD analysis project Ga0315282, IMG submission 203693) | Sediment microbial communities from Yellowstone Lake, YNP, Wyoming, USA - YL17G07_20 | ecosystem: Environmental > Aquatic > Freshwater > Lake > Sediment | place: USA: Wyoming | collected...
TCGAACGACGTGCACTGGGCGCAGGAATGCAGGTCGGCGCCGCATCGGCTGCAGCGGCTGTCGAAGCCGATAGCCGACGCGATCCGCTCGCCGCACTGACTGCACTTCACCACTTCGTGGGCGGACATCAGGTTCGGCGTCTTGGGACCCTCGGGGCGATCGCCACGGGTGCGTGGTCCCTGCTCGGGCGCGGGCTTCTTCTGCTGCGGCGGGCGGTCGCGGTCGCGATCGTCGTCCATGTAGCCGCGCTGGCGGTATTTCCGATCGCTCATTGTCCGGATGGCGGGGACCCCTGCACCCCGCCAAGCTCCTCGCTCGCGGGGGCCCCTCGCCCCGCTCCGTTTCGTCGCGTCTTGTGTTTAGTCTCTGGTCCCTAGTCCAGCACCAGGGACCAAGGACCAAGGACTAAGGACTTCGTCGACTGATTGTCGAGCCAGTGACCCCTCACACGCAAGCTCTTGCTACCGTCCCTTCACGAACGCCACGAAGCGCAGCGCCGCGAGGCGAGCCCCGCCATCCAATAAATCCCACAAATTCTCTCGCCTTTCGATACGAAACTCGTTAAGCTGAAAAACGGGTTCCCTTTAACTCGCGTCCGGCGACAGGTGCTGGATATCCGAGTGCGGCACGCGTGCGGCCTTCCCCGGCACCGTGTGCCTGCACCGCTCCGATGAGTGGCGGATGTCACAGATCTTCCACCGCAGTGCCAATACCCTCTTCCGGCTGGCGCTGATCGGTATCGTGCTGCTGGGTGGCTTCCTCACCTGGCTGCTCTACGCGCTGCAAAGCTCCGACTACGTGACCGGTGCGTTCGTCGCGGTCGAACAGCCGATTCAATTCAGCCACGAGCGCCACGTCTCGGGCAACGGCATCGACTGCCGGTACTGCCATACCTCGGTGGAGGACTCGTCGTTCGCCGGCATCCCGCCGACGAAGACCTGCATGAACTGCCACTCGCAGATCTTCGTGACGAGCCCGTTTCTCGAGCCGGTGCGGGCCAGTTTCCGCGACAACCGGTCGCTCGAATGGACCCGCGTCCACGATCTCCCGGATTTCGTGTACTTCAACCACAGCATCCACGTGAACAAGGGGATCGGCTGCTCGACCTGTCACGGGCGCGTGGACCTGATGCCGCTGATGTGGCAGGTGCAGTCGCTGCAGATGCAGTGGTGCCTGGGGTGCCACCGGAACCCGGAGCAGTACGTCCGACCCAGGGAGAAGGTGTTCCAGATGGACTACCAGCCGCCGTCGGATCAGCTGACGCTCGGCCGTAAGCTCGTGTCCGAATACAAGATCCAGCGCCTGACGGATTGCTGGACGTGTCATAGGTGAACAACGTCGTCCGGAGTCCGATGTCCGGAGTCCGAAGTCGAACACGCACCTCGGACCTCGGACTTCGGACTTCGGACTTCGGACTACATGAATCGGCCATGAGCGACTACCACGATCGTCTGGCGGCCATGCGCGCGCGGCTTGCGGGGGCGCGGGGGTCCGACTATTGGCGCACGCTGGAGGAACTCGCGGGCACGCCCGAATTCGCCCGGATGCTGCACGACGAGTTCCCCCAGGCGGCAACCGCTGCGGGCGCCGGCATCGACCGTCGCGATTTCCTGCGCCTGATGGGGGCGTCGATGGCGCTGGCGGGGGTGACCGCGTGCACGAAGCAGCCGCCCGAGAAGATCGTTCCCTACGTCAAGCAGCCCGAGCAGCTCGTGCTTGGCAAGCCGCTCTACTTCGCCACCGCGATGCCCTTCATGGGCGCGGCCATCGGCCTGCTGGTCGAAAGCCATGAGGGGCGGCCGACGAAGATCGAGGGAAACCCAAACCATCCGGCCAGCCTCGGCGCGACGGACCTTTTCGCACAGGCCTCCGTCCTCGAGCTCTACGACCCCGATCGCTCGCAGACGCTCACCTACCTGGACGAAATCCGGCCCTGGGGCAGCTTTGTCAACGACATGCGGTCGGCGTTGTCGGCCACGCAGGCCCAGCAGGGCAACGGCCTGCGCTTCCTCACCGGCTCCGTGTCGTCGCCGACGCTCGCCGACCAGATCCAGGCGATCCTCGCCGCGCTCCCCGGGGTGGGCTGGCATCAGTGGGAGCCGGTCAACCATGACGGCGCGCGGGTCGGCGCAAAGCAGGCGTTCGGGCAGGACGTCGAGCCTGTGTACAACCTGCAGGCGGCGGACGTCGTGTTGTCGCTCGACGCGGATTTCCTCTCGTGCGGTCCCGGCAACGTGCGTTACCTGCGCGATTTTGCCGCCCGGCGCCGGCTCGCGGGTGGTCAGACCGCGATGAACCGACTGTACGTCGTCGAAGGGGTCGTGTCGAACACGGGCGACAAGGCGGATCATCGCCTCGCGCTGCGACCCACGCAGGTTCCTGCCCTTGCGGCGCGGATTGCCGCCTCCGTCGGCGTGCCGGGAATCACCCCGAACGCGCCGATGCGGTTCGAGGCCAGCCTGCCGGCCGATCGAATCGATCGATGGATCGGGGCTGTCGCGAAGGATCTGAAGGCGCACGCGGGAAGAAGCCTCGTCGTCGCCGGGGATTATCAGCCGGCGCCGGTGCACGCGCTCGCCTGCGCGATGAACGCAGCGCTGGGCAACATCGGCAAGACAGTCGCGTTCATCCAGCCGATTGCCGGGACGCAGGCGGATCAGATGGCGTCGTTGCGCCGGCTCGTCGACGACATGAAGACGGGCAAGGTCGAAACGCTGGTCATCGCCGGCACCAATCCCGTCTACGACGCGCCCAGGGATCTGGGCTTCGACGAAGCGCTGGCCCGGGTGCCCAGACGCGTGCATGTCGGCCTGTACCGCGACGAGACGGCGGCGATGTGCCACTGGCACGTGCCGGCCGCGCACTACCTCGAGTCGTGGAGCGACGCGCGCGCCCACGACGGCACCATCTCGATCGTGCAGCCCCTCATCGCGCCGCTCTATGCCGGCAAGACGGTGCACGAGGTTCTCGCCACCTTCTCGGACCGGCCGGGCCAGACCAGCTACGACATCGTGCGGGCGTACTGGAAGGGGCGGGCAGCTGAGCAGAGCGACGCGGACTTCGAGAAGTGGTGGCGGCAGACGCTGAACGACGGCGTGGTGGCAAACAGCGCGGCGGCGGCGGTGAACGTCACGCTGCGGCCTGACCTCGGCCGCGACGTGATGGCGCCGGGATCCGAGACGGCCTCCTCCGCGGCCGCGCGCGGGGAGGCAGGCCTCGATATCGTCTTCCGGCCCGACGCAACCGTGTGGGACGGCCGTTTCGCGAACAATGGCTGGCTGCAGGAAATCCCGAAGCCGGTGCTGCGCATCGACTGGGACAACGTGGCGGCGGTCAGCCCGGCGCTGGCCGCCCGGCTCGGCGTCAACAGCCGCGACATCGTCGCGTTGAAGTACCGCGGCGGGAGCGTCGACGCACCCGTCTGGGTTGTGCCGGGAATGCCGGACCGCGCGGTCCTCGTCCATCTCGGTTACGGGCGCACGCGCGCCGGGCACATCGGGTCGAACATCGGGTTCGACGCGTACAGGCTGCGTCGATCGGACACGCCGTGGTCCGCGCGGGGCCTGGAGATCGCGAAGACCGGCCGCACCACGACGATCGCGGAGGTCCAGCAGCACCAGCTGATGGAAGGCCGCCACCTGGTGCGCGCCGCGACGCTCGACGAGTACACGAAGCACCCGAAGTTCGCGCAGGAAGAGGACGAAGCGCCGCCGCGCGAGCTGACGCTGTACCCCGAGTACAAGTACGAGGGCTACAAGTGGGCGATGGCGATCGACCTGAACGCCTGCACGGGGTGCAGCGCCTGCGTTGCCGCCTGCTACGCCGAGAACAACCTCGCCGTCGTCGGCAAGGACCAGGTGTCACGCGGCCGCATCATGCACTGGCTGCGCATCGACCGCTTCCACAAGGGGTCGGCCGACAGCCCCGAGGTCTACCACCAGCCGGTGCCGTGCATGCACTGCGAGAACGCGCCGTGCGAGCTGGTGTGCCCGGTGGGCGCGACCGTGCACAGCGCCGAGGGGCTGAACGAGATGGTCTACAACCGCTGCGTCGGGACGCGGTACTGCTCGAACAACTGCCCGTACAAGGTTCGCCGCTTCAACTTCTACCTGTATTCCGACTGGGAGACGCCCAGCCTGAAGCTGCAGCGCAACCCGGACGTCACGGTGCGCAGCCGCGGCGTCATGGAGAAGTGCAGTTACTGCGTGCAGCGAATCCAGGAAGCCAAGATCGAAGCCGAGAAGGAGAACCGCGCCGTGCGCGACGGCGAGGTGCTGACGGCCTGCCAGGCGGCGTGCCCGGCCAACGCGATCGTGTTCGGCGACATGAACGACCGCGGCAGCGTGGTCGCCGGCCTCAAGAACGAGCCGCGCAACTACGCGCTTCTTGGCGAGCTCAACACCCGGCCGCGGACGACGTACCTGGCGGCGGTGCGCAATCCGAACCCGGAGATCGAGTAATTCTTCGGCGGTGCCATCACGCGCCGAAGAATTACTAAGCGAGCGAGAGCGAGCGATGCCCGAACCCGTGACCCCCGTGACGCCCGGCACCGACCCGTACGGCGAACCGCCGGTGATCGCGCCCGGCCACACGTTCGGGTCGATCACCGACAAGATCAGCGCCATCGTGCTCACCAGCCGCGTGTCGGTCGGCTGGCTCGGAGGCATCGGCATCGCGTTCCTCTTCTTCCTGATCTTCAACGTCGCGGTCGTCTACCTGATGTGGAAGGGCGTCGGCATCTGGGGTATCAACATCCCGATCGGGTGGGGCTTCGCGATCGTCAACTTCGTCTGGTGGATCGGCATCGGCCACGCGGGCACGCTGATCTCGGCAATCCTGCTGCTCCTGCACCAGAAGTGGCGCCAGTCGATCAACCGCTTCGCCGAAGCGATGACGCTGTTCGCCGTCGCCTGCGCGGGGGTCTTCCCGATCCTGCACCTGGGCCGGCCGTGGCTCGCGTACTGGCTGACCCCGTACCCGAACACGATGACGGTGTGGCCGCAGTTCCGCAGCCCGCTCATCTGGGACGTCTTCGCGGTCTCCACCTACCTGACCGTGTCGCTGGTGTTCTGGTACGTCGGGCTGGTGCCCGACCTCGCGACGCTGCGCGACCGCGCCCACTCGAAGGCGGGACGGGTGATCTACGGCATCATGTCCCTCGGCTGGCGCGGCTCGGGGCGACACTGGGCGCGCTACGAGATGGCGTACCTGCTGCTCGCCGGCCTGGCCACCCCGCTGGTCGTCTCGGTGCACACGGTGGTGAGCTTCGACTTCGCCATCGCCATCGTTCCCGGCTGGCACACCACGATCTTCCCGCCGTACTTCGTCGCCGGCGCCATCTATTCCGGCTTCGCCATGGTGCTCACGCTGGCGATTCCCATCCGGGCTGTGTACGGCCTGCAGGACTTCGTGACGATGCGGCACCTCGAGAACATGGCCAAGGTGATGCTCGCCACCGGCCTCATCGTCGCCTACGGTTACGTCATCGAGGCGTTCATGTCGTTCTACAGCGCCGACACCTTCGAGCGCTACATGACGCTGAACCGGATGCTGGGGCCGTACCGCGGGGCGTACTGGGCGCTGATCCTCACCAACGTCATCATTCCCCAGTCGCTGTGGTTCAAGCGGGTACGCACGAGCGTCGTCCCGTTGTTCTTCGTGGCGCTCGTCGTCAATACCGGGATGTGGCTGGAGCGCTTCGTCATCGTCGTCACGAGCCTGCACCGCGATTTCGATCCCTCGTCGTGGGGCATGTACTACCCGACGGTCTGGGACTGGGCGACCTTCCTCGGGACCATCGGGCTGTTCTCGACACTGTTGTTCCTGTTCATCCGGCTGCTGCCGATGATCTCGATATTCGAGATGCGCGGCCTGCTGCCGCAGGCGGAAGTCGGGAGGGAGCCGGAGAAGGCATAGCGATACTTGTCGTCCGAAGTCCGAGGTCCGAAGTCCGAAGTCGACATCGGACATCGGACACCGGACATCGGACGACGTGCGAGGCAAGCGAAGGATGGCCGAGCCGTTGTACGGCCTGATGGCCGAATTCGAGGATCCGAAAGCGCTGGTGGAGGCGACGCGCCGCGCGTACGAGCACGGCTACCGCGATATGGACGCCTACTCGCCGATTCCGATCGAGGAATTGACCGAGGCGTTGGGCATCCACCGTACCGGCATCGCCCCACTGGTGCTGCTCGGCGGCATCGTCGGCTGCGTGTCCGGCTACGGCTTGCAGTACTGGGTGGCGGCCATCGCGTATCCGCTCAACGTCGGCGGCCGGCCGTTCAACAGCTGGCCCTCGTTCGTGCCGGTCACCTTCGAGATGACCGTGCTCGTCGCCGCGCTGACCGCGGTCTTCGGCATGCTGGCGCTGAACCGGCTGCCGATGCTCTACCACCCGGTGTTCAACGTGCCCCGGTTTGCGCTCGCGACGCGCGACCGGTTCTTCCTGTGCATCGAGGCGACGGATCCAAAGTTCGATCCGCACGCGACGCGCGAGTTCCTGGAGAGCTTCGCGCCGCGAGAGGTGTCGGAAGTTGTGCCATAAACGATGGTCCCTGGTCCCTGGTCCCTGGTCCCTCGTGCGGCCGCTGCCGCGGGTGCTGAACCTTTGTCTTGGCGTCGCGGCGGTAGTGACGATGACCGGCTGCCGCCAGGACATGCACAACCAGCCGAAGTTCATCCCGCTCAGGGAGAGCGACTTCTTCGCGGACCATCGCTCGGAGCGGCCGCTCGTCGAGGGGACGGTGGCGCGCGGCGACGCCGAAGGCGACGAGCTGCTCTACACCGGGAAGCTGAACGGCCAGGACTCGACGTTCTTCCCGTTTCCGGTGACGTGGGACGTGATGAGGCGCGGGCAGGAGCGCTTCGACATCTTCTGCTCGCCGTGTCACGGAAGGACGGCGAACGGCGACGGGATGGTCGTGCGCCGAGGGTTCCGGGCGCCGCCGTCGCTGCATGTCGACCGGCTGCGCCAGGCGCCCGCCGGCCACTTCTTCGACGTGATTACGAACGGCTTCGGGGCGATGCCTGACTACAGAGATCAGGTGCCGGTGCGCGACCGCTGGGCCATCATCGCTTACATCCGCGCACTGCAGGCCAGCACCGCCGCCAACGTTGCCGACGTGCCGCCGGAGCGACGCGGTGGCATCCGGCCGGCCGTGAAGTGAGGGAACACGTGTAGGCTCATGGCAGAAGACAACGACCTGATCGATCTGAACGTTCCCGCACCGGCCGGATTGCAGCGGGCGCGGGCTGTTGCGCTTGCCATCGGCGTGGTCGCGGGTATCGCCTGCGTCATCGGCGCCATCGCCGATCCGAACCAGTTCTTTCACTCCTACCTGATGGCGTTCATGTTCTGGCTCGGCATCAGCCTCGGGTCGCTGGCCGTGGCCATGATGCAGTACCTCACCGGCGGCGTCTGGGCGTTCGTGATGCGCAGGCCCCTCGAGGCCGCGTCGCGGGCGCTGCCGCTGATGCTGGTCCTGTTCGTCCCGATCCTGTTCGGACTCCACGTCCTGTACCCCTGGACGCTGCCGCAGGTGCGCGTCACCGACGCCGTCATCCAGGCGAAGGCCGCCTATCTGAACGTCCCGTTCTTCGTCGCGCGCGCCGCCATCTACTTCGCCGTGTGGCTGTTCCTGGCCTGGCGCATCAACCGGTGGTCGGCCGAGAACGACCGGACGGGCGATCCGATCTACCTGCGCAAGCTCGGCCGCGTGAGCGGGCCGGGCCTGGTCCTCTACGCGTTCACCATCACATTCGCATCGATCGACTGGTTGATGTCGCTCGAACCGCACTGGTTCTCGACGATCTTCGGGATGATCATCATGGCCGGCCAGGGTCTGAGTGCGCTGGCGTTCGCGACGCTGATCCTGGTGCTGCTGTCGCGCGAGCGGCCGTTGTCGGACCTGCTGCGCGTCACCACCATGCGCGATGTCGGCAACATGATGCTGGCATTCGTGATGCTCTGGGCCTACACGTCGTTCTCGCAGCTGCTGCTGATTTGGGCCGGCAACCTCCCGGAAGAGATTCCGTGGTACGTGCACCGCCTGGGCGTCGGGTGGCAATGGATCGGCCTCGCCCTCGCCGTGTTCCACTTCTTCGTTCCTTTCGTGCTCCTGCTGATGAGGCGGACCAAGCGCGTGTTCACCACCCTGCGCGCCGTGGTGGTGCTCCTGCTGTTCATGCGGCTGCTCGATCTGTTCTGGATCGTGGGCCCCGAAACGCACCAGGGGCGGTTCGTCGTGAGCTGGCAGGATTTCGCGACGACGATCGCGATCGGTGGGCTGTTCGCCGCCGTTTTTGCATGGCAGCTGGGCAGGCGAACGCTGCTGCCGCTCAATGACCCGTTGGAGCTGATGGCGGCGCTGAGAAGACATTAGAAAGGCTTTGGGCTTTCGGCTTTAGGCTTTGGGCATGGACGACAAGCACCCGGCGCAGGACGTCTCACACGCCGACAACCCCGAGGTCGGTCACGAGAAGCGCGACATCGACGTCCGCATCGTCGTCGGCTTCGCGGGGGCCCTCGTGATCGCGGCGATCGTGATCCACCTGTTCGTCTGGCTGATGTTCGACTTCTACGGGAAACTCCAGACGCCCGGCTACCCCCGCGAGTTCCCGCTGGTGCAGACGAGCGAGGTTCGGCTGCCTCCGAGCCCCCGCCTGCAGGTCAAGCCGCGCGAGGACCTGAAAGCGTTTCGGAAGCAGGAAGACGAGCTGCTGAACTCCTACACCTGGATCAATCAGCAGACGGGCGCGGTGCGCATTCCGATCTGGCAGGCGATGAACCAGGTGATGCAGCAGGGATTCCCGGTGGCCGAACAGCCGGCGACGCCGCAGGGCATGCCGGAGGGTTCGAGCTCCGGGCGGACACTCGCGCCGCCGATCGAACGGTGACGCCGCGATTGCGTCCGTCCGTCGACAGGTGCAGGACGAATGGTGCGTGGACGGCGATGGACGGCGAAGGGAAAGACAGGATTATGAAATCGATCGTACTCGCATCCGCTCTCGCCACGGTGCTTCTCGCCCCGACCGCCTCGCGCGCGCAATACAACGGCGTGCCGGCCAACGGGATGATGACCAGGGGCGACGAACCCGCCGGCGTCCAGCCGGCCGACCTGAAGAAGATTGCGTTCGATCAGAAGCTCAAGGCGCAGATCCCGTTGGACCTGCCCTTCAGGGACGAAGCCGGACACACCGTCACCCTGGACCAGTATTTCCATCACGGCAGGCCGGTCGTCCTGAGTCTCGTCTACTACGACTGCCCGATGCTGTGCACTCTGGTGCTCAACGGCCTGGCCGGCGCGATGAAAGGGATGTCGCTGAACCCCGGCACCGACTACGACCTGGTGACCGTCAGCTTCGACCCGCGCGAGACGCCGGCGCTGGCGGCCGCAAAGAAGAAGACCTACATCCAGCGCTACGGGCACCCGGACGCGGCGAGCGCCTGGCACTTCCTGACGGGTGACGAGCCGGCGATCGAGCGACTTACCCAGGCGGTCGGCTTCCACTACGTCTACGATCCACGGACCAAGATCTACGCCCACGCGACCGGGATCATGATCGCCACCGCCGACGGGCGGCTTTCCAAGTACCTGTATGGCATCGACTACGCCCCGCGCGCACTGCGACTGGCGCTCGTCGACGCGTCTGGCGGCCGCATCGGCAACCCCGTGGATCAAATCCTGCTCTACTGCTACCACTACGATCCGAGCACGGGGAAGTACGGGCTGGTCGTCCTGAACGTCATCCGGCTCGGCGGCGGCGTCACCGTCGTCGTTCTGGGATCGTTCGTGACGGTCATGCTTGCGCGCGAACGGAGGCGCAGGCGGGCGGGGACGCGTCCGGGAGGCGGGGTGGAACGGCCCGCGGCCGGCGTGGAAAAGCCGGATTCATCGCACACGACGAGCTGAACCGATTATGTGGCCGCGCCTGTTTCCGCTATTCCCTCAAGAAGCCTCGACGATGGCGGGGCGCGTGGATGCCCTGTACTTCTTCCTGATCGGCGTCAGCGCCTTTTTCATCGTCCTCATCGCCTCGCTGGTCGTCTACTTCACGTTCCGCTATCGGCGTCGCCAGCGCGACGAGATCGGACGTCCCGTGACGGCGGGGTACACCCTCGAGGTGGTGTGGACCGTCATCCCTGTGCTGCTGACGATGGTGATGTTCTTCTGGGCGGCCAACGTTTACTTCTCGATGGCGTCTCCCCCGCTCGACACGCTCGATGTCTACGTCGTCGCCAAGCAGTGGATGTTCAAGTTCCAGCAGCCGGGCGGCCAGCGCGAGATCGACGAGCTGCACGTGCCGGTAGGCCGGGCGGTGAGGCTGACGATGGCGTCCGAGGACGTCATCCACGACCTGTATATCCCCGCGTTCCGGATAAAGGCCGACATCGTTCCGGGCCGTTACACGACGATGTGGTTCACGGCCACCAAGCCCGGTTCGTACCACTTTTTCTGCGCGCAGTACTGCGGAACGAAGCACTCCGGGATGACGGGGCAGGTGGTCGTCATGAAGCCGGCCGACTACGAGGCCTGGCTGGCCGGCGGCAGCGGCGAGGGATCGATGGCGTCGCAGGGAGAGAAGCTGTTCCAGGATCTCGGATGCATCACGTGTCATCAGATGGACGGCCAGGGCCGCGGGCCGAGCCTGCAGGGCCTGTACGGCCACCAGGTGCAGCTGACGACCGGCCAGGCGGTCACCGCCGACGATGCCTATCTGCGGACGTGCATCCTGACGCCGGGCGGCACGGGCGTGGCCGGCTACCAGCCAATCATGCCGTCGTTCCAGGGCGTGGTGAGCGAAGACCAGTTGCTGCAGCTGATCGAGTACATCAAGTCGCTCGCATCAGCGGCGGCGCCGACCACGCCGCAGGGCGGGCGGCCGGGATCGCGCCCCGGCGAAACGCACCAGGCGCAGCCGCCGCAGGGACCGACGCCGAAGACACCGCCGGCCAAGAAGCAACCGCAGTGAAGGGTTTACCGCCGCAGGGGCACGGCATGCCGTGCCGCCGCGCGGTCACGGACAGTCATGGAAACGACCGAAGCTCTCGCGCTGCCGAAAACGCACTACCTGAACGCCGAGTACGGCATCCGGTCGTGGCTGCTGACGACCGACCACAAGCGGATCGCGATCCTGTATCTCATCAGCATCACGTTATTCTTCGCCGTCGGCGCGACCTTCGCGGGCGTGATCCGGCTCGAGTTGCTGACGCCGGCCGGCGACCTGGTGTCGGACGACACCTACAACAAGATGTTCACGATGCACGGCATCGTGATGATCTTCCTCTTCCTGATCCCGTCGATCCCGGCGGTGTTCGGCAACTTCTTCGTGCCGATGATGATCGGCGCGCGCGACCTCGCCTTCCCGAAGATCAACCTGCTCAGCTGGTACGTCTACGTCGTGGGCGCGATCTTCACGCTCGTCGCGATCACGGCTGGCGGCGTCGATACCGGCTGGACCTTCTACACGCCCTTCAGTACCCAGGCGTCGAACAGCAACGTGCTGACGGCGGCAATCGGCGTCTTCATCGCCGGCTTCTCGTCGATCCTCACCGGCCTGAACTTCATCGTGACGATCCACCGCATGCGCGCGCCCGGCATGACGTGGATGAAGATGCCGCTGTTCCTGTGGTCGATCTACGCGACCGCGCTCATCAACGTGCTCGGCACACCCGTGCTGGCGATCACCCTGCTGCTGGTGGCGGTCGAGCGGGCGTTCCATCTCGGGATCTTCAATCCGGCCTACGGCGGCGATCCGGTGCTGTTCCAGCACCTGTTCTGGTTCTACTCGCACCCGGCCGTCTACATCATGATCCTGCCGTCCATGGGCGTGGTCAGCGAGCTGATTGCCGCCTTCACGCGCCATAGCGTCTTCGGCTACAAGGCGGTCGCTTTTTCGAGCCTCGCCATCGCCGTGCTCGGCTTCCTCGTGTGGGGCCACCACATGTTCGTCGCCGGGATCTCGGTCTACTCGGCGATGATCTTCTCGGTTTTGAGTTTCCTGGTTGCGATTCCCTCGGCGATCAAGGTCTTCAACTGGACCGCCACGCTCTACAAGGGCTCGGTGTCGCTCGACGCCCCGATGCTCTACGCGCTCGGCTTCATCGGGTTGTTCACCGTCGGCGGCCTCACCGGCCTGTTCCTCGCCTCGCTGGGCGTGGACGTGCAGGTGCACGACACCTACTTCGTCATCGCTCACTTCCACTACATCATGGTGGGCGGCGCGCTGATGGGATACCTGGGGGCGATCCACTACTGGTGGCCGAAGATGACGGGGCGCCTGTACAACGAGATCTGGGCAAAGCTGGCGGCGCTCACCGTGTTCCTCGGGTTCAACCTGACGTTCTTCCCGCAGTTCATCCTCGGCTATCTCGGCATGCCGCGGCGCTATCACGCCTATCCGCCCGAGTTCCAGGCGCTCAACGTGCTCTCGACGGCCGGCGCGACGGTGCTCGGCATCGGCTACCTGATGCCGCTCATTTACCTGCTCCTGTCGCTGAAGTACGGGAGGGTTGCGGGACCGAACCCGTGGAAGGCGACGGGGCTCGAGTGGCAGACGCCGTCGCCGCCGCCGACGTTCAACTTCGACCGGACGCCGATCGTGACGAAGCCGCCGTATTCGTACGAGCAGCAGGAGGCCGACCTTGCCTGACGTTGCGAGCCCGCAGGAGCCGCCGACCTCCCACGTGTCGCAGACGCCTCACGTGCCCGGCGAACCGCACCTGATGCACCACTTCGACGACATGGAGCAGCAGCGCGAGACCGCCACGCTCGGCATGTGGGTGTTCCTCGTCACCGAGGTCCTCTTCTTCGGCGGCCTCTTCGCGGCTTACATGATCTACCGCGTCTGGTACCCGACGACGTTCGGCGTCGCGAGCCGCCAACTCAATATCTATTCGGGCGCGGGGATGACGGTCGTCCTCATCACCAGCAGCCTGACGATGGCGATGGCGGTGCACGCGGCCGCTCAGGGCCTGCGACGTCGCATCATGGGGTTTCTTGGACTGACGCTCTTCCTGGGGATCGTCTTCGTGGCCCTGAAGGGCATGGAGTACTACCACGAGTACCTGGAGCACCACATCCCGGGGCACGGGTTCCAGATCGTCGGGGCCGATCCGAACCACGCGCAGATCTTCTTCTCGCTCTACTTCATCATGACGGGGCTGCACGCGCTGCACATGTTCATCGGCTTCGGGCTCCTCCTGACGATGATGTACATGGCGTGGCGCAACTACTTCAGCGCGAAATGGCACACGCCGGTCGAGGTGGCGGGACTCTACTGGCATTTCGTCGACATCATCTGGATTTTCCTGTTTCCGCTGCTGTATCTGGTGGATAGGCACCGGTGAATGTGTGGTCCGGAGTCCGGGGTCCGAAGTCCGGAGTCGACACCGGACGCCGGACACCGGACGCCGGACTTGAGCGAGCGCCATGTCCGAGACCATCGTCCCAACCCGCGTTTACTACACCGTGTTCGCAGTGCTGCTCTTCTGCACGGGCCTGACCACTTTCGTGGCCTTCTTCGATCTCGGCTTCTTCAGCCCCGTCGTCGCGTTGACCATCGCCGTCTTCAAGGCGTCGATCGTCGCGCTCTTCTTCATGCACCTCCGCTACAGCACGCGCCTCACCTGGGTGGTGGCCGGCGCCGGCATCTTCTGGCTGGGGATTCTTTTCGCGCTGTCGCTCAGCGACTACATGACGCGGGCGTGGGGAAGGATCTAGCGAGGCTCCGCCTGAGACCGTCCGGCTGCGCCTCGCTAGGTTGCGTTTCTGACCGCCCCGCTACGCGGGGGCCAGCCGTCTTGACCCGGAAAACTCGACTCATTCGCACAAGTTTTCGGCGGTCAAGACGGCTAGCGCGATGCAGGGCGGGGCTCAAGCCCCGCCGTTACGCGGCGGACCTCAAGGTCCGCCCTACTTCTGCTTGCCCGGTTCGGTCGGCTGGCCCTTCGCCTTCCAGTCCTGCAGGGGACAGAACGCCGCCGCCTCGTATCCGTTTTGTTCTGCCAGCTTCGCAGCCTGCGAGCTTCGTCGTCCCGTACTTCAGGTGAAGACGAGCAGCGTGTCCTTGGGGAAGTCCTTCAGGCGCGCCTTCAGCTCGCCGAGCGGGATGTTGATGGCGCCTTTGATTGTCTCTTTCGCGAAGGCGTCGCGCTCGCGGACGTCGATGATGACGACCTTTTTGTCCGTTCCCAGCGCCCGCTGCACGTCCTCGGGCGAGATCTGGTGCGCGCCAATTGCCCGGCCGGTCTGCGGATCGACAGGGAACTGCGGCGGCGGCGGCTGCTGCTGCTGGACACCCAGCAGAGCCGTAAGCAGGAACACGGCGGGTGGAAGCGAGAGTAACGACATGGGAGCCACTCCTGCGATTAGCCGCTACCAGTCTACCCTATTCGCAATTCCTCAGTGCGGGCCTTGCGGTTTCACGGCTGACAGCTGGAAGACGTTGCGCACCCGCGTCGTCTGATCGTGTGGGAACTACTCCCGGCCGGCGGGCGCGACGAAGAGTCCCTGCGATGCGGCTGCGTCGCGCAGGCGCGGGTCGTAGGTCACGATCGTCGCGGCGCCAGCCTCGAGAGCCAGCGCGACGTGAAGCGCGTCGAGGGTTCGAAGCGGGAGCCTGGACGCGGTCAGCAGCAGGCGCTCGGCGCGGCGATGGACCGGCGGGGTTACCTCGGCGCCCCTGCACGACGCCGCGAGGTGCTGCGCCTCCCGATACAGCCGGCGCGACTCGGTCTGCGTCAGCAGTCCCTCGCGCCTGCGGCGTCCCAACGCCGATGCCGTCTCCGTCAGCGCCAGCTCGGACAGGACCACGTCCCCGGCGCCAACCAGCGCCTCGTTGAGCGAGTCGCTCTCGACCTCGGGCACGAGGAGTTTCACCAGCGCGCTGGCGTCGAGGTAGATTGGCGGCGAGAGGACGTCTGGGGCAGCCGTCACGAGCGATCCTCGCGCTCCTCGAGGATGGCCCGGGAAAGCGGCGGATCGATCGGGCGCATCTTCTGCCGCAGCTTCTTCAGGTCCGGGAAGGGCTGGCGCGGCCCGACCGGCACCAGGCGTGCGACCGGCCGGCCGCGGTCGGTGATGGTCACCTCGCGTCCCTTCCGGACATCATCGAGCAGGCTGCTGAGATCCTGTCGCGCCCGGCGCACACCAGCGGTCCGCATGTGTTCTATTGTGTCACATGTAGCACATGTGGTCAACGCGTCGGCAGCGGTGCGCGCCGAGGCACGCGAAGCGGACCGCAGGGCCTGTAGAGCTTCGTCGCCCTTGCCCTGCGTGGTGAGGAGGATCCCGTTCACCTCCCCCACGGTGGGCGCGATGTCGATCGTGAAGACGTTGACCGGCGGTGCGGAGGTGAACCGCGGCACAAGGCGTGCGACGCGCGCCTACCTGACGCCGGAGGAACACGACCGGATGGCGGCGCGGCCCCTCACTGACTTGGCCGCCTACGATTGCTACCTGCGCGCGCGGCACGAGATCTACGGTTTTGACGAAGCGTCGCTCGGCCGCGCGATCGATCTCGCACAGCAGGGCCTCCAGATCGTCGGCGAGAACGAGCTGCTCTACGCCGCCATGGGGATGGCGTACTGCCGGTTCGCCAACATAGGCATCAGGCCCGAGGCGAGTTTGAGGCAGGCCGAGCACTGTGCGGTGAAGATCGCGGCGTTGAACGGTGAATCGCCGCATGCGTACCTGTTGCGTGGAGTCATCAGCACCAAGCGCGGGGACATGCAGCAGGCCGTGCGCGAGCTGAAGGTGGCGCTTGCGGCCGACCCCAACGACGCCGAAGCGCTCACGTCGCTGGTGTAACGCGTACCTCTCGGCCGGGAAGTCGTCCGCCGCGCGCCCGCTCATTCGCAGACTCCTTGACGTCGATCCGCTGACCTTCGTGAATCACTGCTTGCCGGGCTGGGCCGACAACGACGAGGCGCGGTTCGAGGAGGCGGTCGGCGCGTACCGCGCCTGCCATGAGATGGCGCCCAACAACCCGCTCGGTCGCGGCCTGTACGGCTGGACGCTCGCGACGGTGAAGCGGATCGACGAAGCGTTCCCGATTCTCGACAGTCTCGCGACGGACCTGCCCGACGCGCCGCTCGGGCGGCTGGCTCTTTGCCTGGCGAGTGCGCTCCGTCGAGACAAGGCGGGCGCTCTGGCGGCGGCGGAATCCCTGACGGAGGCGGCGTCCTGGGATGATTATTTTTCGGCCCGTCTCGCCGAGTGCTACGCACTCGTCGGCGAAAAAGACGAGGCACTGCGGTGGCTGGAAAATGCGCGGCGCCGCGGCGTCAGCTACCACGTCGCGCTGTCGAACACCTGGATCCTCTCGTCGCTTCACGACGACGCACGCTTTCAGGAATTGATGGAGCGGATGAAGCAGCAGGCCGAACGCTTCGAGGTGTGAGGCGCCCTCCCCGGGTCGAGAGCATGCAGCCTTACCGATCGAGCTCGAGCGACCAGGCGTCGCCCTTTGTCTCCCTGAGGTTGCTGAGCACGTCCCGCGCCTCCCACTCTTTTCGGTCTGCCTCTTTGAGCAGCGGCGCTCGTCCCTTGCGCAGCGCCTCGGATCGCAGGCGCCAGCTCTCGCCCCGCAGGCGCAGGTACTCCCCGGCGCCCGCGACGAGCGGCTGATGTTCGCGCGGCACCCGTTCCAGCGCGTCGAGTTCGGCGCGCGCCGCCCGCAGTTGGGGCACGATCGTCTGATCGATCACCTGCGCCAGTGCAACGGCCCGAATCGCACCGTTCGTGAATCGAACGACGGCCGCGTCGTAGGTTCTGGAGGTGCTGTCCTCGATTGCGATCACGTGACGGATCTCCGGCCTCACGTCGGCCATCCCGCGAAGCGGAACGGCAAACAGCACAACGAGTGCAGCGGTATCAGCGGCGAGCACCGCGACCCTCCGTGCGGCCGGCTTGTGATCCCTCGCTGCTTTGGCCATCAGCAGCCCGCTGATTGTGCCGCCCGCCAGTGCCGCGGCCGCGGCGGCGCGATCCAACCGGCCGGTGGCAGCGGTGTAGAGAACGAAGAGTGCGACGCCAGGCGTCAGACGCTTTGCCGTGCGCCACGGAATGCGGACCGGTGAACCGCGCAGCAGGCCCCAGATCGAGGTGGCCATCAGCAGGCCGCAGACCCCGAAGATGGCGCCCGAGGGTCCGCTGGTGACGCTCACCGGAGACTTCGAAAGACACACGAGGTTCGCCAGGGTGCCGGCCGCGAGATAGATCGACGCGAACGCAAACGATCCGACAAGGCGCTCGGTGATGCAGCCGATCTGGATCAGGCCCGCAAGCATGGCGAGCAGGTGGATCGGACCTGCGTGAACGAACGTCGCCGTGACCAGGCGCCACCACTCGCCGTTGGTCGTCCGCGGTCCGAAGCTGCCGCCCCACGAAACGAGCGTTTCAGGATCGCCGAACGCGCCGGCACCGGAGAGCATCCGGACGAACACGCACACATTCACGATCACGATGAACCACGTCGCGAACGCCAGCGGCGGGGCCGGCTGCCCCGCCTCGTCCGGCTGCCTGGTCCAGCGGCGTACCGCCTCCGTCATTGCCCGTTGGCAGAGCGCGCGGCCCATCCGCAATACCTTCGCTCGCTCTTCCGCCGTCAGAAAGTAGAACAGCAGCCCGGTGAACATCAGGACGAAGAGGACCAGGCTCATGCATGCCGGAAACTCAAGACGCGTACCAGCAGGCACGGCCGATTCAGCCCGGTTTTCGAATCTTTGCGACGCCCCGGCTGACACCCGATTTCAGACTCGGTGGAGGCGAACGATCTCTGTAATCGGCGTTGCGTGCGCGGGCCGGAGGGGCGGATCATGTCGCGGCGGCCGGGCCCATCACCACGGTCGGCATACGGAGCGTCTTGGGTGGCCCGGCTGGCGAGGAGGATCATGATGAAGCCTGCGGTTACGTGCACGCTGGTCGGACTGCTGGTCGTCTCGTCACTTGCGACTGGGCCACGGCCCGCCCAGACAGCGGGTTCCATCGTCAGGTACGTGCGGTTCTCGCACGCGGGCACCGTCTCGCACGGCACCCTCGACGGCTCGACGATCCGTGTGCTCTCGGCCAGCCCGTTCAACGGCGGCACGCCGACGGCGCGTACTTTGAAGCTTGCAGAGGTCCGACTGCTCGCTCCCTGCGAACCGTCGAAGGTGATCGCGGTCGGCCTCAATTACAAGAGCCACCTCGGCGAGCGGCCGGCTGCCACCTACCCGGGCCTGTTCGCGAAGTACCCGACGACGATCATCGGAACCGAGGCGGACATCGTCTTTCCGGCAGGTGCGAGCAACGTGCACTACGAGGGCGAGATGGTCGTCGTGATCGGGGCGCGCGCGAAGAATGTCGCTGCGGCCGAGGCGCCGAAGTACGTCTTCGGGGTGACGGCGGGCAACGACGTCAGCGAGCGAGACTGGCAGAAGAACGACCTGCAGTGGTTCCGCGCGAAGGCCTCGGATACGTTCGGGCCGCTCGGCCCGGCAATCGTGAAAGGTCTCAACTACAACGACCTGCAGGTGCAGACGCGGGTGAACGGCGAAGTGCGGCAGTCGGCCCGCACGAGCCAGTTGATCTTCGACGTCAACACCATCGTCAGCTACGTCAGTCAGTTCGTGACGCTGTTGCCCGGCGACATCATCTACACCGGCACCCCTGGGACGACGCGCGCGATGAAGCCGGGCGACGTCGTGGAGGTGGAGGTCGAAGGCGTGGGCGTTCTGCGCAACACCGTCAGGGGCCCGGCGGTGGCTGCATCGACCAGGTGAGAGATCGGGCTCGAAGGCCGGCGGCTGAGATCGGCGCTGCGGCCACCAGCGCCTGACGACGCGTGAGGAACCGCGTATTTTCGACAGCCTGCGGGCGGGGCGGATGCTGCGACGCGTGAGGGATGGACGTGATGAAAGAGAAGTGGGCTGGCCTTCCAGGCGTAGCGGGAACCTCCGCGGAACCGCGCATGTGTGTGTCACGCGTTCGGCCGCGTCCTCGGGTGGGTCCGCAGGGCGGCGGTCGCCTTGGGGTGCGGTATGATCTGCCGATGCAGCAGGCCGGTGAAGCGATCCCTGGTGCGGACCGCGCGGGCGTCGAACTCGAACGGCGCGTCCGCGAGATCAAGTGGTGCCATCCGATCGATCTCGGCGACGGGCTGGTGACGCGCCCCGAGTGGCACGTGCGCCAGCGGTTCGCCCGCCGGCTGCGGTTTCTTTCCCTGCCCGACGATCTGAGGGGCAAATCGGTGCTCGACGTCGGCGCCTGGGACGGGTTCTTCTCGTTCGAGTGCGAACGGCGGGGCGCGGCGCGCGTGCTCGCCATCGACACCTACGCGTGGGACGTGCACGGCAAGGAAGGCTTCCTGCTGGCGCACTCGGTGCTGAAGTCGAAGGTCGAGTCGATGCGCCTGGCCGCCGAGGACCTGGATCCGGCAACCGTCGGCCAGTTCGATCTCGTGCTGTTCCTCGGCGTCCTCTATCACCTGCGCTCGCCGATCGCCGTGCTCGACCGGCTGCGGCGCGTCACTCGCGGCACGCTCGTCTGCGAAACGCACACGCTCGTCCCGGCGTTCCACACGCGCTACCCGCTCATCAGTTTCTTCCCCGGCGACGGCCTCGAGACGCACAGCCGCTACGAGTTCACGGCGATCCCGACGATCGAGTGCATGCGGCAGATGCTGCGGGCGGCGGGCTTCAAGGAGATGGACGTGCGGCACCGGCCGTCGCTGGCGCCGTTGAAGAAATTGAAGGCACTCGTCACGAACCGCCCGCAGTCGGGGCGGCTGGTGGTGCACGCGCGCTGACGCGACGGGGGGCCGTAGGGCGGGGCTTCAGCCCCGCCGTGCCGCCGGGGGCTTAAGCCCCCGGCGCCTACGGCGACCCTGAAGGGCCGCCCTACAGATACCGCAGCGCGATCGCCTGTTGCTCCAGCTCCGCGCGGAACTCGGGCGCTGCGACGTCGATGAGCGCGCGCGCCCGCTGTCGAATCGTCCTGGCATACAGATCGGCCGTGCCGAACTCCGTGACGACGTAGTGCACGTGGTTGCGCGTGGTCACGACGCCGGCGCCCGTCTTCAGCGTCGGCACGATCTTGCTGGCTCGCTGCCCCTTCACGGTGCACGTCGACGGCAGCGCGATGATCGGCACCCCGCCCTTGCTGCGCGACGCGCCGTAGATGAAATCCACCTGCCCGCCCACGCCGCTGTAGAGCCGCGTGCCGATGCTGTCCGAGCACACCTGGCCCGTCAGGTCCACCTCGATCGCCGAGTTGATCGCCACCATCCGGTCGTTCTGCGCGACGATGAACGGATCGTTCGTGTACTCGCTCGGGTGCATCTCGACGATCGGATTGTCGTGGACGAAATCGTAGAGGCGCCTCGTGCCGATCATGAAACTGGAGATGACCTTGCCGGGATGCAGCGACTTGCGTTCGCCGTCGATGATGCCTCGCTCCACCAGGTCGATCACGCCGTCGGAAAACAGCTCCGTATGAATGCCGAGGTGCTGGTGCGTGCCGAGCTGGGCGAGCACCGCGTCGGGAATCGCGCCGATGCCGGTCTGCAGCGTCGCGCCGTCGGGAATCAGCCGCGCGATGTGCGTGGCGATGCACCTCGACAGCTCGGTCGGCTCGCTCATCCGCGTCTCGGCGAGCGGATAATCGACCGGCACGATGTAATCGAGCTTCGACACGTGGATGAACGAGTCGCCGAGCGTCCGCGGCATCTGCGCGTTCACTTCGGCGATCACGATGCGTGCGGCCTGCGCCGCCGGCTTCGTCACGCTGACCTCGACGCCGAACGAGCAGAAGCCATGCTCGTCGGGCGGCGCCACGTGAATCACGGCGACGTCGAGCGGCAGGTGCCGGCGCAGGAACAGGCCCGGGATCTCGGACAGGAAGCACGGCGTGAAATCCGCGCGGCCTTCGTTGACCGCCTGGCGGATGTTGTCGCTGATGAACAGCGAGTTCACGCGCAGGTGCCCTTCGAGCTCGGGGGCCACGTAGTCGTTCGGCCCGACCGTCAGCACCTGCACCATCTCCACGTCGTTGAGCACGTGGGCGCGTTTCACGAGGGCGGCCAGGATCTGCGTCGGCACGGAGCAGTTGCCCGTGAGGAACACCCGCTGTCCCGACTCGATGTGTGAAACAGCCTGGTCGGCCGTGACCGTCTTGCGCTGGTAGGCGTCCATCCAGTTCACAGCGACACCTCTTCCACGCCCAGATGCGCCGCGAGCGCGGCATTGACCACATGCCCCGCGTGCGTGGCCACACCCCGCTTGAGCGCCGGCATCCGCCCGAGCGCTTCGTCCAGCCCCAGCCGCGCGACCTCCCACATGAACGGCCACATCGCGTTGTTGAACGCGTGCGTCGCGGTGCGGGCGACGACCGACGTCATCGTGGGAACGCAGTAATGGATGATCCCTTCCTCGACGAAGGTCGGATCGCGGTGGGTCGTCGGACGACTCGTCTCGACGCACCCGCCCTGGTCGATGGCGACATCGATGATGACCGAGCGCGGCTTCATCGACTTCACCATCTCGCGGGTCACGACGACCGGCGTCCGGGCGCCCGGCACGAGCACGGCGCCGACGAGCACGTCGGCGAACTTCACCGTCTTCCGGATGTTGAACGGGTGCGACACCATCATGATGGGCCGCCGCCCGCCCGCGCACCGGTCGTCGATTCGCTGCAGGCGGGCGAGGTCGCGATCCAGCAGGTACACGGTGGCGCCGATGCCGAGGAACGCGTGCGCCGCCGCCGTGCCGACCGTGCCGGCGCCGATGATGAGGACTTCCGCCGGCGGGACACCGGGCACGCCGCCGAGGAGGATCCCCTTGCCGCCGTGATCGTTCTGGAGCAGCCGCGCCGCCACCTGCGGCACCATCCGCCCACCCACCTGGCTCATGGGCACGAGTACCGGCAGCACTCCGTCGTCCTGCTGAATCGTCTCGTAGGCGATCGCCGTGATGCGCTTCTCGAGCAGCGTCTCGACGACGGTTCGACGGCGCGCGGCAAGATGCAGGAAGCCCGCGATGATCGCCCCCGGCTGCAGCCAGCCGGCTTCTTCCTCCGTCACTTGGCCGACCCGAAACACCAGGTCGGCCCGGCCGTGCGCTTCCTCGCTCGAGTAGACAATGCGCCCCCCGGCCCGTTCGTAGTCGACGTTGGAGAACCCCGCGCCCCGGCCCGCGTCGCTTTCGACCGAGCACACGTGCCCGGCCGCCGTCAGCAGTTCCACGCCGGCGGGTGTCAGGCCAACGCGGTGTTCGTCCACGTGCCGCTCGCGCGGTACGCCGATATGCATGAAACCTCCTTGCTTGGATGGCGGGGACCCCTGCACCCCGCCAAGCTCCTCGCTCGCGGGGGCCCCTGCGCCCCGCTCCGCTTCGTCGCGCTCTTCAATGGCGAGTTCATCATGAGGCACGTGCAGGGGATCTGCGAACGCGGAGTTTCCGGATCAGGAATCGGGACCGACCGCGGGGGATTCCCATTATACCGGGGACCCTGGCGGGCCCGGCAAGGCACCGCAACGCGGTTGCCGCGTCGGTGCCCGCGCCGGCTCATCCGGCCCGCCCGGACGCTCCCGCCCGCGGGTGAATCGGCCTATAATCGTCCAACCAGCCTGCGGGTGAAGCCCTGCCATTTGACATTGCGGTTCGGAGTACCTGGCCATGAAGTCCGTCCCGACTCGCTCGCGCCTCTTCGTCGTGCTGTCCATGGCCGCCCTTCTGGGTCTGCCGCTCGGCGCCCGCCCGCCTCAATCGGGCCAGAAGCAGCCGGCACCCACCTTCAAGGTGCGCGTCGAGTACGTCGAGGTCGACGCGATCGCGCACGACAAGGCGGGGCAGTTCATCCCGGACCTGAAGAAGGACGACTTCGAGGTGTATGAAGACGGGAAGCGGCAGGAGATCGCCAACATGGAGCTGGTGGACGTGCCGATGGAGCCGCAGCCGATGCCGGCGATGCTTGCGGGGCGGCGCTTCGAGCCGGACGTCGTGTCGAACGCGCGGCGGCCCGGACGGGTGTACCTGATCGTCGTCGACGACCTGCACATCAACCCCGCCCGAACGGTCGCGGCACGCAAGCTTGCGCGGCGGTTCATCGAGACCAACGTCGCGCCGAACGATCTGGCGGCGGTCATCACGACGTCCGGAAACCGGAAGGCGTCGCAGGGGTTCACCTCGAACCGGCGCCTGCTGTTCGACGCGGTGGACAAGTGCGTCGGCCGGAAAGTGATGTCGCCCGGCATGGCCGACGTGCTGGCGGGCGCCCAGACGATCGGCGCGAAGCCCGACGAAGCCCAGCGGATCTTCAACGCCCGCACCACGCTCGACGTGCTCGCCTACGTGGCCAAGTTTGCCGGCGACATTCACAGCCGGCGCAAGGCGATCGTGCTGATCGGAGAAGGCGTCGATTACGACCTCGGCGGTCCGTCGGTGATCTCGGCGCCGACCACCGAGGTGCCCTCGTTTGACAATCCGGATACGGCGACCGTGCCCGTCGGCTCGCTCGCGGACAACGGGATTCCCCGCCGGGAACTGCGCGACCGCCTGAGCGACTTCGTGGCCGCGGCGAACCGTGGGGACGTCACGCTCTACGCGCTCGATCCGACGATCTTCACCCAGGGGGGCGACGACTTCGTGGACATCGCTTCGACCGTGCCCGGTGACCTGGACAGCGCCGGACGGGAAATCGTCAGGAGCACAAGGCTGCAGGACGATGTAGTCGCGGCCCAGGACAACCTGCGGACGATGGCCACCGAGACGGGTGGCTTCGCGGCCACCGGGTCGCTGAAGGCCGCGCAGGGCGCGTTCGACCGCATCCGCAGCGAGAACAGCCGCTACTACATCCTTGGCTACTACCCGAGCAACGACAAGCGCGACGGCAAGTTCAGGAAGATCGAGGTGCGCGTGAAGCGGCCGGGCGTGCAGGTACAGGCGCGCAAGGGATACGTGGCGCCGAAAAACGACCAGCCGGCCCCGGCCCCGGTGCAGACGGCGGAAGGCACCTCCGCGCCGCTGCGGGAAGCGCTGCTGTCGGCGCTGCCGACGCCGGGTCTTCCGATCAGCGCGACCGCCGCACCGTTCCGCAGCGCGCAGGGAGACCCGTCGGTGCTGGTGATGATGCAGACCCCGCCCGGCTCGGTGAAGTTCGTCGAAAAGGACGGGAAGATCGAGGGGAACGTCGAGGTGTCCTTCCTGGCGGTTGACGATCAGGGGAAGACGCGCGGCGGCGAGCACCTGGATCTCGCGATGCCCCTCAAGCCTGAAACGGCGGCGGCGGTCGAACGGGCCGGGCTGTTGGTGCAATCGCGCGTGACGTTGCCGCCGGGCCGGTACGTGCTGCGCGTGGGCGCGCGTGACGCCAACAGCGAGCGCGTCGGCGCGGTCTACTGCGATCTCGAGGTGCCGGACTTCGCGAAGCTGCCGCTGGCGATGAGCGGCCTGGTAATCTCGTCGGAGCAGACCTCGCTCGCGAACCCCCGTCCCGACAAGAGTCTGACGACGCTGCTGCCCGGCTCGCCCGCCGTGATTCGCGATTTCCCGCAGAATGATCAGATCGGCGTGCTCGCCGAGATCTACGACGCGAAGGTGGCGACGCTGCACGACATCGACATCGTCACGACGATTGTCGGCGAGGACGGCCAGGAAGCCTACCGGCACGAGGACAAACGATCGACTGCGGAACTGCAGGGAACGGAGGGAGGATTCGGCTACCTGCTGAAAATCCCGATGGCGAGCCTCTCGCCAGGTTCGTACTTGCTGCGCGTCGAGGCGCGGTCGCACCTGGACACCAACAACCCCGTGGCGCGGGAAACGATGATCAGGGTGGTCGGGAAGTAGTGAGTAGCGAGTAGGGCAGTCAGCGCCGCCTGCCCTACCCGCCTTACTTGCCCTGGCCGCCCCACTTGCCCTACCTGCCTGCCCTGAGCGAGCGCAGCGAGTCGAAGTGCCCTATTTGTCGTTGCTCCCCGGGCGCGAATCGTCTCTTCGATTCAGCCGCCCCGCCTCGCGGAGCGCCTGGCGCAGCAGGTATTCGATCTGGCCGTTGAGGCTGCGCAGGTCGTCGTTGGCCCACACTTGCAACGCCTCGAAGACGGCGGGATCCACGCGCAGCAGGAACGCTTTTCGGTCTGCCACGATCAACGACCCTTGTCGTCCGATGTCCGATGTCCGATGTCCGGTGTCCGGTGTCCGAGGTCGGACCAGACGTCGGATTTCGGACGTCGGACTTCGGACGACGTGATCTTCTATTGATACAGCGTGCCGGTGTTGAGGACCGGCTGCGCGCCGCGCTCGCCGCACAGCACGACGAGCAGGTTGCTCACCATCGCCGCCCGGCGTTCCTCGTCGAGGTGCACGATCTCCTTGGCCGACAGCATGTCGAGCGCCATCTCCACCATGCCAACGGCGCCCTCGACGATCCGCTGGCGCGCAGCGATGATCGCGCCGGCCTGCTGCCGCTGCAGCATCGCGCCGGCGATCTCGGGCGCGTAGGCCAGGTGACTGATGCGCGCCTCGATCACCTCGACGCCCGCCTTCGCGAGCCGCTCCTGGATCTCGGCCTTCATGTGATCGGCGATCTTGGCCGTCTGGCCGCGAAGCGACATCACCTGCTCGTCGTGCGAGTCGTACGGGTAGCTCGTGGCGAGATTGCGGACGGCGGCTTCGCTCTGGATGTGGACGTAGTTCTCGTAGTTGTCGACTTCGAACGACGCCTCGGCCGAGTCCACGACCTTCCACACGACGACGGCGGCGATCTCGATCGGGTTGCCGTCCTTGTCGTTGACCTTGAGCTTCTGGCTCTCGAAGTTGCGTACGCGCAACGACAGCGTCTTCTTGGTGTAGAAGGGGTTCGTCCAGCGGAGACCCTGCTGTTTCGTGGTGCCCACGTACTTGCCGAACAGCTGCAGCACTCTGGCCTGGTTCGGCGCCACCGTGAAGAAGCCACCCATCGCGATGCCGTCCAGAACGGCCAGCACGATGAGCGCGATCAGGAGGGTGACGCTGCCCTCCCCCCGGTCGAGCGCCTTGCCCGTGAAGATGATCCCCAGCACGCTGCCGATCATCACCAGCAGCACGACCACCAGCATGAGACCGCCAGACGTCGTTGAGCGTTCCGTGTCGCGAATCATCGCCATCACCTCCGGGGGGCCGTGATGTCAATATGATATCACGACGCAAGCATATCGACAATATTTCACGACCCCGGGGTCAGGTCTAAAACCCCCGGTTTTTTCACGGTAGTGGGGTCAGGTCTGGAACCGTGAAAAAACCGGGGGTTTTAGACCTGACCCCAGGTGAATTAGCGGTCTTTCTTGGCGAGGCGGGCGAGGGCGGCGAGCTCCTTCAGGTACTGGCGAAGCGGGCGGGCGGGGGTGCCCCAGAACGCAATCCCTTTGCCGCGCAGCATTTTGCCGGTCGGCACCCCGGCCTGGCCGCCGAGCATCGCGCCTTCGCCGATGCGGACGTGGTCGCCGATGCCGACCTGCCCGCCCATCATCACGTTGTCCTCGACAACGCTGCTTCCGGCGACGCCTGTCTGCGCGGCCATGACGACGTTCCGCCCGACGTGCACGTTGTGACCGATGTGCACGAGGTTGTCGAACTTCGTACCGTCGGCGATGCGGGTGGCGCCCAGCGCGCCCCGGTCGATCGTCGTGTTGGCGCCGATCTCCACGTCGTTGCCGATCTCCAGCCACCCGACCTGCGGGAACTTCTCGTACCGCCCGGTCGTCTCGTCGCGCACGAAGCCGAACCCGTCGCTGCCGAGAACCGCGCCCGCTTGAACGACCACGCGGTCGCCGATTCTCGTGCCCGCGTACACGACGACGTTTGCCTTGAGGTCGCAGTCGACGCCGACGCTGGCGCCCTGCCCGATTGCGACGCCGGCCCCGATCTGCGTGCGATCCCCGATGCGCACGGCGGCCTCGATGGTCGCGCATCCGCCGACCGCGACATCGGCGCCGAGAACCGCCGACTCGTGGACGGTGGCGGTGGGATGCACCCCGGTCGCCCGCCGCGTGGCCGGGCAGAGGCAGGCGGCGGCGCGGACGAAGCCGAGCTTCGGCTGGGCGCAGACCAGCACCGGCTTGTCGGCACGGCAGTTGGCGGCGAACTCGCCGGCAACGATGGCGCCGGCTGCCGACGCCAGCGCGCGCGGCAGGTCCTTCTCGTGCTCGACGAACACGAGGTCCTGCGCGGTGGCCGCGTCGATTTCAGCCACGCCCGACAGCGAAGCGGCCGCGTCGCCGCACGCGATGCGCGCACCCGCTGCCCGTGCGACCGCCTCGATGGAGAGTTGCATAGTCAACTCGCGCTTGTAGTCCGACGTCCGAGGTCCGGAGTCCGAGGCCCGCGTCGACTTCGGACGTCGGACCCCGGACTTCGGACTATTGCGTTCGTCGCTGCGCCCTCTCGATCCGCGCCCACGTGTCGCGCAGCGTCACCGTCCGGTTGAACACCAGCCTGCCGGCGGCGGAATCCGGATCCACGGCGAAGTACCCGAGGCGCTCGAACTGAAAACGGTCGCCGGGCGCGGCGCCTGCGAGCCCCGGCTCCACCCGGCACCCGGTCAGCACGTCGAGCGAATTCGGATTGAGGAAGTCCTTGAAGTCGCGCCCGTCCTTGTCGTCGGCCGGGTTCGGCACCGTGAAGAGCCGATCGTAGAGCCGCACCTCGGCCTCGAGCGCGTGCGCGGCCGACACCCAGTGGATCGTGGCCTTCACCTTCCTCTTGTCGGGCGCGTTCCCCGACCTAGTCTGGGGGTCGCAGGTGCACCGCAGTTGCGTGATCGCGCCGCGCTCGTCCTTCACGACGCCGGTGCACGTGATGAAATAGGTGCCCCGCAACCGCACCTCGCGTCCCGGCGCGAGGCGGTGGAACTTCGGCGGCGGCACCTCCCGGAAGTCGTCCTGCTCGATGTAGAGGACTCGCGAGAACGGCACGCGGCGCGTTCCGGCCGACGGGTCCTCGGGGTTGTTCCCCAGTTCGACGGCCTCCACCTGCCCCTCGGGATAGTTCTCGATCACGACGCGCAGCGGCCGAAGCACGCCGAGCACGCGCGGCGCGCGCCGGTTCAGATCCTCGCGCGCGGAATCCTCCAGCACCGCGACGTCCACCCAGTTCTCGCGCTTCGCGACGCCGATGCGCGAGGCGAAATCCCTGATCGACTCCGGCGTGTAGCCGCGTCGCCGCAGGCCGACGATCGTCGGCATCCGCGGGTCGTCCCAGCCCGACACGTCGCCGCGCTGCACCAGCTCGAGCAGCTTGCGCTTGCTCATCACGGTGTAAGTGAGGTTCAGCCGCGCGAACTCGATCTGCCGCGGCCGGGTCGGCACCGGGCAGTTCTCGATCACCCAGTCGTAGAGCGGCCGGTGATCCTCGAACTCGAGGGTGCACAGCGAGTGCGTGATCCCCTCCAGCGCGTCGGAGATCGCGTGCGTGTTGTCGTACATCGGGTAGATGCACCACGTGTCGCCGGTGCGGTGGTGCGACGCGTGCCGGATGCGATACAGGACCGGGTCGCGGAGGTTCAGGTTCGGCGACGCCATGTCGATCTTCGCCCGCAGCACCTTCTCGCCGTCGCCGAACTCGCCCGCTTTCATACGCTCGAACAGGTCGAGGTTCTCTTCGATCGATCGGTTGCGCCACGGGCTCTCGCGGCCCGGCTCGGTCAGCGTCCCGCGGTGCTCGCGGATTTCGTCCGCCGACAGGTCGTCGACGTACGCCTTGCCAGTCCTGATGAGGTGAACGGTGTACTCGTAGATCGTGTCGAAGTAGTCGGACGCGTGGTACAGCCGCCCGTCCCAGTCGAATCCCAGCCAATGAACGCTCTCGATGATCGAGTCGACGTATTCGACGTCTTCCTTGGCCGGATTCGTGTCGTCGAAACGCAGGTTGCATGTGCCGCCGAATTCCTGCGCGACGCCGAAGTTCAGGCAGATCGATTTGGCGTGGCCGATGTGCAGGTAGCCGTTGGGCTCGGGCGGGAACCGGGTGGCGACGCGGCCGTCGTGCTTCCCGCTGCGAACATCGTCGGCGACGATCTCGCGGATGAAGTCGAGCGGCGCGCCGGCGTCGGCGCCCGCAGGCCCGGACGACTCGGGTGTCGTACCCTCGAACGGGGACATCTTCATGACGAACACTCTAGCGTACGTCAGGAGAAAACGTCGCATCAACCCTGGCACCCGGCCGCGCCTCGACCCCGCTGAGTGCCCGCGCCAGCTGTTCGCGAGAAGCGAGGTGCAGCAGCATCTCGTCGGTCTTGCGAATGCCGGCCGTCAACGTCTCGCGGTCGAGCGGCGACGCGCGCTTCGCGCACTCGATCGCCGCGTTCACCTTCAAGGTGGACAGCGCGACGGCCAGCGAGAAAACGATCGTGCGCAGGCCGTAGCCCTGGTATGCGAGCCAGCTTCCGAAGGTCTTCGCCGCGAGGTACCGGCGGACCGGACCGGCAAACGCGGTCCAGCACGGTTCCACTCGTCCCGCGTACGCGTCTTCCAGGCCGTCGAGCGCGACGACCGGCCGAAGCGCATCGGGAATGGCGCCGAGAACCAGCCGGTAGTGATGCACAGGACTGAAGTCCTGTGCCACATCAGAACTGGCGTCTCGTTGGGGGCCTCGGCGACGCGGGTGAACACGTGGCTTGCACCCGCAGGGGTCAGGGATCGGGGATCCAGGGGTCGGGAATCAGGGAGGCGCCTGTTGGCCCCTGATCCGGGACGTTCAGGCGGCCGGCCGAGATCCTCGCGCTCAACTGCTCGAAAGTCCCCCGCTCCGCCGGAATCGGCCAGCCGGAGGTGCAGCAGGCGCCCGAATGCCGGCAGGCGTAGTCGGCGTGAATGCTCAGGGCGTAGATGCGGATTTCGCCTGCCAGCATCAGATGAAATCTGCGAAAATCTGCGCAAATCTGTGGACGCGTAACATCTGCGTGAATCTGTGGAATTGTAATCTGCATAATCTGTGGCATGCGAATCGCCACCTGGAACGTCAACGGTATCCGCGCGCGCCAGGCCGAGGTGCAGACGTGGGTCGAACGCGATCGACCGGACGTCGTGTGCCTGCAGGAGATCAAGGCCGCTTCCGATCAGGTGCCGGCCGCCTTGTGCGAGATGGAAGGCTACTGGTGCTACTGGCACGGCGCGAAAGGCTACTCGGGCGTCGCGCTGCACCTGCGCCGCGACACGTTCCCCGAGCGGCCCGACTTCTCCCATCCGACGTTCGACTTCGAACACCGGATCGTCGTCGTCTCCCGGGGCCCGCTCCTGGTCGCGTCGGTGTACGTGCCGAACGGCGGCAGGGATTTCGACGCGAAGATGCGGTTCCTCGCGGCGATGGAAGACTACGCGGCCGCGCGCTGCGCGGAAGGCCGGCAGGTGATCCTCTGTGGCGACCTGAACGTCGCGCGCGCCGACATCGACGTGCATCCGAAGGAACGCAAGCCCGGCGTGATCGGCCAGCGGCCCGAGGAACGCGAGCAGTTCGAACGAATCCTGTCGCGGGGCCTGGTGGATCTGGGACGCGCGCTGGCGCCCGACAACGATCGGATGTTCACCTGGTGGGCGCCGTGGCGCAACATGCGGCAGCGCAACATCGGGTGGCGCCTCGACTACGTGCTGGCGAGCCGGGACATGGCCGACCGCGTGCACGCCTGCCCGGTGCTGGCGGAGGTCGGGACGAGCGACCACGCGCCGGTCATAGCCATGTTCGACGACTGAAGATCACTGGTGCCTGGTGCTTTGTGCTGAGTGCTGAGTGCCCGTGCCAGGTGCTGAGTGCCGGGTGCTCCGTGCTTTCCCCGGGCGCTGCTCAGGCCCCGCGCACGTCGAGCGCTCAAGGCAGGCAGCCCTGTCGACCGACGAGCGCGCGGTACTTGCGCAGCAATTCGTAGAGCACGATGCCGCCGGCCGTGGCGACATTGAGGGAGTGTTTGGATCCCAGCATCGGGATGCGGACGTGCGCGTCGCAGATCTCGAGGACTTCGGGACGCAGGCCGTCAACCTCGTGGCCGAAGACAACACCGACCGGGAAAGCGGGTTGCCACTCGAACAGGTCGACCGCGCGCATGCTGGTCTCGACAGCCGCGACACTGCAGCCGTTCAGCTGAAGGCTGCGCACCGCCACGACGCCATCGTCGTGGCCCTGCCACGCGACCGATGCTTCGGCCCCGAGCGCGGTCTTCGCGATCTTCAAATGTGGCGGCCGCGCGGTGAAGCCGCACAGGTGCAGCCTCGAAGCGCCGACGGCATCGGCCGAGCGGAAGAAGGCGCCCACGTTGTACGCGCTGCGCACGTTGTCGAGCAGCACCTCCACGGGGAGCGTTCGGATGGCGTCGTACGGGATCGCCAGATCCGTCGCGCGGTACGGGACGCGTTCGATCACGTCAGGTTCTCGAGCAGCTGCACCAGTTCCTGGAGCGAGCGCACGCGCGGACAGTCGCAGTCCGGGTACAGGCCGGCGGCATCGTACAGCACCGCCGACAGCCCGGCTGCGCGCGCGCCGACGACGTCCACGTGGTAGAGGTCGCCGACGTGCAGCGTGCGCTCGGCGCGCGCACCCGATCGCGACAGCGCGATCTGGAAGAGACGGGGATCGGGTTTCTCCACGCCTTCGAGAAACGAGTCGATCACACAATCGAAGTACTTCGACAGGCCGATGCGATCGAACACGGTCGCCAGCCGGCCGTTGGCGTTCGAGACGACGACCAGCCGCAGGCCGAGCCGTCGCAGATCCTGCAGCGCAGCCTCGGCGCCGTCGGGCACGTGCTCCCAGAGATTCATCCGCTGGTGATACTCGTAGAGCTCGCGCACCGCTGCCGTCGTCGCCGCGCCCGGCTCGACGCCCGCGCGCTCGAGGATCAGGTCGAAGTACAGCCACCCACGGCGCTCGTCGTCGGTCGTCGCGATCGTGTGGCCCATGTCGATCTGGCGCTTCACGTGCGGCTCCGCGGCCGCAAGCGCACGCGGATCGGCGTCGACCCCCCGACGGGCGAGCGCCGCACTCACGCGGGTCCAGTTGGGAAAGACGAGCACCCCGCCGGCATCGAGAAAGAGGGTATCGATGCTCACGCGTCAACGCACCTGCCCGATTGCCTCGTCGATGAACGCCTCGATGCCCGCGGCCGGCCTGGCGCCGACCGTGCGCGCAACCTCGCGTCCGCCGCTGAAGAGGGCCATCGTGGGAATCGACTGGATCTGGAACCGCCTGGCGAGATCGCCCAGCGCTTCGGTGTTCACCTTGGCGACGACCAGCCGCCCGCGGTGCGCGGCCGCAACCTTCTTCAGTTCGGGCGCCACCATCCGGCAAGGGCCGCACCACGGCGCCCAGTAGTCCACGACGACCGGCAGGGCGGACGCAGACACGAGCGCGTCGAACAGGGCGGCGCTCGGGATTTCGATTGGTTCCGCAGGCGGTGCCACGTCCGCCTTGCAGCGCGCGCACCGCACGCCTTCGCCGAGCCGCTGGTAGGCGGTACGCACCTTCTGCCCGCAGTTCGCGCACGCCGCGATCACGCCTTTCTCGTCGAGCACAGAGGCCATACCGTCCATTGTACGTCCCGGCGCGAGGGCAGACCACCGGCTGCCGAGCGCACGTCCCGGCCTGAAGGCCGGAACCTACCATGTGTGAAGGGCATCATACGTAGGTTCCGGGCTTCAGCAAGGAAGGCCGGAACGTGCGACCTGGTGTGTGAAGGACATGGTACGTAGGTTCCGGGCTTTAGCCCGGGACATCAGTAGATGAATTCCCGCACGTCGTAGGCGGCGATCTGCGGCGCGGGGGACGTGAAATGCAGCCGGCTCTCGATCGCGCGACGCTGCGACTTCCGCTCGTCGGCCGTGAGCGCGCGAATGCCCGCCTGCGCGACGGCTGCGAGATACGGACTGCCCGGCAGATCGACGAGTTCGCTGAAGTAGAGCAGGTCGCCGGCGCCAAGCCCCATCTCGTTCACGGCGGCGGCGGTGTCGGCGACGTGAGCGCCGGCGAACCGCTCGCCGCCCAGCCCCACCAGCACCATGACGCCGACGTTCACGCCGGCCGCCTTGATCGCCCGCACCGTCTCGACTGCCTGCCCCCGCGTCGACGGTTTGCGCACGAACGCCAGGAGCGGATCGTGCCCGGATTCGAGACCGACATAGACACGCCGCAACCCGCGCACACCGAGCTGGTGGTAATCGTGCGCTGTCTTCAGAACACCGGTAAAACCGTCCAGGAACGCGTAGACCGGTCTGCCCGGGAATTCCTCCACGAGCAGATCGAACAGCGGCACCAGCCCCGACATCGGAACCGCGAGTGCGTTCGCCGAGCCGAGAAAAACCGCGCGCGCGCGCAGCCGCAGCGACTCGCCCAGGTAGTCGCGGACGCGCGCGACATGTTCCGCGAACGCGGACCGATTCTTGACCCGGTACTCCTGGCGATAGAAGTCGCAGAACGTGCACGTGCGGAACGAGCAGCCTTCGGTGGCCTGCAAGACGAGCGCGAGGTACTGGTCGGGCGGCAGGATGCCGATCGGCTGATACACGTCGCGAAAGCGACGGGCGTCCAGGTTCGCCGCCCGGCTGTCGAATCCCGCCGCCCGCGACAGGGCGAGCCGCATGTCCGCGCGAAATTCACCGGGCGGCCCTTCGATTCGCCGTTCGTCATGAGCGTGTCGAGGGACGAACGGCTCGCTCCCTTCGACCGCGCTCGGGGAGCCCCGAGCGTCCGTCGAGGGGCTCAGGGCAGGCCGGCCGCCGGCCAACGTCGCCGCGAAGGCGGCCGCGCGGCCGACGATCGCGTCTGCATCCTCCTGGCTGGCCCACGCGCGCTGTCGCTCGCCCTTCTCCCTCCACTTGATCAGGACCCGGCCGTTCAGGCCGCGCCGGTACGTCCGGTCGCCGTCGACGACGCTGTAGAGCCGGCCGCCGAGATCCCACGCGGCCACGAACTCGTCGTTGCGGCTGATGGTGAGCGAGCGTTCCGTCAGGCTGACGCTCACGGGCACGCGATCAACGATGGTTCGAGTGATCATCGCGGGCGACCTTCACATCATACAATCGCCACCCGCCCCACCAGGCCCCACGAGGCCCGCCCGCCCCACCTGCGTGCCCCGAGCGAGCCGCGGCCCATCCGCCGGCGAGTCGAAGGGCCCCGCCTACCCCGTTTGCATCCCGGGCGCCCTCGTGATATCTCCTTTTCGCGATCGTCACGCAGGAGGCGGTATGGATCGGAACGGCTTCCGCAAAAAAGGGCTTCTCGCGCTGGTCGTCGTCGCCAGCGTTGCCGTCCTGGCGGCTCGGCAGGCGCAGGCGCCGGCAGCCGACCAGCAACTGCTCGCCGCGATGCGGGCGATTTCGAGCGTCACGCTGTTCGATTACGTGAAGGAACTCGCGTCGCCGAAATACCAGGGGCGCCTGACCGGGACGCCGGGCTACGAAGCGGCCGCCCGGTGGACGGAACAGCTCTTCACGGAGTGGAAGATCCGGCCCGCGGGAGACAACGGCAGCTACGAGCAACGCTTCCCGAATCCATACACCCTCGTGTTGCCGGGCGAACGGTTGAGCCTGCGCATCCCGGTTGCGCCGGGCGAGTTCATCGAGCGGCCGTACGTGTTCGACGACGACTATTTTCCCGGCTCGACGTCCGATTCGGGCACCGTCACCGCCGATGTCGTGTACGTCGGCTACGGCATCACCGCGCCCGAGCTCGGTTACGACGACTACGCCGGAGTGGACGTCAAAGGCAAGCTCGTGCTGGTGGAACCAGAGGTCCCGACGCTGCAGATCGCCGAAAAAGAGCCCGATCTCTTCAAGAAGTGGCGGCCGTACTCGTTTCACGACTACAAGGTGCAGAACGCCAGCCGGCACGGCGCGGCGGGGATGATCTACGACTACCACATTGCCAACCCGAACTGCGTCTTCGTCCCCAACTTCCTGCTCACCTACGTGGGCACCACCGTCGTCAACGACCTGTTCGTGGCCACGGGAAGGAAACACGACGCAGTCGTGCAGGCGATTCGAAAGACGCTGAAGCCGGCATCGTTCGAACTGAAGAAGACGATGACGGTGAAGAACGTCACCGAGCATCACCCGGAGGGCATCGGCTCGAACGTCATCGCGATCATGGACGGGACCGATCCGGCCTTGAAGGGCGAAGCGATCGTCATCGGCGCGCACCTCGATCACCTGGGCATGAACGACCAGCTGATGCCGGGCGCCAACGACAACGCCTCGGCCGACGCGGTGCTGCTCGGCGCCGCGCGGGCGCTGGCGCGGTCGGGCATCGCGCTGAAGCGCACCGTCGTGTTCATCCTGTTCGGCGCCGAGGAGCAGGGCGTGAAAGGGTCGGAGTACTACGTCGCGCATCCGGTCGTGCCGAACAACCGCGTGAAGGTGATGCTGAACCTGGAGAGCGTCGGGCACGGCGACGTCATCACGGGCAGCGGCGGCGGCGGCAACTTCCAGGAGGCGTGGGCGTCGTTCGACCGGAACAACACGAAATACGTGCACCGGCAGATCCGGGTGCGGCCCACCGCCAACCTTGCGCGCCCGCGGCAGGACGCGGCGCACTTCATGTGGGCGAACATCCCGACCATCAGCTTCGGCGCCGCGGGCGGACGGCAGATTCCCGTGCCCACCTATCACACGACGCACGACATTCCCGAATACGTCAACCCGGAGATCCTGCAGGATCTGGCGCGGCTGGTGTACCTGTCCGTCGTCGAGATGGCCAACGCGCCGGCGCCGACGACGCATTGATTAGACGGGGCTCCGCCCCGAACCCCGGCTCGGTCGCTTGCGGGGCCCCAATGCCCCGCGCCGCTCCCTCGGGGGACGTGCATGCTCATCAAGGAAATCCGCTTTGCGTTCCGCGCCCTGATCAAGACTCCCGGCTTCAGCGCCATTGCCGTCCTCGTGCTTGGCCTGGGCATCGGCGCCAACACCGCGGTGTTCAGCATCGTGAACGCCGCCATCATCCGGCCGCTGCCCTCCGAGCGGGGCTCCACCCAGGTGGTGGGCATCTATAGCCGCGATCGGTCGCGGCCGGATACGTACCGCGATTTCTCCTACCCCGACTACCAGGACATCCGCGCGCGCAACCCGGTGTTCTCCGATGTCACGGCAATGACCTTGGCGCTCGTCGGCCTGAACGAAGGGGACCAGACGCGCCGCGTGTTCTCCGGCCTCATCCCGGCCAACCATTTCTCGACGTTCGGCTTGGAGGTGGCCAAGGGCCGCGCGTTCAACGAAGCCGAGGAGAAGCCGGGCGCTGGCATTCCCGTCGTCATCGTCAGCTACCAGCATTGGAAGAAGCGCGCAGTCGATCCGCAAATCGTCGGCCAGGTTGTCCGACTCAATTCGCGGCCCTTCACGATCGTCGGCGTCGCGCCACAGGGCTTCACCGCGGCCGACTCGATCGTCTCGCCGGAGTTCTGGCTGCCGACCGGGACCTACGAGATGATCACCAACGATGTGTTCCGGACGAAAGGGCACGAACAGCTCGGCGATCGGCTCAACCGGTGCCTGCTGCTGTTCGGCCGCCTGAAGCCCGGCATCGACGTGGCGCAGACCGAGCGTCCTCTCGCCACCCTCTCGAAACAGATGGAGCAGGCGTTTCCGGCCGAGAACAAGGACCAGGTGCTGCAGGCGCACGTGCTGTCGCGGTTCGAGGTGTCGAGCAACCCGCACGACGACACTGAGACGGCCAGCTTCTCGGTCCTGCTCATGGGGATGACGGGAATCGTCCTGGCGATCGCCTGCCTGAACCTCGCCAACATGCTGCTGGCGCGCGGAACGACGCGACAGAAGGAGATCGCGATCCGGCTGGCGCTCGGCAGCGGCCGCGCGCCGATCATCCGCCAGCTGTTGATCGAAGGGTTCATGCTCTCGATCGTCGGCGGCGTCGTGGGCCTGGCCATTGCACTCTGGGCGGGGCGGCTGCTCGTCTCGTCGATGGCGCCGGCTCTTGGGGGGATGTTGACGATCGCCCTCGACCCGACGCCCGACGCCGCGGTGCTGGGTGCCACGCTCGCCTTCAGCGCGCTGGCGACGCTCGTGTTCGCGCTCGGGCCGGCCTGGAAACTGTCGCGGACCAACGTCGTGCCCGAGCTGAAAGAGCAGGGCGGCGAAACGGGCCGCAGGAAGTGGCGGCGCCTGAGTTTGCGCAACGCGCTCGTCGTCTCGCAGGTGGCGCTGTCGCTCGGCCTGCTCACAGCGGCGGGGCTGTTCATGCGCGCCGCGGGCAAGGCGGCCGTTGCCGAGCCCGGCTTCGCGCTGGCCCACTCCATCGTTGCGAACATCGATCCCAGCATGGCGGGCTACGACGAGGCGACGGGGCGCGATCTCTATCGCCGGCTGCTCGAGCGGATGCGGAGCCTGCCGGGCGTCGAGGCGGCGAGCGTCGCGTCGGTCGTGCCGTTCGGCGACATGACGATGGGGCGCAGCGTGGAGAAGGTGGGCAACGAGGGACATCGCCCGACCAACGAGGCGGGCGACTCCTCGTTCAGCATGGGCGGCCCCGGAGGCGTGCCGCGCGATCGAGGCAATTTCGTCGGCGTCAACTACTACGTGGTCGGCGCGGATTACTTCCAGACGCTCGGGATCAGGATCCTCCGCGGTCGCGCATTCAACACCGAGGAGGAGCAATCGGCGTCGGCGCCATACCGCGTCGTGATCGATCAGACGCTCGCCCGCCGTCTCTTCCCCAAGTCTGATCCGCTGGGGCAATACATCCGGTTCGCGGATTCGAGCGGCGGAGCGGCGGCCGCGGCGGAGGGCGCGCAACGGCCGCCGATGGAGATCATCGGCGTCGCACAGCCGATCCGGCACAGCCTCCTCGAGACGCAGGCGCAGCCGCTGGTGTACGCGCCGTTCGGACGGTACTATCAGGCCAGCATGTTCGTCCACCTGCGTGTGGCTCCGGGCGGCAGCGAGGCGGCGATCCTGCATGCCGTGCGCCGGGAGATTCGACTGCTCGACGACCGGGTGCCGGTGCTGTCGCTGCGCACGATGGAGGAGCATCGCGACGCGAGCATCAGCGTGTGGATGGTGAAGACGGCGGCCGCCTTGTTTACCGCGATCGGTCTCGCCGCGGTGTTCCTGGCCCTGGTGGGCGTCTACGGCGTGAAGGCCTACCTCGTCTCGCGCCGCACGCGCGAGATCGGCATCCGGATGTCGCTCGGCGCCACGCCGCGCGACGTGCTCTGGCTGGTGCTGCGCGAGGGACTGATGCTGACGATTGCCGGCGTCACGGTGGGCCTGGGACTCGCCGTGCTCGTCGGCCAGGGGGTGCGCAGCATGCTGTACCAGGTGAGCGCGCTCGACCCGGTGACGTTCGCGACGGCGCCGGTGCTGCTGGCCCTCGCGACGCTGCTCGCGTGCTACTTCCCCGCGCGGCGCGCGATGCGGGTGGCGCCGGTCAGAGCGCTGCGCACCGAGTGACGCGTACGCCCTCCCGTCCATCACCCGGCTTCGGCGCCTGGGCGATCGGGGGGAGGTCACGCGTCGCACGCGATGACTTCTCCGCGCTGTTCGACGAGTCGGTCCGGCTCGACCGGACCATGAGCGGCGCCTGGATCTTCCAGGTCATGAAGCGCCTCGCGCCTCGCCGCAGCGCCCGCATGATGCAGAAATGGCGCGCCGGCGTCGTCCTGCTGGAGCGAGGCCGGCTTCAGCGAACCCACCCGCCGGCTGTTGCCGTCTAATGATCTGCGGACGGGGCCTCGGGGAACCGCGACCGCCCGCACCGACCGGGCCCCTCCGGCGAGACGTCGCGACTGCCGCCATATTGGCGCATCTCCAGGAACGGGATGGTGAGGACATGAGCGGTTTCCTGCGGGATCTTCGCTATTCGGCGCGCGTGCTGCTCAAGAACCGCGGCACGACCGCCATCATGGTGTTGACGCTCGCGCTCGGTATCGGCGCGACGACCGCGATGTTCAGCGTGGTCTACGGCGTGCTGCTTCGGCCGTTGCCCTACCCCGCCCCGGACCGGCTCATGGCCGTGTGGGAAGTGAATTCCCGGGGAACCTTCTCGCCCCTGGCCGACCCGAACTTCGACGACTTCCGCGATCGGAACCACACCTTTCAGGCCATCGCGAAATACACGGCGTACCCGACCTCCGTCTCGGGCGGCTCGCAGCCGGCGCGCATCGTCGTCGCCTGGGTGACGCCGGACTTCCTGAGGGTGCTTCGCGTGAGGCCGGCGATGGGCCGCGACTTCCTTGCGAGCGACGGGGTCAAGGGAGCGGCTCGAACGGTCCTGGTCAGCAACGGCTACTGGCGGGAGTACCTCGGAGGGGCCACGGATCTGTCTCGCGTGTCCGTGAGAATCGCCGACAAGCTGTATTCGGTCATCGGGGTGCTGCCGGCCGGATTCCGGTTCCCCAACGACGCTGAACTATGGGCTCCCGCAGACCTCGACGGCAAGAACCCGCACCGCACCTCGCACAATTTCCGGTGCGTGGGCCGCTTGCGCGATCGAGTCAGCGTTGGGCAGGCGCGGGACGACATCAGCGCGATCGCCCGCCGGATTTACGCCTCGTCGAGCGAGCGGGGCGATTACCTGTTGAGGGACGGCGCGGTCGTTCCTCTCCAGGAATCGCTCACGGGCAGCGCGCGCGCGCCGCTGCTGATGCTGCTCGGCGCCGTCGTGTTCCTGCTGCTCGTGGCGTGCGCAAACGTCGCCAACCTGATGCTGGCACAAGCCTCGGTTCGCAGCCGCGAGCTCGCCATTCGCGCCGCTCTCGGCGCGGGACGAGGCCGACTGGTCCGGCAGTTCCTGAGCGAGGCGCTGCTCGTGACCGCCGCGGGGTGTGGATGCGGCGTGGCCGCCGCGTGGTGGGGAGTGGCCGGCTTGATCGCGCTGGCGCGGCCAAATCTCCCGAGGGCCGAAAGCGTCGGCGTCAACCTGCCGGTGCTCGCCTTCGCGCTGGCCGTTTCGACGCTCATCGCCATCGCTCTGGGAACGTTCGCCGCCCTGCGGTCGACCGCCCGCGACGTGCGGGCGGGACTGGCGGAAGGCGGACGCGGGCAGGCGGGCGCGCAAGGCGGCCCGCGGATCGGTCGCATGATTGTGACCGCGCAAATCGCCATCACCATGGTGCTGGCCGCGGGCGCAGGGTTGCTGGGACGGAGCCTGATGAAGGTGCTCGAGGTCGATCCCGGGTTCCGCGTGGACGGGATCGTCTCGATGGACGTCACGCTGCCCTTCGTCGAAAGCCCCGGCGACAGGATGGCGCAGTCCACCTTCTACGGCAACCTGGTCGCGCGCCTTTCGCAGATTCCTGGCGTGAGGCGCGTCGGCGCCGCCAGCAGCCTGCCGCTCGTGGGCGGTGGACTGCCGGACGGGTCGTTCCTGCTGATGAGGCCCGACGAGGTGCCCGGCAGCATGGACGGCCTCGTCGAGTGGTTCCAACGCAAGGACCGCCTCGGCCAGGCGGACTTCTGCGTCGCGACCGGGGGCTATTTCCAGGCGCTCGGGATCGGGCTGGTCCGTGGACGGCTGTTCGACGACCGCGACGGGGCGAACGCCCCGCACGTCGCCTTGATCAGCGAGTCGCTGCAACGGGCGATGTGGCCGGCGACCGATCCCATCGGACGCACGATCGAGTTCGGCAACATGGATGGCGACCTGCGGCTGCTGACCATCGTCGGCGTGGTGAAGGACGTCCACCAGTACGGTCTCGACGCGCCGCCGCGGCCGACGGTGTACGTCAACGCGCTCCAGCGACCGCGCGCCTTCATGACCGTGGCGATGCTCACCGATGCCGACACGCAGTCGGTCACCGCGGCCGCGCGCCGCATCCTGCGCGAGCTCGAGCCGGACGTGCCCCCCCGCTTCCGCACGTTCGCGCAGATCTACTCGGCGGCGCTCGGCTCCCGGCAGTTCAACGTGATCCTGCTCGGCTTCTTCGGGATTGCCGCGCTGCTGCTGACGACCGCCGGCGTGTTCGGCGTGATGGCGTTCACGGTGAGCCGGCGGACGGGCGAGATCGGGGTGCGGGCCGCCCTGGGCGCGAATTCGGCGGCCTTGCTCGGCATGATTCTCCGACAGGGCATGCGCACGATTCTCCTCGGCGTCGCCATTGGAGTCGCCAGCGCGCTTGCGGCCACTCGCGCGCTGGAATCGATGCTCTTCGGCGTGAAGGCGAACGACCCCGTCACGTTTGGCGTTGCGACGGTGCTGCTCGTCGCGGCCGCGCTGCTCGCGGCCTACATCCCCGCGCGTCGGGCCGCGAGGGTGGACCCGATCGTCGCGCTGCGGTGCGAGTGATCGGGCGACCACGTGGTCGCCCCTCCCCCAGCAGCGTCCTACGCCGGCACGCGCTCGGCCGCCGGCACGACCTCCAGCCACGAGAACCAGATCGGGTGCCGCACCTTGTACCAGTGGAGCACCTCGAGCAGCTTCTTCTGATTCTCGAGCGAGATGACCTCCGGCGGGATCTTGTCGAAGTGCACGCGGATGTGATTCGCGTCGTGGAATTCGAGCGCCTCGGCGCACAACGTCTGCAGCTCGTTGCGGATGCGCCCGGAGTCCGAGATTTTCACCGGCCGCGTTTCGTAGTCCTCGCCGGCCAGGAAGCGGTTCAGCAGCGGGCTGAACACCAGCCGGCTCTGCTCGAACGTTTCCATCAGGCGCAGCGTGAAGGTGATGCGCTTGTCGCCTTTTGGCGAGGCCAGCCGCACGGTCGAGCGGTAGATGCCCGGCTCGATTTCCTCGAGACCCTCGGTACCGGAGTAGGGATCCGGTCCCATGTAGCCGGTCACCGCCAGCACGTCCCAGTTCCGCTCCTGGAAGAAGTCGTCGGCCGACAGCGTCCGCTTGCACAGGTCGAGGCCCGCCAGCCGTCCCTCCAGGATCATTCGCCGGTAATCATCGCGCGTCGCGGCGTTCACCGGTTCGCCGATGACCTTCGAAAGCTTCGCCGTGAAATCCCGCGCGTCGGGATCCAGGCACATGACGTGCTGCTCGCGCTCGTAGGAGAGGTTGAACTTCGACGTGAACACCGCCAGCGACGCCTCGAGGCCGAGCACCGGGGCGAGGCTGGCCGCCTGCACCGCCTCGGCCGACGCCGCATAGCCGTCGACGAAGAACAGGTGCGTGTCGCCCGCGTCGTCCTTCCACGCCCGCACCGCGTAGGTCGGCGCATAGGTGCCCGACTCGGTGAACGCCTTCATTCCCGTCGGCAGCGTCCAGCCGTCCTCGACGACGTGCACCCCGAGTTTCTGCCACTCCTTCCAGAGGCTGCCGATGCGCGGCACGCGGCTCTTGCCGCCCAGCGTCCAGACGTGCACGTTCTGCGCCTTGATGCCGGGATAGGTGAGCTCGATCGCCTTCATCACCAGGCGGCGCGGCGTACGGAAGCCGACCAGGATCGCGTGGTCCGCGGCAACGCGCACGACCTCCTGCGGCAGGAACAGCGTGCCGATGTACCCCTCGTAGGGCCGGGCGATGTGCACCGGCTGGTTGAACAGGTGCAGCACCGTCATCGGGCCGTCCACGCCTCCCTTTGCGAACCGCGACGTGTTCTCCAGGGTGTCGATGGCCGCCCCCCACACCGTGATGCCCGACGCCTGGACGTCGTGATAGAAATTCTCCCACCCGTACTCCGCGTCGTTGAGCAGCCGGACGACGTGCTGGTCGAGCCAGCGGGCCACCTCGGGGCGCGCGTAGACGCGGCCGAAGCCGAGCTGCGGGTTGGCGCCCATCTCGGGCGTTTCGCCCGCCTTCGGCATCAGCCCCTCGCCGAGACACACCATGATCGCGTGGTTCTCGGGCAGGTTGCGCGAGAGGTACCAGAGGCTCTCGCTCATCGCGTAGGCGGAGATGGCGTCGGCGTCCTTCTTCACCTGGTTGAGGCCGGCCTTGTCCAGCGTCGCGCCGTCGCCGAAGCGGCCGAACAGCCGCGTGCCGAGCGCGGTGACGGCCGCTGTCATCGCGAGCAACCGCTCGATGCGGCCGTCGACGAACGACAGCTGGTAGCTGAACTCCTTCGCGGGCTTGCCGTGCAACCACTGCACGTCGACGTCCTCGAGCCAGAGGTGGAAGCGGCCGAGGATCGAACGCGTGTCGAACGACCACTGCGCGCGGGTGTCACGCTTGTCCTGCAGACTCTTGTTCATGGCAGCGCTCCTGGCGGCGAGGCGGGCCTCGCCGCTGCAGAAGGGGCGATAAGAAGAGGCTTTGGGCCTTCGACCTTGGGCCTTGGCCGGCTGCAGGCCAGGACAAGCCCTAAAGCTGAAGGCCTAAGGCCTAAGGCCGATTATTAGTGCGCCATCCCGCAGCCGGCCGGTCCCGACGCGTGCGGACACGTGGCGCACGCGCCGGCCGACGCCGGCGCCGTCGAGGCGGATTTCACCGACACGGCGAACACCGACAGGCACTTCTCGACGCGTTCACCTCCACATGCCGGACACCGCGGCTGCTCGTTGCCGCGGACGAGAAGCTCGAACTTGTTCCCACACCCCGTGCACTCGTATTCGAACAGTGGCATGCACGTCTCCAGACACTTGTAGGGCGGGCCTTAAGGCCCGCCGTACGGCGGGGCTCAAGCCCCGCCCTACATCATCGTTTGATCGCGATCTCGTTCAGCTTCCGCTTCGTCAGTTCCTGGTTCAGCGGCGGCAGCCGTGTCGAAACCGCCTTGTCGAACCGCGCGCCCGCCTCGTCCAGCTGCTTCGCGAGCACCGCCAGGCGGCTCAGCTGCGAGGCCGTGGGACGGCCCTCGAAGCCGTTCACGTTGCCGTACAGCATGCCGAGCTCCTCGCGCAGTTTCTCGTCGGCCGAGATCCCCTCGCCCTGCTTCGTCGACACGAGCGCGCCGCGCTGATCGTCCAGCGCGCCTGCAAGGGTCTCGAGTTGCGCGCGCAGCGCGTCGCGCGCGCCCAGTGTCCCGGCCCGCGACCGCGCCTGGTTGCGCACCTGGTCGAGGGAAGTCACCAGCGATCCCAGGCGCTCGACGAGAGCGAACAGGTTCAGCGTCGTTTCCCGCTGCGCCGCGCGATCCGCCGCCGAATACGGCGACCGCGGATCGGGCACCAGCCGGATCTCGGATTCGAGCACGCCGCCATCGCGCACGAGCTTCACCGTGTAGGTGCCCTCGAGCACGCGCGGACCCATCATCGAAAACAGGCTCGGAATGAGGCCGCTGCCCGGTGCCATCCGCGGCGCCCGCGAGCGCATCGGCCACTCGACGCGGTTGACGCCGCGGCGCTTGCCACCCGGCAGCGACGACACCAGCGTGCCGCGCGCATCGTACACCTCGACGTGCAGGTCGCCAAATACGTGCCGCTGCTTCAGGTAGTAAGTGATCACCGCCGATTCCGCCGGCGAGCGGCCGACGAATTCGGCGTCTCCGTTGAAGCCGAACTCGGTGACCGGCATCACCATCGTCGATGGCCGCGACGCCAGGAACGCCGCGTCGCTGGCCAGCACCTGCGGCGTCACGGCGCGCAACGCCGTCAGATCGTCCACGATGTAGATGCCGCGGCCGTGCGTCGCGATGATGAGGTCGTGCTCGCGCGGGTGGATGGCGAGATCGCGGACGGCGACGTTCGGCAGCCCCGATGTGAACTGCGACCATTGCCGGCCGCCGTCGATGCTGAGGAAGAGCCCGAACTCGGTGCCGACGAACAGCAGCGAGGGGTTGACGAGGTCTTCCCTGACGACGTGCGCGTAGCCGCGCAGACCGGCAGGGCTGAAGCCCTGCCCTACCGAGGTGTTCGCGGTGATGCCTGAGGACCCTCCATCGGCAGGGCGGGGCTTTGGCCCTGCCGACATCAACTGCCACGTGCGGCCAAGATCGGCCGTGCGGTATACGTAGGTGTCCATGTCGCCGGTCATGTGACCGTCGAATGTCACGTAGGCCACGCCCTCCTCGAAGTGCCCCGCCTCGACGCTCGATACCCAGGTGTTCTTCGGCAGCCCCGGCACGTTGCCCACGACGTTCGTCCACGTCCTGCCGCCGTCGCGCGTCAGCTGCAGGTTGCCGTCGTCGGTGCCCGCCCAGATGACGTCCGCGCTTTTGGGCGATTCCGAGATCGCGAAAATCGTGCAGTGGTTCTCGGCCGACGAATTGTCGGGCGTCAGCCCGCCGGATCGATCCTGCTGCTGCTTCGCCGGATCGTTCGTCGTCAGGTCGGGCGAAATCCGTTCCCACGACTCGCCCTTGTCCTTCGAGCGGAACAGGAACTGCGCGCCGTAATAGATGACGCCGGGATTGGCCCGACTGAGATGGATCGGCGTGTTCCAGTTGAAGCGGAAGCGCGGCTCCCCCTCGCGCGGCGTCGGCTTGATGTCCTTGGCCTCGAGCGTCGAGCGCCGCACGCGGAACAGGTTCCCGCCCTGGTACTCGTCGTAGATCGTGTCCGCGTCGGTCGGGTCAGGAAACGCCCAAAAACCGTCGCCGCCGGTCAGCGACTGCCAGTGCCTGCTGCCGATGCCCCCCGAGCGGCGCGACGGTCCGTACCAGCTGCTGTTGTCCTGCAGCCCGCCGTACACGTTGTACGGCCAGGCCATGTCGTAGCTGACGTGATAGAACTGCGCGACGGGCAGCGTGCCCACGAAGCGCCAGCTGGTGCCGCGGCTCTCCGAGACGTACAGGCCCCCGTCGGTCGCTATCACGAGGTCGGCCGGGTACTTCGGATTGATCCAGAGGTCGTGCACGTCCGCGTGATAGCTGAGGCCCGCGCCGCCGACGCCCATCATCGAGAACGTCCTGCCACCGTCGTCGCTGTAGCCGGCAATCGTCCCCATCTTGTAGAGACGCTTCGGATCGCCCGGGTCGACAACGAGCCGCGAGAAGTAGAACGGCCGCTGCGCCACGACGCCCGTCGAATTCACCTCGACCCAGGTTTCGCCGCGATCGTCGGATCGATAGAGGCCGCTCGCCTTCGCCTCGACGGTCACGTACACCGTCGACGGCGTCGACGGCGCAATCGCAATCGCGATGCGGCCAAGTTCGCCCGCCGGCAGCCCCCTGGCGATCGGCTGCCAGTGCGTGCCGCCGTCAGTGGACTTGAACAACCCGCTGTGCGGCCCGCCCGACGCGAAGAAGTCGGGCCGGCGGCGCACCTGCCACATCGCCGCGTAGACGACGGAAGGATCCTGCGGATCGATGGCGAGGTCGGCGCAGCCGGTGTCGGGCGCGACCGACAGCACGTGCTCCCACGTCTTGCCGGCATCGTGCGTGCGAAAGACGCCGCGCTGCGGATGGTCGTCGAACAGGTGGCCGAGCGCGCAGACGAACACGGTGTTGCCGTCCTTCGGGTTGACGGCGATTCGCGCGATGCGCTCGGAGTCTTCGAGGCCGACCCTCACCCAGTTGTCGCCCCCGTCGGTCGTCTTGTAGACGCCGTCGCCCACCGACACGCTGTTGCGCGTCCACGACTCGCCGGTTCCGACCCAGACCGTGTTCGGCTTGTTTGGATCGATCGCAACCGCGCCGATCGACTGGTTGTACTTGTCGAAGACGGGCGAGAACCTCACGCCGCCGTCCACCGACTTCCACAGGCCGCCGCCCGCGCTGCCGGCGTAGATCGTGACGCGATCGCCGGCCCACCCGTCGACGGCTGCCACACGTCCGCCCATCGCCGCGGGGCCGATCGATCGCGCCTCGAGCCCGCCAAAGGTGTCGGAGTCGATCTTGACCGTCGGCGTCTGCGCGAACGCTGCCATTGCCGCGAGCAGGGCGGCGGCGAAAACCGCTGGAAGGGAACGAAGCATCATCGTCAGGGGGGCGGCCACGGCCCGCCTCCGCTGCGCTCTCTACCGGATGCGCAGCTACGGCGAGGTCTCGCCGTAGCTTGCTCGAAACCTGTCGCAAGCGTAGGCGGAGGGGCCGCCCCTACTCGCTACTCGCTACTGCTTTGCGACCGGCATCTTGAACAGCGCGTCGTCGATCGGAACGTTGGTCTCGATCGTCTGGATCGTCACCTTCTGCGTGATCGGCACCCCCTCGATGCTGGTTTCAATCGAGTGCGGCATCATCACGCCCGCCACCGCCTTGTAATCGCTGAGCGTCGTCGTGGTCGCGCGCTCGGTGCCGTTGATCATCCGTTTCGATTCCTGCTTGAGCGGCAGCAACGTCTCCGCATCGATATAGATGTAGCGGACGTCGCCCGCCTTCGTCGTCACCTGTAGCTTATACGCAGAGGTGCCCTGCACCGGGTCCTTGCCGGCCAGTTCGACGGTGTTCCCCTTGGCCTTGTAGTCCACCAGGGGCCCGTCCATGTCGGCCTGTTCGTCCAGGTCTTTCATCATGTCGGGCGGCGCCGCCTGGGCCGCTTTCATGCCCTGCAACGGCAGGAACAACCAGCCGGCCTGGCCGTCATATCCCTGGCTGTTCTGCGTGCCCTGGATGTCGAGATCGATGCGCACCTTCTTCGGCCGTTTCGCCTGGATGACGAGCGGCACGTCGCCGATGCCGGCCAGCGACATCGTGCCCGTCATCTTCATCGACTGGATGGCCTTGATCTTGTCGACGCCCCCCTGGGCGGCAAGCGTTTTGGCGATGATGTCGTCGGCGGGGCCGGTTGCCTGGCCTTGCGGCGGCCCGAGGCTTTTGAATTCCTGCGCGCGGCCGAGTGCGGCAAACGAGACGAGAAGAGCGGCGGCTAGCGCGAGGCGTCGCAGCATGAGTCCTCCTGCAAAAGGTGCGAGGTGCAAAGTGCGAGGTGCGAAGTGCGATGCGTCGTGCACGCGCACGGTCGCCCTCTCACCTGGCACCCGGGCGCAGCGCCTGCCTCAGGCGCCCGATGCCCGGCCGCGTCCAGCGGGACCCCCATTGGGGTGCCCGCCTGCGGGGATCTTGAAGCATATCCGGCCCCGGCCCGGGGCTCAAGGCGGGTCGGCAGGGGGGTAGTGGGTCAGTCCCCTGGGCAAGCGTCAGCCGGAAGTCGTCGGCGGAACCGAAACCTGATTTGGCCGGTGTCGCAGTGGCAGGAAGCCCAGAATGGTCTCGAGCTTGGCGCGGTATCCTCCTTGCATCCGCTCTACGAGGCCAGCGGCCATTACAGCCTTGATGTCCCTGCCGAGGGTCCGCGGAGTTCTCGTCGCGTAGGCGGCCGCCACTTGTGGCGTCAACAACGTGAGACGATCTGGAGGAACCACGCCACCCGCGCCAGACAAAGCGAAGACGAGCGCGCGTCGCCGGTGTTCGGTGGCGCCCGGACCTCCAAGGCTTTCATGGACGAAGTCGCGCCACATCACGCCCAATTGCTGGCTTTGGATGAGCGCAAGTTGCTGCTTCAGCCCGTCGACGAGACCTTGCACGGCGTAAATGATGAAGCTTGCTTCGTCGCCGCTGCCCGCACTTGACTGGTCGAGTCGGCGATAGTACTCCGTGCGTGTCTTGTTGTAGTGGTCGCTGAGCAGGTGGGCCGCCGGCGCCGGGAATCCGGATGACACGAGGATCCGAAACTCTACGAGCCGAGCTGTTCGGCCGTTTCCGTCGCCAAATGGATGGATCCAGGCAATATACAGGTGGGCGGCGATAGCTTTGACGACCGCATCAACCAGCGGCCATTTTTCGTCGGGCAGCCGCAGCTCGGGACCATTGAGCCAGTCACATAGCCGGTCGAGCAAGTACGGACAGTCGGCCGCCGGAGCAGCCCGGTACCGGCCGACGCCGACTGGATACGTTCTGATTTCTCCGGGCACCACTTGGGGATCAGCGAGCTCCAGGTCTCGCAATACCTCACGGTTATACCGACAGACCAAATCCGAAGTGAGCGGCGACAAGTTGCCGCTTTGAATTTCCGCAATCATCGCGTTGCAGGCACGCACGATGTTCTCAATCTCTACCTTCAGGTACTCCTTCGAGGGGGGCAGATCCGAACGACCCTCAACGACCTGGATCACCTCCTCTTCCGTTAACGTGTTCCCCTCGATGGCCGTTGTTGCGAGAACACCCTTCGCCAGGTAGAGCCGATGCAACTTGCGCGCAAGGCTCGGCTGGAGCGGAACGCCCGCGATGTGCTCGACCTTCGACTGGACTTCGCCAAGCAGCATCCACAATGCAGTCGGCGCCGATCGAAGATCGATGTGGAAGTCGATCCACGGATGGGTAGCTTCGTATTCGCGCTGCTGTACCACTGAAGTGTCACCGAGAATGTCACCGTAAATGTCTGCGGCAACACTATGTATTCTAAGGCTTTAATAGCTATAATGTCAATGTTAGTGTCTGCGAGAATGCCGGCGTGCGTGTCGCGCGAAACGGTCAATCCGTCCGCGGTCGGCCTCACCGGAGTAGCCCGACGATTTCTTGAAGAGACCAGATGCGATCTGGAAGACCAGCCCGCTTCGCGGGGTCACCCGCAGCGTCTGATCCGATTCCTTACAGAATGCCCCAGCGCAGCGCCAAATCGCGGACGTTGAGGAGCGTGAGGACGCGCACGCCGCGCTCGGCAAAGCGGGCCATCACGCCGCGGTCGCGGGAGAAGTCGAACGGAACGCCCGGCAGGAAGCCGTTTCGCAGGTGGAGCACAACCGGCGATCGTCCCAGACTGGCCTCGGTGCCGCCGATGTTCGCGTAGAGCTGGATCGGCCGGCCGCCGGCCGCCTGGCGATACGCGTCCAGTCGACGGGCGACGGCGTCGTCGAAGTCGACAGGCATCAGCACCGGAGCAGACAATCGCGCGCCGACGAGCTTCGCAATCCGCTCCGCCTCGCGCCGGCCGTCGGCCTCCAGATCCAGCGCGCGATCGCCCGCTCCTCCGAGCGTGACCGCAATCGTCGCCTGCCCGATGACACCCGCTTTGACGAGCCGCGCCTCGATCTCGGGCCACGTGAAACCCGGCTGGTTCGCGCCCCAGCTCGACGCGGTGACCGAGGA
>Ga0315282_10001202_pt1 | contig 49774 bp, 49 predicted proteins | sample YL17G07_20_MG_FD_203693 | JGI IMG/M metagenome (GOLD analysis project Ga0315282, IMG submission 203693) | Sediment microbial communities from Yellowstone Lake, YNP, Wyoming, USA - YL17G07_20 | ecosystem: Environmental > Aquatic > Freshwater > Lake > Sediment | place: USA: Wyoming | collected...
GCACTCGGGATGGCCCCGTCAAGCTTTCGCTTATTGCGAAGTTTTCGCGACTGCTGCGCCCCGTAGGGCCTGGGCCCTTGTCTCAGTGCCCATCTCCGGGCTACCGCTCCCACGGCCCGAACCGGTCAAAGGTTTGGTGAGCCATTACCTCACCAACAGCCTGATCGGCCGCGGCCCCATCCTTGGGCAACGTCTAGAAGCATGACCTAAACGTCTTTTGGGCGAAAACCCATTCCAGGAATCTTCACCTATCGAGAATTAACCCCAGTTTCCCGGGGATGTTCCCGTCCCAAGGGCAGGTTAGCCACGTGCTACTGAGCTGTGTGCCGCGCCTCCAGCGTGGCTAGGAGGCGCACGACTAGCATGTCTTAGTCCCATCCCGATAGCAGTGGGGTCCGGCAGGATCAACCGGAGTTTGCTCCACATTGACCACAACCAGACATTCGTTTATGAATGTACAAACCGCAAATCCGACTGGATTTGGAGGGGATAAACCACATTCGTCAAAGCCCAATTCAGACCTAACGATGTTATCGTGTCAGGTCCACATTCATGTCCCCGCAATTGGAGGCCACATCCTCATTCCTGAGGCGACTATGCGCCGTTACGGTCGGACTTGAGCCGCCGCCATGAAAATTGCGGAGCTATCTAATTGCCAAAAAGACATTGAAGGCATTATAGCAGATATAAACGTTTCTTTCAAGACTGACGGGTCTTGATTGCGCGTTGTTAACAATCTTCAACGATAGGGAGAATCTCTCTCAGGCTCTTGATAACCTTGTCAGGCTGAGCTTTTTCGTGGGCTCCAGGTATTTCGTATGAAAGAGATGCTGAACCTTTTGGCGGAGGCTGTCTCTCGATGAGGATAGTCTTGAGTCCAGCTGCTCTTGCTCCTTTGATGTCGATTCCTGGCGTGTCGCCAATAAAAACGGCTTCGTGTGGCTTCAGATCGAGGGTTTCGAGTGCTTTCTTGAAAATCTCGGGGCTGGGTTTGCGCTTGTTGATTGCCCCTGAAATTACGACCACGTCGAAATAACGGTCTAAATTGAATTTCTTCAGGAGTTCTGGAACGCATTCGGGAATTGACAGGTTGGACACGATGCCGAGTTTGAACTTTCCCTTCAGTTGCTGCAGCACGAATAGTGCATCTTCATCTGGGCGCGTGTACTTTAAGAACTCCTTGCAGAACGCTTCTCCGGCTCCGGCAATCGTTGGATGCGAAGCGTCGAGTTTGTATCCGAGGCTCTGAAGTGTGCGCGAGATTCTTATGTTGAAGTGCGGGTCTTCGAGCGTTTGGCTTGTTTCTTCGTACAACTTGTCGCGCACTTCGAAGTAGACTCGAACAAACTCTTCGAAAGGAACGTTGATTTCGTTTTTGACCAGATAATCATACGATTTCCTCAGGGAGGGCATGTAGAAAACGTCGTCGTTCTCAAGCATCACAAGCGTGTTGAAAAGATCGAAGAGCACGCCTTGAACCTGCATTATTTGAACCTTCACCTTCAGAGTATTCCGCGCAGATAAAAAGTGTTATCGAAGACTATTAGAGAGCTAATTTCCTCCATAGAACACGCGAAACATGGATGTCACCACTAGTCCGGGGTTCAAATCCCAGCGACCCCACCACAAACAAACACGGGATTTTTCGACGGTCACTTACGTTTTCTAAAGATTTTTCCGCCGTCGTCGTAGTCGCCTGTGACGTATTCGAATCCCGCTTCTATGAGCTTGCGTGCTTTCTCCACGTCATCGGCTACGGCTGTGTGGAACTCGTCGTTTTCGAAGTTGACAAGGTGCGTATAAACGAGCGTGTTTTGGATGTTTTTGTGTCCAAGCAGTTGCATGACGTGAAGTATGTTCTTGGTTTTGGCGAATTCCATTGTTGCTTTCCAATGGCGGAACGTGTGAAACGTTATTTGGCTGAGGCGTTGGTTCTTGAGTCTGTAGGTTGCTCTCTTTCTCTGCGAGCGATAGGTTCTTCGGAAATGCTCTAGTGAGCCTTTGAATAGACCGAAATGTGTGCGTGCAACGCAATGCTTCATGCTAGACACTCATTGTGCTGAAATACTACACGTGTAGAGTCATGCCTCTTCGCTGCGGTAAGTCTTTCTACGAATAGAAAAAAGGGGAAGACGATATGGGAATGAGGTTAATGAACCTTGAACATACATAAGAATCGATGTTGCCTTGCGCATTAGTGTTGCAAAGACGAACGGTTTGAGTTGATTTAGTGTTACATCAAATGGCAAAAAATGGTCTGGAACATGATTAGCTTTCACAGAACGTCTCGAAATCGTCCAGCTAGCTCGCAAGCTCGCGTTTCTGCTTCTCCATGAGAAATTCCTTAGAGAAATGCGTAGAAGGTACGTGGAACATAGACGTTTGTAGCGGGTGTAGCGACCTGCTTCACTAAATACCAGTGGCGAGACTGCTAAAAACAGCGTCCACACGTGAAGCGCACACGCTAACGCGCTAACCTAAATTCTAGCCATTCTCTCGAGGTTCTTTGCCATTATCCAGCGTAGGCACTCGTTCATTAATAGGGTGACCATGCGCATACCATTTTAGAGTGTCATGAGATTCGCGCATAGAGATTTCAAGTAACAAACCAAACCTATACTTATAGGGTGGTAGAGTGAAAGCGGCCAATTTATTCTTGTCAAAATCTCTACTCTGAGTATTTGAAGATTTTTTGACCTCGACAACAAGAAGATTACTCCTGTCATCATTCCTTTGGTGAACAATTATGTCTGGAAACACCGTTCTTGCCTCTGTATCATCCCAATTGATGTTTACGCCTGGAACTTCCAGTTTCTTTATCTCACTTCCATGTCTGTTGTATTCACAATCGACTTTCAGTAATGGAAACCTTGCCTGCAAATACTCAGCTAGCTTGTGAGAAATTGTCCTTTCATTGGTGTTCGCTTGGATTAAGAATGCATCACGTCTTCTGAGCCTGTAAAGAGCCGCATTTACTCTATGTTTCACTTCTTTGAAGCTCGGTATCCGTGTGTGCTTGTCGAGTTTCTGACCATTTCTATTTTGCTCTGGGGGCATTTCTGTCAATTTGATTAAAGACCTCCCAAGCGTGCTATCGCCATTTCGTGAAGGAACGAGGTTCCAAGTACCAATAACGTTTCTCACGCACAAAAGTCCATGCCTGTGGCAACATTCTGTGAGGTCTTCCATACTGGTCAATTATGGTGAGTCTCGCTTCTATCTTCAAGTCCTTCGTGCTATCTTGACACTCCTTAGCAACTGAGAAGTTTCCCTTAATTGTAACGGCTGGATTTAGATGCCAGTCAGTCTCTCCAGAATAGTAGCCTTTTTCATCTTTCATGACTCCCAAGTCCTCGCCATCTAGAACATGTTTCACTTCGACCCTTGCCTTAACGGGTAGTGACGAACTGCGGTGAGCCATAAAAGTGATAATCGTTGGAAAAGTAGAAAGTTCTGGCTTATCTGGTGCTCCTTGAAAAATGTCAAAAGTCACAATTGGAACAAGATGTTTGGTGTACTTGTCGAAGATTTGGTTACGTCTTGTCTTTATCTCCCGAATCTTATAGGCGGTGCCTACTGCATGTTTCGGATTGTAACTGTTTATCCTACCATGGCAGTCATAGCACAATGGAATAGCATTGTCGATATTGGACAATTTTCTTTTTGAGCCTTCTTGCTCGATATGATGAATTTCGATATTGGTGTCACAAGGTTTCCCACATAAGCAACAATGCCTCTGGCACCATAGAAGGACTTTGATTTTATCTTCATCTTTGAACGGTGCTCTCTTGCTCTCGTTTTCTTCTTCCGATGGGAGTGGTTTCTCAGAAACCATTACTTTCACAGTATCTACTTAGTGCTAGTCGGTATTAAGGGAATTCCAGATGAAACCTCTATCAATTTTGCTAGCGCGTGCGCTTAACATGTGCACGCCGTTGGCGACTCCCAAGAGACGTCGTATTCCACATGTGTAGGATTATTTTTCGGAACAGTAGGCGAGAGGTGCTCAGAAGGCTAAGGCAATACCCAAACAATTCATAGGAATTGGACATTTTATACTAGGTAAATTTCCATTCATCTTTGAGGTTACTTCGAGAATGTTGCTTTGAGTTCTAACCAAGGATAACACAAATATTAAACGACATTCTATCAATTGTCAATGCCTTTCAAGAAAACACGTGAAGAAAAGTCAAAAAAGAAATACGAAGATGCTTGCTGGTTCGGATACTGCCCGAATTTAGCGGAGAGGGAAAACAGCAGGATAAAGGAACTGGCAACTAGGCTCAAGGCATATTCAAAAAAGGAGACATTGACAAACATATCCGAATGGCAGTACAACAATATGGCCTATTGGTTTGAAAGATATCCGCTGTCAAATATTCTGGCGGTTTCCATCATTATTTTTCTTGTCAGTTTATCTACCTGCTATATTCTGGGGCTATGGTGGCTGATTGCAATATTCGGAACAGCCAGTGCAACGTTGTTAGCAATAACCATTTTGATGATTACCTATTATAGAAAAATTCCACTAAAGCAGTTCTACAACATCTTCAGCTTTAGCATTTCGATAAATTTTCTTCTTGAAAGAGAACTGGCTATTTGTCGAGACTATGCAAAACTGACCGCAAGCTTGTTGTTTAACATGTATCCTGAAATGGATATCTATTTCGTCCATGCTCCAGGCCACATAGCGACTGGAATAATTGTTGAAAAAAAGCTGTACATTCTTGACAACAACAAGCCAGTAGCGACAATTGACAAATGGCATGAAAGATGGAATAAAGGCAGATTTTCTACTAAGAAGGTTGATAGGGCTAAAGCAACTTGCATGGAATCAGTTCCTCTCCCCAGCCTTTTGTCCAAAACTAGCTCGCCAAAATTGGACACGGATATGTTAGCGAATAAACTTCAGAAGCTTTTGAGTATCCAAAGCCTGCCAGATGATTCAAGAAAGGATTCATTGAAGATACTGGAGTGGAAAAACGGAGCCATCCTCTATGAGGATGACGAAATCGTGAACTATTCCCTTGCACAAAGGGTTAAGACGATGCTTTCTCGGGAGACGCTCGACATAGACCACGTAGCGAGCGTCACAATAGATAGAAAGAAAGATTATTTGATTTTTCAGGTTAAGATTAAGTAGCTCGCGTGTAAAATCCAATGCTCTATGTGCTCTTTTGATTCTTCCTCATTCAAGTTTGCGATAGATTTTATTTCCCTTTTGGATGCTATTATGAAGAATCCTGGTATACGTTGTATTCTACATGTGTAGTAGCTTTTAATGGGTTATTAAGTGCGGAAGGTTAGGGGTGAAACATATGTGTGAAGAAGAATTGACCTTGGTCATTGAGTTGCAAGGTGTAACCAGAAAGAATTTTCCGAAATTTCTTGAAGTAGTTAGGGAAACCTTGTACAGGCGACGTTTTGAAGGCATGCCTTATCCTGTCATCAACGGCTTTCTTTTCGAGGAGCCACCAGTTTACGAATCTCGTCCCGTTTTCGATTGGTGTGATGGGGATAAGATTCCAGCCGAGGAAGTTGAAGTGTGCGCCAAAGAGGTTGGCGAGAAAAGCGTCAAGGAAACCAAGAAAGCGGCACATAGGGTAAAAGAAAAAATCGACTAATATCAGTTCACACTTGCCGTATCTGGCAAATCCCTTTTTTTATCGATTTCCTTTGAACAAGGCAAAGCGCAATACAGAGCGCTTTAATCCATTTTTGGTTTTGCGGAAAAGTTATAGGCGAACCGGCTGATTAAAATCAGAATTTAGAGATAGAAGCGAGTGAATGAAAACAAGAAATGTCCAAGTTTCGCAACGAGAAACCAAGACAAAGGAAGTGAATTAGACGGCATATAGGCGAAGTAATAGAAATTCCCGAAAGATCCATCGAAGACACTCTAAAAAGAGGGAAAAGAAATAGTTGATAAAAAAAAGTGGGAAAATGCGGCGAAATTCTTCGGAATAGTAGGCAACTTGACCGTTCAACATTGATATCCAGTATTTGAGCGCGCTCGCTTCGAGAAACAAATAATATAAGGCACATAGGAGGGTTTTCATAACCATCCGTATGGTTCATTTGTCTCTCACACAAGGGGATTGAGTCATTTGACAATAATCGTTGACGATGCAGGCATAGGTGATCTACTTTTTGGCGTGGTCATAGGAGCCTTTCGCTGCGAGACTCAGGAATTTACATATGATATCTTGGATGTTAAGTACTTCAGAAATCCGCGATTCCGGTCGAAAGAGTATCTGAAGCAGGCTTCAAAAGTCGTGTTTCAACTGCTGGGCAAACTCCAAATCAAGAAAGACGAACAAATTCAAATCTGTAGAGGCTACATCTTCGACGAAGCGGTAGATCGTTTAAGACAGATGTATGGTGGCAGTCAAGTCGACAGAATCAAAGTCACTGGGGAACCGCAGAGGCTGACGGAGATAGCATACCTTGATGAAATCAGAAACTTGGGTTATGAGCCAGTAAAAGAGAGAGATGAGAAAAAGGCAAAGAGCTTCTTCCATATGATGAACTGGCTGCAGAAAAATCCAGAAAAATTGATTTATGCAAAGACTGGGTGGCCACGACTGCAGAGATACAATTTATTCAGATCTTACTGTCAAAGGCGATCAACAGAAGATACGAAGAATCGGTGTTGAGCCTACAAAGCGCTCATTGGTCGTTTGCAGCCAACAAGAAATTCACTGAGGGCGCATCATTCACTGGGCACTTGCGTTATGTATTGGATTCTGAAAGTTATGAAAAAAAGTTGTGGAAAACATCTGCTGTGAAAGAGATGAAGTCCCCAGCGGCGTCACGGAAATCCTTTTTTTCAAGTCTACGGCTGCCATCTTCTGTTTTCTGGAAGGATTGACCTAGTTAGCGGCGCAGCAGATGAGCGACAACAGCACAGCATGAACGCAAAATATGAAATTCCTTATTTCCCAACTTTGTCGGTATGTTTTTTCTTCTTTTGAACATTTTTCTTTTTCAATGAAGGCATATACTAATCTCCACTAAACAAGACTTGCTATCAACAGTATTGCAATAGAGAGTTTAAGAAACTTTTCACCAATTAAGACTCTGTTAGTAAAAAACGTGGAAGTCGGAAGATGTCGCTATTTTTATGGTTGAGTGTGTGCAATTGGTCCCCCATTTTACCAGAATAGAACCGCGCGAGTCCGCTATCAATGCGAATCGGCGTCGTACGCGCTCTTCATGGATGAGCGATTGCGTTTATCTTGCTCTTACCATTGTCCTACAGTTTGGTGAAGTGCATAGGATGTAACGTTCCGCCAAACAACAAACGTAACAGAGCTACCTTCTAACCTTTGTCGAAAAAGCTTCATCTTGATCTTCTGAGGAGCGTCAACCAAGGATCGTTTTGACAACATTGCTGGGAGGATCAAAAGTCTTCGATAGATTTGTCCATCTTCGCTGGTTGTGTCGAAAGACTATTAATCATTGACCATTAAAGAAAGAACCTGAGATGAGATGATGCCAGTAGTAATTGTTGAAATGTGGCAAGGAAGAAACGAGGAGCAGAAAGCGAAGCTTATCAAAGGAGTGGCCAAAGCGTTTGAAGACATCGGCGTGCCAGCCGAACACCTGCACATCATAATCCATGACGTGCCAAAATGCAATTGGGGCACGCGAGGAGAACCAGCGTCCAAAACAAACCCGTGACCTGCTGCAATCTAAACCAAGCTACTATTTGAAACGCTTCTTATCATGGACAGCGCCAAAAGCCCAATCTATATTTCCTGAACACTTGATGCCTTAAAAGTGATGTAAACCTCAGACCCCAAGTTTAGTCCCATTTCGTCAAAAGACCTTTTCGTTATCTGTACCATGAAAAGTTTTCCCACATCCACTGTCAGCCTGACCAGAGAGCCAATTTCTGAGACCTGAGTAATTCTGCCTTTGAAAAGGTTTCTGGCACTTGATTCCAATGGCATTTTTGAGACAACTATGTCTTTTGGACTAATGAAAATAGAAGTATCCAGTTTCATCGGGACTGCTGTTTCGATCTGCACATTGTTGCCGATATCCACAATAGTTGTTCCGGCTCCAGTCATCTGCGTTCTGCCGACAAAAACGTTTTCAACAGCGCCGAAGCTCGCCAAATTCCTTGAAAGTTGACCGAAAATGTCAGCCGCAGATCCGACTTCGGTGATTTTCCCACTATTTATCAAAGCAACCCTATGCGGTAACGTCTTTGCCTCAAACATGTTATGCGTAGCCAAGACAATCGTCGTTTTCAGTTCACGGTTGACCTTCAGAATCACCTCTTCAAGAATAGAAGCATTTTTCGGATCCAAGTTCGCCGTCGGTTCATCCAAAAGAAGAAGCTTCGTTCTCAGAACCAAGGCCCTTGCCAACGCCACTCTCTGCTGTTCTCCGCCCGAAAGTTTTCTCGCGGCACGTTTCTCGAAGCCTTTCAACTTCACGAGCTCCAATACCTTTTCAACCTCTTCTTTGACGGCGGCTTTCGAGATTTTGCGCATCTTCAAACCGTAGGCTATATTGTTGAAGACGTTGGTGCCGAACAGCAATGTTTTTTGAAAGACCAATGTGCTCTGCAGGCGCATCGTTTCCGAGTTTTCATCGACGATTTTCTCGCCTTGAAATTTGACTTCTCCAGATTGGGGCTTCAGTAAGAAAGCTAAGACCTTAAGAAGAGTGGTTTTTCCGGATCCATTTGGACCCAGCAGAGCTAGTATTTCGCCTTCTTGGACCTGCAGGGTTACGTCATCTAGCACTTTTCTGTTCCCCAGAAAAAGCGTTAGATTGTTTATTTCTGCTATTGCAGTCATTTTTCAACATCTGCTCAAACGTGTGCGCGCGTTCTACTGGGGCATCCTGCCTAGTGTAATAAGTATCCGTGGGTTTCTAGCGATGACAATTATCAAGTTTATTCCAAAGACTATTGCTAGCAGGATTATGCCTAAAGCGATTGCCGTGGAAAAATCACCCCTTGAAGTGAGGTTCGAAATGTCTGTTGTCAAGACATCGGTAAAGCCAGCGAGGTTGCCGCCCACCATGAGGGCGACTCCCAACTCTGCGATTGCACGGTTAAACCCTGCGGCATTTGAAAAAATGATCCCGTTGACGGCTTCCTTCAAAACAGCGATCGAAGCCTGGGATTCTGAGGCACCCAGAGTCTTTGCCAAATTCATCATTTCTGGGTCAACAGATTCAATGGCATTGGTGGCGATACTTACGACAAGAGGTGTCACCAACAGCGCCTCGCCTAGAATAATCGCTCCAGGAGTGTAAAGCAGTCCTAGAAATCCTAAAGGACCAGCCTTGGAAAGAAGCAACCACAGAAATAATCCTAAAACGACCGTTGGGATCCCGATCATCGCTGTAAAAAAACCCTTGATTATTGATTTGCCGCGGAAATTCTTTAAGCCCAAGAGCATTGCTATCGGCGTAGCCCATAGTACAGCAAGAAGTGCGGCGACACCGGAAAACAAGAGGGAACGGTAAACAATACCGTAGAAACCAGGATCACCAGACAAGATCAGTTGCAGTGCTTTTGTTATTCCGTCAATTATTTCATTCAACGGTCGTGCCTCTACGAATAGAGTTCTGGATGATCATCTCGGAACTCTGATGGGCATTCCGTACCGTTGAAGTAGGCGTACCTTTGAATCCATGAAGCATCAGGCTGTGGGCTGCTTGTTTTGAGAGCCTGAACTGCACCAGAGAACAGACTTTGTGAATAGTTGCCGGTACCATAGCTGCTTATTACCTGTTGACCCGTGTCTGACACTAACCATTTGATGAAGGTTATAGCTTCGTTGAAGCTTGCGTTTGTGACTTTCTGTGGATTGACGGCGTAGACACTATAAACGTTAAGAAGAGAATAGTCGGCCCCTTCTATGAGTGCTTTCAATGAAATTATGCCATTATGAGAAAACTGAAGATAAGTGCCTATGTCCGAGATTGTATACGCGTCTTTTTGGTCAGTAACTTGAAGCGTCGCGCCCATACCTTGCCCAATGCTGGTGAACCACGATTCTTCCGATATGATTGTCCAATCGTAGCCCGCCGATTTCCAGAGACTCACCTCTTTTGAATACGTACCAGACTTGTCATTCCGAGAAACCCACACTATGGTGCTCGTTTGGTTTCTTCCATAGGCCAAAATCGCTTTCAACGCTTCTGTAGCGTTCTTCCCCTCGATCTCCGCCGGGTCCGAGTTGGGTCCAACTATGACAAAATAGTTCCAAGCAATTATCTTTCTGCAGACCAACGTGCCGTCTGCGAGGTAAGGATACTCGGTTGAAGGCGCGTGCACAAGAACCACGTCTGCCTGCCCAGCTGCCGCGTTTGCAAGAGCTACGCCTGTTCCTTGTGGAGCAAAGTTGAGGGTAACCTTGTGATTGGCTTCATACTGTGTCTTTATTTCCGTCAGCAGTCCTGTATCCCAGAGGCTCGTGGTTGTAGATATGGTAAGCCGTGGCGTTGGAGAGAATTCCAGATACGCGACGGTTCCCGCTATCACTGCGATGGTCGCCACTATTGCTGCTATCAACATTGTTTGCCATGCTTTCGTTCCTAATCACCCGTTATGTTTCACCATGCATATTGAGTAAACATATAAAGCTTCCGCGACAGAAATGACCTCAATGTCCAAAAACAAATTCAAAACCTCATTCAAAACATGGCTCGAATACAACGGAAAACCCGTATTGGGCGGGGGCGGAGCCGAAATCCTGAGAAACATCCAACAATACGAATCAATCTCGAAAGCAGCACAAAAACTCGGCATGTCCTACCGATACGTTTGGGGCTACATCAAAAAAATAGAAAAAGTCCTCGACAGCCCAGTGATGGAAACTTTCAAAGGCGGCAAGAGCGGAGGAGGCGGCGCAAGACTGACAAAGCTTGGCTCGAATCTGTTGACCGAGTATGACCGCGTGGAACAAGGGTTGAGTGAGGTTCTTCTGCACAAAAGAGGTTCGGAGGTGAATAGAGTGAAAATAAGTGCAAGAAACCGTCTAAAAGGAAAAGTAATAGCCGTGCAAAAAGACAGCATAACCGCCAAAGTAAAAGTCGAAATAACAGCGCCAGCAACCGTCACCGCGTTGATATCGACCGAAGCCGTCGAAGACCTCAACATCAAAGTCGGAGACATCGTCGAAGCCGTAGTCAAAGCAACAGAAGTCATGATCGCCAAGTAGAACCTGCAAAAACGTTCACCAAACCGCACTTCAACATTCGCGAGCGATTGTTGAACCGTTCCCCCCATAGCAATCTCAATTTCGCCTATTGAGTACCGCCTTCTGAACGCGCGCAAGAAGCAACACCGTTAAGAATATGCCAATTGGAACCGCAACAATATTCACGAGGGGATATTCGAAGAGAGCAAGTGCCCTCCGCTGAAGACCCCAAACGCCAACGGGCTGAGGTAGATAGAATGGCACGACAGCCTTTTCAGTCGTCTGTCCATGCCTAATCAGTTCGGTATAGTACCCGTCGTCAAAAAGGCGCAGGTAAGCCGAGCCAGCAACTACAATGTATAAAATGGACAGAAAAGAAGCAGCTAATTGTGTTTTCTTCACTTTCATAGATGGACTCTCGACACATCACTTGTCCCGTCGAATCTTAATTCCACGCATGCGAACAGTCTGTTCCAAAACTAGAACAGCAAGCACTACAACGGCACAGACTTCTACCAAGGACCATATCAAAACGAGACTGGAAGCGACGGAATAGGGGACATGCCTTACATTGTTGACGAAAGCAATGAGGACAGATACCCAAATATGTTTCCGATAGTCCCTCGCCTCGGAGACCTAAACCACGATGGCATCGTGAACATTTTCGATGCTATCCAGGCCACATCAGCATTCGGGTCTAGCCCTGGACAGCCCAATTGGAATAGTCAAGCAGACCTCAACGAGGACGACGTCATAGACATCTTTGACCTCATTGTTTCTGAGAGGCGCACCTGTTTCAAGCACCACAATACTGTTCGACCTAACAATCGTCTCAGCCGTAAGCATAGCCACTCTGCTGATTGGGATATTGCTGTTCAAAAAATACGGAAAAACCTAAACGAACAAAACAACGGAAGCAACAGGAAAGACCCACTGAAACCCACAACGTCCCTTGTCGCCAAAGATTACACGGAAACCGTTACCAAAACCGACACCAAAACCGTTACCACCCCCCTTACCCCCGTCTTCATCAACACAAAATCCGCAAACATCAACATGCAAAATCAAAAAACGACCAAGCCAAACCCTACACCAAGAACACGCCAAGACCCTCAGCAAAGTCCTCTCAGCGAAAAAGCCTAGGGGGAGGGGGGAGGCCCTGCTTTCCAGCTTAAAACAAGCTAATTTTCAGATCGGGTTCTCAGTTTCAGGGTTCTGCTCAACATGCTCATCCACGTTGTCCTCAGGCTTCTTACGCGTAACCGCCGGAAGCAAAAACTCCACCACAATCAAAATCACAATCAACACAACAACAATCAATATCCCAGTAGAGTTACGCATGTACAGAGCAATATGCCCAAACCACGGAATCCGCATAACAACCCTACCGATCACACTCTCAGCCGGCGTCGGCGAACCCGGACCATCAATCCTGTTATTGTCACCCCGCGTAATGAAAAGAATATGCCCATCCAAAGTCACCTGCTTCCCAACCGCCCTGTGAACAATCAACTGATCACCAACAGGAAAAACCAAAATATCACCAGACCGCCCACTCTCATTGTAAGGCGCAGCATAAACATCCTCAGCCTTCACCCCCTGAATAATAATCAAATCACCAGTATGAAGCGTCCGAGCAAACGGATGCGACCAACCATCACACCAAACCTGATAATCACCCGGAGGAGGCAAATGCATACTCCCCGAAGCAACGGCAAGCATCGGATACTCAGTGTTCAAAACCACACGCGAACCATACCAAAACCCAAAAACTACCCCAAGAATAACCAATATCATGACAGCCGTCTGAAAATAATCATTCTTCCAAACCCGCCGAGCCGAAGACACAGACAAGAACCTACCTTCCAACACACCGAATTTGCTTGCACAACAAGTAGACAACGACCTTTAAAACCTAACGCTTCAAAAAACGAAAAAAGGGGGAAGAAGACAAACGATACCGGGCTAAACTACCCTTCTAAATCTTCTTCTTACTCAACACTTCTCGGAACGGCTTATGATCCTTCGGACAGTCAAAAAGTCCTATCTCAAGCTGCATCCGCTTTCCCTGCTTGTCAGGACGCCCTGCCATCGTCCACGTCTTCCTCGGTTTCGAAACTTCAGTTCCACATTTTGGACATTTAGCCATCTAACTTCCTCCAATCATCACCATGTCCATGGTCTTCATATGATGGTAGATAAAAAACTTTCCATTCCATCACCCCTCAACACGAGACAACCAGAAACATCAAACCACAACTCAAAACCATCTAACCTCAACCCGAATACTCGCCTAACACAAAAGTTGAGAGCCAAACGCTTTATGCTTGAACAAGCAATACTCCGCACAAAAGGCTGAAAAAATGGATGAAGACCTCATCGACTACACGTTGGAATACGCGGAAAACAAAAAAATCGAATACGCCGAAGTCAGAGGTCAAACCCAAACAGCCGACAGAATAGTGCTCAGAAACGGAAACCTAGAGGCCTACGTCTCCGCCGTCGACAGCGGATTCTGCGTGAGAATAATGGCAAACGGCGGCATCGGCTTCGCATCAACAAACCTTTGGTCAAAAACCGAAGCAAAACAGATCGTAGACCTCGCGTTCAAGTACGCAAACCGCGCAAACAGAAAAGAAAAACTGTTCTTCGCCAAAGAAAAAGCAGTCAAAGCAAAATGGGCAGTCACGCAGAGAAAAAAAATCGAAAATGTGCCGAGCAAAGAAAGAGTGCAAACCTTCATCGACATTGACAAGAACATAACATCCTGCGGCGTGAACATTCCAGCCACAATCTCACAGTGCTCCATAGACTTGACCACGAAATACTTCGCAAACTCTGAAGGCTCACGAATATCATCCTTTGCCCCAAAAATCGGCGCCTACATCTTCATCACGGTCGCAGAAAAGGGAAAAACCGAACAAGCGTACGAACAGTTCGGCCGCAGCGGCGGATGGGAAGCCTTCAAAGAATGGAACATCACAGAAAAAATGGTCCACGACGCAAAAGTACTCAAAAACGTGATAACCAAAGCAGAAAACATGAAGCCCGGCAACATGGACCTCATCTGCGGACCCGAAGTCACCGGAATAGCAGCACACGAATCCTGTGGCCATCCAATGGAAGCAGACAGAATCCTAGGCCGCGAAATGAGCCAAGCCGGAAGATCCTTCATCTACAAAGGCAGCCCCTACTGGATCGGAACAAGAATCGGCAGCAACACAGTAACAGTAGTGGATGACCCAACGCTCGAAAACAGTTACGGATATTACCTGTACGATGACGAAGGAGCAAAAGCAAGACGAAGATTCCTATACAAAGAAGGCATCATAAACGAGTTCCTGCAGAACAGAGAATCCGCAGCAAAAATGGACACACGCAGCAACGGTTCATCGAGATCAATCAACTACGACCGAGAAGCAATAGTCCGAATGGCAAACACATTCGTACTCCCCGGCAAACTGAGCGAAGAAGAATTGATTGAAGACGTCAAACACGGCGTATACATGAAGTCTTTCACCGAATGGAACATCGACGACAAAAGATTCAACCAACGCTACATAGGCAGGGAAGCATACCTGGTGGAAAAAGGCGAACTCAAGAATCCCGTTGCAAGACCAATCATCGAGACCACGACAGAAAAGTTCTGGACCTCAGTGGACGCTGTTTCAAAAGAAGTCAAGTTTGACGCAGCTACATGTGGCAAAGGAGACCCCTCTCAAGGAGCTCCCGTTTACACTGGTGGCCCATGCCTGCGACTCAGGGGAGTTTTTGTGAAATGACCGACATGCTGAACAAGACACAGGAAATCGTCAAGAAAGCAAAGAATCTCGGTGCCGACGAAGTCATCGCAAAGACAACATTGGGCAGGTATCGCCAAGTCCGCTTCAGCAACAATCAAGTCGATATCACCGTCGCATGGAACGATTATGTCACAGACGTGGCATTGGCCTGGAAAAAGCGGCTCGTTGCCACCCAAATACACAACTTCGTTGACGTGGAAAAAAACCTGAAACAACTGTTGAAATTGGCCAAAGTATCCAAAGAAAACCCCACGTTCGGAGGATTCGCGAAAGGCACCTTCCGCTACCCAAGAAGCAAGGCCGACCGAAAAATCACAGAACTTGAAAATCCGACCGACTTCGTCTTCCAAGCAGTCGAAGCGGCAAGAAAAGAAGTGGGCTCAAAGATTGACAGCGGCGGCATACTTTTCACGAAATTCGAAAACGTCTACCTCTCCTCATCTGAAGGCCCAACGGGCACAGACACAAGGTCAGCAATCGAGCTTTCCATCAGAGCCTTTGCCGAAAGAGAAGCATCTGGACACGGAGTCGAATGCAGCTCAACACTCAAGGGTTTCAAACCTTCAAGAGCAGGAACAAAGGCCGGCGAAATCGCAGTAATGGCGAAAAAGCCCAGGATAGGCGAAGAAGGTGCCTACGACGTCATATTCGACCCGCTGATTTTTGGGTCCATCGTCAGCATATGGGCAAGCATGGTTTCAGCCTACTCAATCATGACTCAAATGTCCGTGTTCGTAAACAAGCTCGGCAAAAAAGTAGCGCCAAAAATCGTCACGTTGAAAGATAACCCAGCTCCCTATTCAATGTCAAACAGGGTTTTCGACGACGAAGGCGTTCCGACCCAAGAAAACGTCGTCATAGATCGCGGCGTGCTGAGAACCTACCTTCATAACACGTCTACTGGCAAGATTTTCAAAATGAAGACGACGGGCAACGCAGGCTTGGTCGCTCCTGGCGCCTGGAATATGGAAATAGATGCTGGCGAAATGGACAAAGATGAACTCTTTGCAGAAACCAAAAGAGGATTATACCTGACTAACACGTGGTACACACGATTCCAGAATTATGCGAAAGGTGACTTTTCAACGATTCCCAGAGACGGCATCTTCCTCGTAGAAAAGGGCGAGATCAAACAGTCTTTGAAGGATCTTCGACTAAGCGACAACGCCCTCACGATGCTCGGCAACATTGCAGGAATCTCCAAAGAGAGACAACACGTACATTGGTGGGGAGAAGCAGACCCACCCTCGCTAAGCCCGTACGTCTTGATGAAAAACGTTCACATGACAAAGTCTAGGTAAACATTCATTCCCTCTTTCCACGCGTCAAAAAAATCCCGGTTCTTCAGCCGTATTCATGTTGCGCCTTGAAGCCTATCCAGTCAGACTTGTTTTGCTTCACTCCAAAATGCTTTTACCGTCGACGCAGCGCTTATTCAGTCTGCACCGAGGTTAAGCGAGTCTTGAAAGAGTCTCCCAAAAACGCTTTTGACCTGCTTGTCAAACCTGTCAGAAAACTCATTGAACAAAAGGAATTCTCGAAACCGACTGAACCGCAAGAGAAAGTAATCCCATCGATCCTCGAAGGAAAGAATGTCCTCTTGATCTCTCCTACAGCGACCGGCAAAACGGAAGCCGCCTTTCTGCCTGTTCTAAGCATGCTACTACAGGGGCAACAGGGGACGCCGGGCATCAAAGTGTTATACATTACGCCATTGAGAGCGTTGAACCGCGACATGCTTGAAAGGCTCGAATGGTGGTGCAACAAATTGGACATCAAGCTGGCCGTACGCCATGGGGACACCGAGACTAAAGAACGGGTTCGTCAGTCGAGGATGCCACCTGAAATCCTGATCACCACGCCTGAGACTTTGCAGGCCGTCCTCTCAGGCTGGATTATGCGCCAACATCTGCAGCAAGTGCGCTGGGTGATAATCGATGAAGTACACGAATTGGCTGACAGCAAACGTGGAAGCCAGTTGACCCTGGCTCTGGAAAGACTTAGAGCAATGATTGGAAGAGATTTCCAACTCATAGGGCTGTCAGCGACAATTGGCAGTCCAGAGAAGGTCGCCCGATTTCTCGTTGGAAAAGATAGGCAAGTCCAGATCATCCGAGTTCCTGTGGCAAGGATACTGAGGTTGAAAATCATCTTTCCACAGCCAGATGAAGAGGATTTGAGGCTGGCGGCTCAACTCTATACGCATCCCGAAGTTGCAGCCAGACTCCGAGTAATCAAAGACTACATCAGCAAACACAAATCGGTCCTGTTGTTCACCAACACTCGGGCCGTTTCGGAAGTCTTGGCGAGTCGACTCAAGGTCTGGGACATGAATTTTCCTGTTTCTATACATCATGGTTCTCTCGCCAAACCTTCTCGTTTAGCTGCCGAAAGAGGTTTGAAAAGCGGAGAATTGAAAGGGCTTGTCTGCACGAGCTCGCTTGAGTTGGGCATAGACGTGGGCAGAATTGATCTTGTCCTTCAATACATGAGCCCTAGGCAGGCGACGAGGCTTATTCAGCGCGTAGGCAGGAGCGGCCACAGCGTGGGGCGAGTCGCCGAAGGCATAATTGTCGCATTAGATTCCGACGATGCCCTTGAAGCTCTAGCAATTGCCAAAATGGCTTTGAAGGAGGACTTGGAGCCCGTCGCAATTCCGTCAAAACCCTACGACGTTTTGGCACATCAGATTGCGGGTTTGTTGATTAAGAACAAGCGGCTTGCGTTTACTGAAATCCTGAACATATTCAACAACGCGTACCCTTATGAAAATCTGAACGAGGAAGACATTGCCCAAGTAATGAAATACATGCACGGGCGTTTTCCTCGATTGGCATGGGTCTCGTTCGAAGACAAGATGATCCTAAGACCTCGACAAACGAAAGCGCTATTCGAATACTACTTCAACAATCTGTCAATGATCCCTGAAGAGAAGCAGTTCCTTGTCATAGACGAATCAAACGACCAAGCAGTCGGGGTCCTGGACGAAGCATTCATGGCAGAGTTCGGCAAACCGGGGACTAAATTCATCATAAGGGGATCGCCTTGGATAATTCAGCACGTTGATGAACAGAAAGTGCATGTCAGACCAATTGAGGACCCCACTGGAGCCATTCCAAGCTGGATCGGAGAAGAGATTCCCGTCCCGTTCACGGTCTCTCAGGAAGTTGGAAGGATAAGAAGCTTCGTTGAGAAACAGTTCCACAAGGGTGTTACTACCGACGAGATCGCCTCCAAACTGAGTGAACAATACCCAGCGGATCCAGGCGCGATTCTGCGCGCAATATCCGAGACCATTGAACACGTGAACGCCGGGTTTCCGGCTCCTACAGATAAACGAATCATCGTCGAAGATTGGAAGGAGTTTGTTCTCATTCACGTCAACTTCGGTTCGCTCACAAACAGGGCTCTTGCATTGTTGATTGGTGAGTTGCTTTCTGACAAGATGGGTTTTACCGCCGTGGTTCAACATGATCCCTACCGAATCTTCGTGCAGACTATGGGAAACGTCAACTCTGGTCAGATCGTGGATTTGTTGAATGATGTTCAGAGTCTGTCGAGGATTGCGATTCGGGATCATTTGAAAAACGCGGTTGTAAAAACCGGGCTGTTCAAACGACGTATGATTCACGTGGCCCACAGGTTTGGTGCGCTGGAAAAATGGGCTGACTTCAGCAGCGTGAGCCTTCAGCGGCTGGTGAAAAGTTTTGAGGAGACGCCGATTTATGAAGAGGCCCTGAAGGAAGTCTTCACCAAAGATGTCGACTTGGACAACCTGATCTGTGTCCTTAACACAATGCGGCAGGGCGAGATTACAGTCGAAAGAGTTGAGACTGGAGGAGCTGCGACTCCCGTCGCCCGTTTAGGCATCGAAAGGATCAGTATGAAAACGGACCTGATCCCCCCTGAACGCATGCGGGCAGTGCTCGTTGAATCGGCAAAGGCAAGACTATTGGGTGAGACGAACAGTTTTCTCTGTACGAATTGTTGGAGTTATTCTGAAACCCTAAAGATTAAGGACTTACCAGACTGGCCAAAGTGTCCAAGGTGCGGTTCGGGGGCCTTGGGCCTCCTCAAAGTTGAGGAGGAAAAAGTGACGCCGATTGCTGAGAAGAAGGGTCAAAAGCTAACGAAGACCGAAGAGAAGCTTCATGAGAGCGCAATGCAGACAGGTAAGTTGATTGAACAGTTCGGCAAACCTGCGGCCATTGCACTGTCCGCGCGAAGAGTCTCGCCCGGCGAGGTCAAGATTATTCTCGAAAAGCAACATGAAGCAAATGGTATTTTTTACGAGTTGGTGCTTGAAGCTGAGCGCAAAGCGTTGAGCAGACACTTCTGGTAGATGCGCGCGCGCTGAAAAACTAGGCTATTACTTAGCTATAGTTTCTGCCTCTTGACTCTGATGCAAAACACATTCATCGGTATCTGTAGTAAACAACGTTTAAATGAAGCTGGCAGCTAAATGTGCTTCAGCGTTTATCATCATCCAAAAGAGGCAGAGCTATTGGAAATAAGCCGAAAGAACCTGCGTGCTGAGATACTTGAAAGAATAAAGTATGTCAGAGCATGTGTATTGGCAAGGGAAGTGTGCCTGCTCGTGCGAACAAACCGTGCAGTGCTTGAGCCAAAGGACGTGGAAGACATCTGCCTGTCAATCTCAAAGCTGTGCAAGGAAGAGAAATGTGATGAAGCGAGCGAGATGTGCAAGAAAGCTGCGGATGCCATTGGAACGGGTGATGAAACAAAATACCTCGAGATGTGCGCTCAAAGCTGTCTGAAGTGTGGTGAAGCGAGGCAGCCGCAGCCCAAGAAGGCTACATACGTAGCCTGATAGACAGGAAAAATCTTAAGAGATAAAGCCTGATTGGCTCAACAGTGGATCACACAATAAATAAAGGAGGGCGATTCGTCTGTTCGTAGCGCCATTCGTTCCTAGCCCAGTACAAGTCATCCGCCAAATGCTAGTCCTAGCTGAACTGAGGGCGGGCGAAATCTTCTTCGATTTGGGCGCGGGCGACGGCAGAACTGTTGTAATGGCGGCGAAAGAGTACGGCGCAAGAGCTGTAGGAGTTGAGCTCAGAGAGGACCTTGCTAAGAAGGCACTGAGCACCATTTACGAACAGGGTTTGCAGGATCGGATAACCATCGTTAACGGTGACATGTTCAACGTGGATTTGACGTCGGCTGACGTCATTTTTCTGTATTTGACGACAAGTGCGAATGAAAAAGTCAAACCAAAACTTGAGAACGAGCTCAGACATGGCACTCGCATTATCAGTCATGACTACGAGATTGTCGGTTGGAAGCCTGTCAAAGTCGTCAATTTCTGTGAAAATCAGACGCTTGGCTTCCCCTCGCACACGATTTATCTTTACAAAATACCTTAGTGAACAAGCATGTCTCAGAATTCTTTCAATATTTCTTTCAGGGTCACGTGGGTTGACACTGACGCTGCAGGTGTTGTACACTATAGCAATTATTTCAGGTTTTTTGAAAGAGCCGAAGAGGAGTTCTATAGGCATCTGGGTTTTGATTTCACGAATTTCAGGGAAAGAGGACTCTGGTTTCCGAGAGCAGAAGCCTCATGTCAATACAAGAAGCCTGCAAGGTACAGTGATCTGCTTGTAATCGAGGTTTCTGTTGAAGAGTTGAAGGAGAAATCGGTGAAGTTTGGTTTCAAAGTCGTGAATGAAAAGACTGATGATTTACTTGCCTTTGGGCATCTCGTCATCGTTGCTGCGGACAAACAGACAGGTCGGGCGACAAGGATCCCAGTGGACATAGTTGATAAGTTGAAGCCTTTTGCGAAGCAGATTTTATAAGCCACGCTCAGCGATTTTTGTTCAGTGAAACATGTTGGATTTTGTTCCATGGCGGTACATCGCGGACTGGAAATGTATACGGTGTGGAGACTGCTGCAGACTTTACAGTGTGGTCATCAATTTTCACGAATGGTTGAGAATCGTCAAGAACTATGGCGTCGAAAACACGACTTCGGGTTTGGACAAATTGTACATTAGGCGAAGAAGCGACGGCGCTTGCGCCTTCCTTGGAAGCAGCCCGTATGCCACTGTGTGTACGCTGCAGAGCGCAAAGCCGCGCGCATGTCAGTTATGGCCGTTCAAAGTATTGATGAAGCCTCAGTACGGTTTTGCCAGAGAGGCGGCGTTTCCGATTGGTGAAAACAACGTGTTTGTCTATGCTGATACGATGTGCAATGGGTTGACGTTGGGGTTGCCAACTTTGAATTTTGCCAATTACACTGTTAGAGAGTTCGTTGAAATTGCAGCAGGCCTAAGTAATCGTCAGTTGAAAACGACCTCTAACATGAGTCTTCGGCCAGTTAGACAGTTTTAGGAAATTCGGGTTAGTAAGACATGATTCCATTCGCTGAACTATTGCAGCATGCGTTCGTCTACAATTGCCAACAATGACGCAGCGTCGTTCGTTGCAGCAGATCACGTTATTAATGCGAGAATCGTGAAGTAAAGCCGAAAAAGGAGATTGCTCGTGACAAGAACAAGGATCGGCGTGTCAATGCTTTACACGTTAGGTCAGCCCTTTGAAAAAATGGTGGAGCAGATCCCGAATACAAGAGCCAACTACGTGGAACTTGTCGATGATGGCGGTCACGAGCTTGACAAGAACCGAGTTGCACAGCTGAAAAGTGTTGCCAACTCGTACAACGTCCAGTTCACGGTACATGCCCCTTTTGCCGGGATGAACATTGCTCTGGAATCGAAGCGTCTTTTGGATGCTATGTTGAAACGTCTGAAGGAGTCCATAATCAACGCTGCCGCTTTGGAGTGCAAAATGTGGGTTTTTCATCCAGGGTTGAGGTCCGCAATCAGCGTTTTCTATCCTGGTGAAGACTGGGCGAGGAATCAGGAAAGCAGCACGATGTTGTTCAGGTTTGCCGAAGAGCATGGCGTGAGGGTCGGCGTCGAAAACATTATGGGATCTTTTGTTTTGAAGAGCGTCGCTGATTTTGAAAGGTTCTATGCCGAGCTTGATGATAAGATTGGTTTGGCCTTGGACACTGGACATGCGAATCTTGGCGGGGATGTCGATGGTTTTTTGAAAGCGTTCCCAGACAAGCTCGTGCATGTACATGCGCATGATAATTATGGACAGAGCGATCAGCACTTAGGAATCGGTTTTGGCAACATCAACTGGAAGAGTTTTGGAGAACTTTTCAAGAAGACCAGTTTTGATGGAATCGTTATTGTTGAGTCGGTTGAGCATCTGGATGAAAGCGTGGAAAAACTGAAGAAACTACTCCGATAATTGAACTTCTATTTTCATAAAATCTTCTGCAACAACTGTGTTCTCGAATATTCTCTGCGCCTGTTTCACCCATTTTGTCATATCTTTGTATCTTTGGCTTATGTGTGAAAGGACAAGTTTCTTGACCATTGCGTTCTTCGCGGTTTTCGCTGCCTGGTCGACGGTTGAATGCCCGTATTCCTGCGCTCTTTTCACAAGCTCATCGCCTAACGTGCTATCGTGTATTAATACGTCTGCTCCGAAAGCGAATTTTCCGAGAAGTTTGAACGGTCTTGTGTCTCCAGTATACACGATTTTTCTTCCTTGCCGTGAAGAACCCATAACATCTTCGGGTTTTACTACTTCTCCGTTTGCCAGTTTGATTTCGATTCCTTGTTGGAGCTTTGACCACAAAGGTCCTTTGGGAACATTTTGAGCTTTCGCCTTTTCTGGGTAAAACGTTCCGGGTCGCGGTTTTTCAATGTAAGCGTATGCGTAGCTCGTTATCACGTGCTTCGATCGGATTGCCCGCACTGAATATTGATTTTCAATGCATACGTTGCCTGCCGTCCCTATTTCATGAATTTCAACGGGAAAAGTTAAGACGAATTGGACGCTCTCGCTAATTCCTTTCAGGAATTTCCTGATCTCCGGTGGTCCATATATGTCGAGTCTTCTTTCTCGGTTCATCAGGGCCATTGTCTGAAGAAGCCCCGGTAACCCCATAACGTGGTCACCGTGCATGTGTGTGATGAAGATTTTTGTTATCTTATTGAAGTTGCTTTTGGCCAGGAGTATTTGTCGTTGGATGCCTTCGCCGCAATCAAACAGGAGCTGTTCGCCTTCGCGTTGTAGCAGTATTCCGGGTAGACTTCTCCTTCGCGTTGGAACTCCTGCGGCTGTGCCCAGAAACATGATGAGGAGGCTCAATAAGCGTCACTTCTTTTGGAACACGACGATCTCACGTGTTAGGCTTCTGTGAACATAAACGAAATGGGACTCTATATGCTTATAGCCTAGCCGTGTTCCGGATTGGACGATGCTGAGTCTTCTGGGCGCTGCGATGCAGATTCTTCTTCCCTCGTTCAGTATTTCATGCACGCTTGTGAGTATCTCCTCGATGATTTGTTTGGTCGTGCGCCTTAATGTTGTCGAAGAAGTGCCGTAAGGCGGGTCTGTAACTACGACGTCGGCCCTCCGTATTGGAAGAGTTCTCGCATCTGTGACGACCACCGCTTCAGGTTTGACTTTGAAGTGTGCCATATTCCTGAGAGTTCCTCTTGCCATCCGTCTTTGCACGTCTAGGCCCACGGTGCGACAGCCGATGAGGGTTGCTTCGATTAGCATGGTTCCTGTTCCGCAGAACGGGTCGAGAACTATTTCGCCTGCTCTTGGATGTGCCAGGTTGATCATGCATCTGGCAAGCTTCGCCTGCATGGCTGAAGGATGGAAGAACGGTCTTTTTCGAGGGCGTCTCTCGACGAATGGTTTGGCAGAAATCTCTGCGAGGGTTATTCCGAAGATAAATCTGTTGTTGGTCAAAATTCCTGTGAAGGTTACGTTGGGGTCTCTGAGCTTGACCTTAGATTCCGGAGCGATACTGAGGATGTGTTCGCCGAGTTTCTGTTCGAGAAGCATTCCGTTAATTTCGGCGGAATAGTTGCCCACGTGTTTGACCCGCACGACAAAGCTTTCGTTTTCTTTTAAGGCTTCATTGACATGGGCAGCGTACAGGGTTTTGATTATGTTTGGTGTTGTGGATGGGCAATTGAAGAGTTCCATTGCGCAGAGGCGAGTGAACGCTGCACGTTGTTTTAAAGCCTCTACGCATTCGGGGTCTGATTCGAGTCTTAGAACTTGATCGAGTTTCTCGTTGATTTTGTATGCGAACCCTTCGGTTTCAAGTATCGCTTCCAGCTCTGCGACGGGCAGGTCTTTATGTTCACCCGAGAGAAAGAAGAAGAGGTTGGGCACGCTCAGGCATCTCGTTGAGTGAGCGTTTTGCCTATGAGGGGGGCGATTGACACTTTGCTAACTGGGCTTTCGACTGCGTCTGTGCCGATTATGTCTTCGGCTCCGTTTTCTATGATGTATTTCTGTGAGTCCCCGATGAGAAGTGGGTGGACGCAGGCGCTGTAGACTTTCCGTGCTCCTTCATCTTTAATCATTTTGACGGCTTTGGCCATGGTGCCGCCGCTGCTTATTATGTCGTCGAAGATTATTATGTCACGGTTTTTGACTGGCAACGGTTTGTCTTCGAGAGTAACGTTGCCGGTCGTTATGTCTCTTCGTGATGTCAGGTAATCGTATCCGCCGTGGAGTACGTTGTCGGCTTCTCGGGCCACGTAGAGTGCCTTCTTACCCATTGAGAGTGAAAGAGGGTTTTCGACGAGTTTGTTTGTCTTGAAGTATTGGGCGAGGAGAGGTACTGCGGATAGATCGATCACTGGGATGTCGAAGTTTTTGAGAACGGTGGGGCTGTGCGCGTTTACGGTGATTATCTTGGTTACTCCGCAGTGCTGGAGGAGTTTTATTATGGTTTTTACGCTGAAGGCTTCGCCTGGGATGAAGCGTTTGTCTTGGCGGCTGTAGGCAAAGTAGGGCAAAACCGCGGTTATAGTGCGAGCTTCCATGTCTTTTGCGTTGTCGGCCATGAGCATGAGCTGTATTAGTCTTTGGTCTTGGGGTGGGCTGGTGGTTTGGACTATTGCGACATCTTCGTTTCTTAGTGATGTGGTTTCGAAGCGGATGTAGGATTCGCCGTCTGGGAATGTTTTGAGGAAAACGGGTGTGGGACGAATGTTTAGGTATTCTGCTATTTTTTGACCGAGTTTTTTTGATGCAGGTCCAAGGATTATTTTCACTTTTTATCGCCGTGTATGTGCGGTTTGCCGTGCTTTTTAGATTTTTCCAGCGGTTTTCAATTTGTCGAGGAGTTCCTTGGCTCGGTCTACGCGTATCTTTCTTTCTTCAACCATTTTGGCTGAGATGGTGTCGATTTGTTCCCCTGTGGCTCCTGCCATTACTGCGATATTTCTTGCGTGGAGTGACATGTGTCCTCTTTGTATTCCTTCGTTTGCGAGTGCACGAAGGGCTCCGAGGTTTTGGGCTAGTCCGACGGCCGTGCAGACTTCGCCGAATTCGTTGGCGGTCTTGACGCCTAAGATTTTGATGGCTATGCGGGCGATCGGGTGGGTTTTTACTGCTCCGCCTATTAGGCCTACGGCCATTGGGAGTTCGAGTGTGCCTGTGAGGTCGCCGTTCGCGTTTTTTTCCCATGTTGATAGTGAGGTGTATTGTCCGGTGCGGGCTGCGTAGGCGTGGGCTCCGGCTTCGATGGCGCGGTGGTCGTTGCCTGTTGCGATTATTACGGCGATGGTGCCGTTCATTATGCCTTTGTTGTGGGTTGCGGCACGGTAGGGATCGGCTGTTGCGAAGGCGTATGCGTTGACTATGCCGTCTACGATTTTTTCGCCGCCGATTGATTCTTTCGGTATAGTGCATGATGCTCGGGCGAGGCGTTTTACTGCAAGGTTGCTGATTATGCGTAGGAGTGAGTGTCCGCCGGTTATGCTTTCGATGAGCGGTGCTACGGCTTCGTTCATGGTGTTTACGGCGTTGGCGCCCATGGCGTCGCGGCAGTCGACGTGGAGTTCGGTGATGAGCATTGGGCCTTGGGTTGTATGGATTATTTTGCTGTCGAGGTCTTTTGCTCCGCCGCCTGCGTTTATGAGGACGGGGTCTTGGTCGTTGGCTTTTTGGAGGATTTCGTCTTTAGCTTGCAGTACTTGCATTCGTGCGTGGTACGGGTCTCTTATGTTGATGGTTTGGATTTGTCCGATCATTATTGGCGGTGTGCTGGTGGTGTGGAAGCCTCCGCCGTCGCGGACCATTTTTGCGGCGTAGCTGGCTGCGGCGACTACGGATGGTTCTTCGATGGCCATAGGGATTAGGTAGTCGTGGTTGTTGATTAGGAAGTTGACGGCGATGCCGAGGGGGACAGGGAATGTGCCGACGACGTTTTCAATCATACGGTCGGCTTGGTCTAAAGGCAGTGAGCCCGTGTTTTGGAGGGTGTTCGCTTCTTCATCGGTTAGGTTGGCGAATTCTTTGATGAGAGCTAAGCGTTGTTTGGGGGTCAGCTTGTAGAAACCTGAGAGTTGGGATGTTTTGGTCATATGGATTCCTTCTTCACGTTCTTAACATCGTTGATTTTACGGGTTTTTAAGTCTGTTGTGAGTATGCGATCTTGCGCAGTGTACACCCAAGGAACCGTTCAACATGTTTAATCGTCGTTCTTAGAAGATTAACAGCCTACCCCCCTCCCCCCTAGGATTTCTTCGTGCACAGGTATGGAGATGGGTTCTTATCAGGTGCTCCTATTGGCGATTTGGGTAGTCTGGGGCCATCGAGCGATGTTGCCTTTAGTGTCTTATGCGCGTGCACCGAGACGACTCATTAATAAGAAAAAAGTTGGGAATGCAGAATTGTCTAAACGTATTTTTGTTCTTTGTCGCAGTACCATCTTTGATACTGTTGTATGTATCGCAGTGGACTGCCGCATGTTGGGCATGTTGTCGTCGCAGGAGCGGGTGGAGGTGATGGAACTGTGGGCTGAGTGCTGGTCCCTCCCATATGTCGGTTCAGTGCAGCGATTTCTTCATAGATCCTGAACTGGACAATCCAGTATTCGCAGAGTATTCGCCAAGCAAGGTTTCCGAAGATCAACATGATGAAACCTAATATGATAGCGACTCCAGCGCCTCCGACTCCAGCACCGAACACCATTAACAGAATAGACCCGATTGTCAAAACCAAAGCGCCGAGAATGTAGATTATCATTATGAACGTCGGTGTTATGAATCTCTTGAAGCTAAGGTATTCACTCATTTTCATCTTTCTCCCTCCGAAATACGATTCGTTCTCAATATAAGCTTTGACTTCACCTGGATAAACGCGCCCAGTCTTTATTGTTTCAATTGAGTTGTGGTGGGTGTGAATTAAAAATACTACAGGTCTACTACGTTTTTACGAGATCCCAGCCAAATCCCACTAGTCACATAATGTGAGTATTCTCCGTGTATTCGGGACGTGCGTCGACCCTTATAGGCACCTCAACGTTCGATGTTGTATGAGGTGAAGAAACGTGCCGAAAGAATATGAAACAGAAAAAGCATGGATGCAAGCGTACGAAAAAGAGATTCGTCTGCTCCCAGCATGAGCAACCACCTTTTTTCTTTTCTTGCTCTCAGCTTGCCAGAATGTTGCACTTCCTAACTCTCCACGCCCGGGTCAGAAAGCGTCGCTACCCGATGATTCACTTGAGCGCCCACCATATCCACATTACAGCGATGATAGCGATTACGATAGCTCCAGACGCTATGAACACGGCGAGCGATTGCCAAAAAGAAAAATTCCCGCCATAAAATGCCAAGTACAGAACGATGAAAGTCAACCAACCCAGGAAGGCAACCACCGTGCCAGCGATCTTTGCGCCCAAATGGTTCATAAATGCTATTCTGGTTTACAGCGTTAAAAACCTAACGGAAACACAACCGAACGGGAATACCTCAAAAACTGTTTTCCTGAATAGCTAGAGAGACTTAAGCGTTACTCCAGGACCATTGCCTTGATCAGTATCGGCGGATCCACAGGCCTTTCGTTCTCAACCTGCACCGTGCCGATCGCAGCAACTACTTCCATCCCTGTGACTACTTTCCCAAAAACCGGATAATCAGAATCATAGTAGGCGCTGTTGTCCACCAAGTTAATGAAGAATTGGCTGCTCCCAGTGTTCGGTCCCTTGTTTGCCATGGCCACCGCTCCAATAATGTTGCTGTGTTTGTTCGGAAGCTCATCTTGTATCGCAGATATGCTCGGATCTCCCAGTCCTGTGCCGGTAGGGTCTCCCCCTTGAATGACAGAGAAGGTGACTCTGTGGAATATTGTGTTGTCGTAGATCCCAAGTTCAGTGAGGTTCACGAAATTTCCAGTTGTAATAGGCATGTCATCATACAACGCGATTGTGATGTTACCCTTACTGGTAACCAATAGCACGCTTGTGGAAGATGTTTCAGACGGTTCAGGCGAGCTAGGCCTGTTGAAGAGACTGTACGTGACCATCGCTCCTATAAAAATCAGGAATATGATCAGAAACACTGCGATTTTGCTTCTCAGGAACCTCAGTGCCATAAAAACCACGCTTGGATCCGAAATATATAAGCGTATTGAGCGAAGACGTGAATCCTCAAGAAGCGAAAGTGGTGGGCCCGCCCGGACTCGAACCGGGGATCAACAGGTCTCTCAACGTGTTCAACATTTATGAGCCTGGCGCTCTACCTAGCTGAGCTACGGGCCCGAAGGGTTGATTTGCTCTCTTTTATTATGCTGTTTTGAAGTTGATTTAAGCGTTTTCTGCCGCCACTCGCCAAGGAAGTTCTCTTGGCGCGCTTTTGGGACTCAAGGTTACACACATCACTGTTCTGACCCCGTGCGTTCATAGTGATAGAGATACTCTTGAGCATACCCGGCGTATTTCCCAAAATACTCTCTCCCAAACACGTTCAGTTGCCTGTACTGCGAATCGCTGAGGGACTCTTTCTGCACGATTTTTGTGACAAGGTCTCGTGGAAAATGCGACGAATAGTGTCTCAACAAAGCTCGTGTGACCCACACATCGACTGGGAACGCATCAAGCTTTCCAAGGCCGAAAAGCAGGATGCAATCAGCCACTTTCCGACCAACACCTGGAAATTCAAGCAATAATTTCTTCGCTTCGTCGTACGTTGCCTTTCTTAAGCTGTCCAAGTCAAAATCTTCTTCTGTAATCTTCTTAGAAGTCTGCGATACGTACTTGGCTCGGTACCCGAGCTCGCATTCTTTTAATTCTCTGAGAGAAGCACCGGCCAGTTTGGTTGGAGAAGGAAACGCGAAAAACTTTTCATTATGAACATTGACTTCCTGTCCGAATCTTCTGGAAAGATGAAGCAACATACGTTTTATTGATGAGATATTCTTGAAAGTCGCGCAAATGTACGAGATGAGACATTCCCATGGATCTTGCCGAAGAATGCGCAGACCCCTAAATTGGTTGATCGCCGCCTCAATGTGCCGGTCCTTGTTGATATCTCGACAGATCCTTAGCAAGTTATCCTTGAGACCGAGATAATCCGTCAAAAAGTCTTCGTCTGCGCCCTCGAACCGCAGTATATTCTCATCTTGACGGATCTTTATCAGATTCTCTTGAACTACCCCACACCACCAGCCATCGCTCTCATCCCACCTGAACGCTTGACCACAACAAAGGGTCAAATCCAAGTTGAAAGGGCACTGAGAGCTCAAATTAATCGACATAAGTCTCGAATCTTTCATTCTTCATCCTGAATTTAATCTTTATCGATTCTACAAATGCCAATCCACAGCGGGAGCCCCAACATGACACCCTTCCTAATCCTACAGCGGTTCATCGACGAAAAGCACTAGTAGAGTATCTCGTCAACGAAGGTTTCTGGCCTCGGAACTTCAGAAGATAACCCCTTTTTCCCACGAAGCTGCTGCACAGTTTCGACGGAGCGCCTCTCAGGCACCCTTTCCCAATGGTGAAAGCCAAGCTGCCAAAAAGCATGTCCCGACGTTGTTGACCGCAAGTCTTTTGATAATCCAAAGGTTTGCGCGACAGGAATGTAGCCCACAACGATCGCAGTGGCACCTTTCTGCTCCGTGGACTCTATCTTACCATGCCTGTGAGTTATCACGTTTATACATGCGCCAAGCCACTGAAGTGAAACGGAAACCTCGATTCTGAAAATCGGTTCAAGAAGGACTGGGCTCGCCGTCAAAAACGATCCGAAGATCGAGCGACTCATCACCCTCGAGATCTGCGAGTTTCCATTGTCATCTACACGCGCATCCACATTTGCGCCAATCAAATTGACCTTTGTGCCCCTCAGGGGTTGCTCGCACAAGGGTCCGTTTCTGCAAGCCCATTTGAAACCTGAAACAAGAGCCTCCGACACGGTATGCGTTCGTTTGCCGACTTCGGAGACATCCACGAGGATGTTAACGTGCTCCTCAACGGCTAGAATGTTTTCTTCCGCAAAACCAGAAAACTGTTCGCTCAGACCGTGGTTCACAAGGGACGAACTCTTTCCAAGAAACTCTATAGCTTCTACGTCGAGCGGTTCTACCCTGATCGAAACCGTGAGTCCATCCGAACCACCTGCCATGGTAAGAGCGCCTCTCTTCAGCACTGTTTCTCTATAACTGGCGATTGGATCGGATACCCTGAGTTCTAGGCCTCCTCCAATTTGCTTCAGAAGATTGCAGGCGACTTCGAGGTGGAGTTCGCCCAGCCCGTTAAGGAGATACTGACCTGTTTCTTTGTCCGCATATGCTTCCAGATCTGGATCCTCGGTTGTGAGCTTGTTCAGCGTGTCAACGAGACGTCCCAAGTCTTTGGGGTTCTTTGGTTCAATCGCCAAAGACATGACAGGTTCCGAAACACGTCTCGCGCTTTCAAAAGAACCATCCAAGCTTGCGTATCTGTCATCAACGATCGTCTCCCCGACCCTCACTGAAAGGAGCCCTGTCAAAGCGGCGATGTTGCCTGCAGGGATCTTGCCAACAGGTTCTCTGAAAGAGCTCATGTAGATTTGGACTTTTTGAATCTGCCCTCTTTGCCGGGCATTCACGAGATAGACAGGTTCTCCTTCTTTCAGTGTACCTGAAAATATTCTCCCGGCGACAACTAAACCTTCATCCGGAACCGATTTCACTTGGGTGATACACATCACCATCGGTCCATTTTCATCGCAGTTTAACATCGCTCTTCCGATTTCTGACACCAAGTTGCCTTTCCAGATCTTTGGAACGCGATAGTTCTGACTCTCAGCTGGGTTCGGAGCATGCTTAACGACCATGTCCAGTATTGCAGTATGAAGGGGAACGTTCTCCGAGAGTTTCTCAAAATAGCCTTTCCTGTAGGCTTCGAGCGTGTCAGGACCGTTGAATCTTATTCCTTTTCTCTCAACTGTCTTAAGAGTGAAACCCCATTTGTAGAGAGCTGAACCGAAGACAACGCTTTCTGTTGCAGGGTCGATTTTCCATTTCTTCTTGAAATCGGGTTCACCATAGATTTCGATGATGTCGTTGAAGTCGTTGATAATGCGAATGAATTTACTATATATTTCATTTGAAGAAAGCCGAAGTTCTCTTATCAGCCTGTCAACTTTGTTTATGAAAAGCAAGGGTCTGACCCGTTCTTCAAGAGCCTGGCGCATAACGGTCTCAGTCTGAGCCATGATTTCCTCGACAGCATCGACGACGACTATCACTCCGTCAACGGCCCGCAGAGCTCTGGATACTCTGTCAACAAAATCCACGTGGCCCGGGGTGTCGACCAGATTGACCAAATAAGTGTTCTCTCCCATTCTGTGCAAGAAGGATATGTTTGCGGTTTTGATCGTGATGCCACGTCTCTGCTCTTCTTCCAAATAGTCTAGCACTCTTGCCGAACCCGCCACTTGGGGCGCCAAAAGCCCTGCGTCAACGAGTAGCGAGTCGCTCAAAGTGGTCTTCCCATGGTCTATGTGAGCGATTATACCGACGTTTCGAATGAACTCCTTTTTGTGCATAAACCGTAGAATTTCAGGTGTTTGTCGAAACTTCATGACAAAACCCGCGTTGTTTCAGTCTCTTTCATTATAGACTGTCTGAGTTCAAAAGTATTTGCTTCATGGTTTGGCAAACAAGGCTTAAATCGCATGCTCAACACGAAGAGACTGAACAAGGGAAAAAAGTCGAGTGCAGACGAGGAATGGCTGTCCAGACTCTCAACAAATTGTCAGAAGAACCTTTCGCATCAATTATCTGCTATCCTAAAGTCATCAAGACCGAACTCAAGAAGCGTCTAAACGAGCTGAGAAAGCTCAAAATAACGGGTATAGAATTTTCTGGGCAAAAACAGATTCTGAATTTGCGGGTTTTGGGCAAAGGTTGTGTGGGCATCGTTGTGATCGCGCTTAGAGGAAAGAGGAGGGTTGCTCTCAAGATCCGAAGAACTGACGCCGATCGCAAAAACATGGTAAGGGAAGCTAGACTGCTCAGGAAAGCAAATGAGGCTGGGGTCGCCCCCAAACTGGTAGGTGCCTGCAAAGACTTTCTTGTTATGCAACTCATTTCTGGTGATTTGTTGCCAGAATGGGTTGAAAAGAAGGTGAGTAGAGAAGAGACCTGCAGAGTTTTGAAAGACATTCTAGAACAGTGCTGGAGGCTAGACATGATCGGATTGGATCATGGTGAACTGAGTCATGCGCCTAAACACATAATCGTAAACAAGAAACAGAAACCTATCATAGTCGATTTTGAGACTGCCAGCGTCGAGCGAAGGCCCTCGAACGTCACGTCGGCATGTCAATTCTTGTTCATGAACAAAAGCACAGCGAATATCTCTATGAAGCTAAGTCCTGAAGACAGGAAATCCACAATTGATGCGCTGCGACGCTACAAGAAGAACAGAAGTCGAATAAATTTCATGAACGTGTTAGAGTCTTGCGGCCTTTATGCTACATAACCTTTGGTTGATTCAGCTCTGCGATTTTGCGAGTTGAAATCTTCTATCTTCAGATCCTTCACGAGCTGAGACAGTTGAAGCCAAGTTTCCACCTGAAGCTGCCTTGCCACTCTTTTCTTATCATAGATCAACGGTATGTTATCAACAAAGACCCAGCCGCAAGACTCGGCCATCTCTCCCTTCTCCGCAAAACGAACAACGAACCCAACATTAATAACCACGTATGGAAGAGAAAAATAGAATTAAAATCTAGACAAACTCACGATTAGCCCAACTGACCAAAGCTTTCAGCATTGACTGTGAAAAGACTTAAAAAACCATCAACCAGTAACTAGCCTAACCTAAAAACGGTGAAAAAATGGCGATAAAAAGGGAAGAAATGCAGGGAATAGTCAAAAAATACAAAGAGCCCATCGGACTCAACCTCGGCTCACATTCAGCCCTAGACGCGTGGCAAGGACAGCGCAACTACGGAATAAGAAGCATAATCTACACAACACCAGGAAGGGCACGAATATACCTACAAAACCCCATGGTAGGAAAGCCCGACGAAACGGTCGAAGACCTGCCAAGCCTCGTTAAACGTGACTTACGCGTTGTCAACGACCCAAAAGACATCAAGAAAAACGGCGACTGGAAAAGCGTCATACTCATACTCGACAACTACTCCGACATAGTCAAATACGCAGACGAACTTGTCGACTTGGAATGCATGCAAATTACGAACCGAGCCTTCGCGGTCTACGTAGGTGGAGACGAGTACTGCAGTGTCATAGAAAACAAATACGGCGTACCTATACTCGGCTCAAGAAATCTGTTGAAAATTGAGAACAGAGGCGAACTTCAAAAAGACTACTACTGGTTCGCAGAAAAGGCAGGCATCCCCACACCAAAATCATACAAGTACAAGGCCACTAAAAGCGGAATAGAATTCAAAGAACCAATCGACGAACCAATGATTCTCAAGGCCGAACACGCACACAGAGCCTTCGAAAGAGAATTTATCTTCGCAGCCGACTCCAGCGACCTGGAAGAAAAAGTCGCCAAAGAATTTAAAGCCGGAAACCTCAGTCAAGAAGCCCTAGAAAACGGGCGAGTCGAACAGATCGTTCTCGGCCCGCACGCGAACTTCAACTTCTTCTTCTCACCTCTTGACGCAAAAAGCGACTGGGGAGACGTTGACAAATGGTTCTCAAAGCTCTACAACGTGAACAAAGAAGAGGCGCGAATATGCCTAGCCAACCAATTCCTCTCCATAGACGAGCGAAGAGAAACCATCCTCGACGGAGTAAAAAGACTTCCAACTGACGTGCAGGACAAAATCAAAAGAGTCCCTTCATTCGAAGTCACCGCCCACGCCATACTCAGCCTAAGAGAATCCTTACTGAAGGACCTGCACCGTTACGCAGACAGGTTCCTGCTCGCATGCAAAGAATATGCAGCTCCAGGAATCGTAGGCGCATGGTGTCTACAGACCCTGATCACATGGGATCGCGTCTCAAAATACGAACTGAAACCCACGGTCAAACTGGACTTCACCGGCGGCGCTGAAGCGAAGAAGGCGATAGACTATGGGCTTTATGACATACACGGCGAAAAGGACCCTTACATGCATATTCCTGTGACACAGGATGTAGCACTGCGGCATGGAGGAGGGACAAACGTTCACATGGGTCTGGGCGCACAGTACGCAAATGCAAAGTATAAGAAACGAATGAGCACAGGTGACCGCATAGCCTTGGAAATCAAGAGAGCACTGAAAACAAAACAGCTACACGAGCTTGTTACCTAAACAGTCTCCATATAACCCCTATATTTTTTGACCGTTTCCGCAAGACTCGGCACATCGAATATTCTTCGTTCCGTTACTTCATTTGACGCTGCCATATACATCTCACTGATGATCATCTTCAACGGTGGATCTAGTTTTGACGGCTGTGAACGAACCAGTGTTTGCCAGTCTTTGACTCCAATTTCTTCAGCTTTCTTTTTGGCCTCTTCAACTTCCTTGAACCAGCCTGTTTTCCTGTAAAATTGTCTGACGATCTCCTTACTCACGTGTAATCCCTGATAGGTAAACCTGCATTCGTCAAGCGTGCCCACTACGTCTACAACTATCAAATTTCTTTCTGGATTGAAAGCCAACTCGATTTTTCCATCTTCGTTTTCTAAGTCGGCCTTCAGAGCCAGCTGAGTTATCGTTCGATTGATCATGAACAATGTTTCTCTGACGTCTTCAACTTCTTCAGTCGCAAGACCAGCTATTCCTTGAGCCTCTTTCCATGTGAGGTACCGATCTTTCTCTTCAAGTTTTGTGCTGACGTCGAAAATGGGTTTTGAGAATCTTTCACCTTGTCGTGGATAGTGGGTCAATCCGAGTTCTTCTATGCCTATTTGACCTTGTTCCAATCTCTTGAAAACTGAGGAGCCTTCCGGCAGCCCGTTTCGGTATATGATTTCGAGTGGGATCAGACAATTTTTCATACTGTGCGTGTATGTGCTGTAATCGTACGTTAGTTTGCCATCCTTGACTGAAGAATTGGGTCTGTAGACATTCACCAAGTCTATTTCCATGGTGTTTGCGGGTTTAGAAAGATTGCCAAACTTTACGATCTGACCGTATTCATTTAGTAGACCTCTGTAGTGAGTTTTTATCCCTTTTTCTTCGAGTCTTTCGAAGCAGTATGCGCCCATAAGGCATAGAGCTGCTCCCTTTCCTTCTATGAGATCGGGCATTCCGCCCCAATCGAAGATCGAGTATCTGTCTGAAAAATGGAAGCGACCAACGCCCATCGTGTCTGCTGTTGGCTTTTCCAGTATCTCTAGATCTTTGACGCTGCCCATGTCTTTGCCCTACTTCAATTCTTTGACCTTTCTATCGGCTCTTTCGATTTCTGTTCTTTTTTCCGCCTGATATTTTTCCACGCGTTTTTCCAAGACCTCATCTTCGATTGCGAAGATCTTCGCGGCTCCGAGTGCAGCTCCTTCAGGCTCGATCGTGGTTAAGGAACCAATTCCACTTGGAACTCTAAGTGATGAGTAAATGTCCACTCCACCGAATCGGTCTGAGTATGGTGGACAAGCGATGACAGGTTTTGTGGTGGATGCATCGACAAATGCGCTCAACGCGTTAGACCTTCCCGCCACTGTTATGTAGACAACTTTGTCATTCTTGTTTTCGTTTAGGATTTTCAAGGTTTTTTCAGGGGTCTTGTGGGCCGAAGCGACGCGGAATGAAAACTTCACGTCTAAGACCTTGAGAGTCTTTGCGATTTCTTGGGAAAATTCTAAATCACGTTCTGAACCCATGAGTATTATGACCTTGCCTTCCATGTTCGCATTCAACCGATACTTCGGTAAAACGTTCTAGATGCTAATTAGTTTTTACAGCTAAATCCGGAGTCTGACAGGTGTTCTTCGTAGATACTTTGAAGAATCGCGGCTAGGGGGCTGTTCTTTTGGGCTTGAAACTTTTGGGGAGAGGGTTGGTTTCTTCGTTTTAGCATTATGATTGCAGACCCAACCGCGATTATGCCAATTGTGAACCCTAATGCGAAGATTATGACGCTGAGGGTTGTAATGTCAGAAGAAACACGGATGACTCCGAAGGCCAGCATACCTGTCAGAAAGCCAGCAATGAATATGGCGAAGTCGAGGACCATGGAGGAATTCAGATCCCGGTTTTTCCATCCCATTGGAGATGCTCCTGCATTGATGGGAATTCTCTGGGTACTATTGGCACAAAAATCTTTCGTGCAAGTTGCGAGAGACTTGACGAGAACTGTGCCTATTCAGGTTTGTGTCTGTGGCCTTCGCCGTAACGATATTCTCTGTTCTTGTTCTTTTGGAGTTTCTTGTTGAACATTTCGTCCATGTTTATGTTTGGGCAGGCGAGTCGGGTTGTATCAAGAATGTAAAATATTACGTCGATGAGTTCTTCGGCGATTTTTTCTTGACTTTCGCCTTTCTTCCAGGCGTCGCTTGCTTCTCCGAGCTCTATGAAGGCGAAGAGAAGTTTTTTGGGGACGTCTTCTTGGTTGTTGTAGAATCCTTTCTCTCTTACGAGCATTTCTATTTCTTTCTTCATTTCTTCGAGGTTCAAGAGTTCATTCTCCTATTCGTTTGTTTCGGATTCGTTTTCTGATCGGTTGAAGTTTCCTAATAGGTGTGGTCTTGTCCTTTGGCGATCGTGAAATCTTGTTCGGGGCTTTTGTCACTTACGTATTGAAAGCCAGTCGGCTAGTCTGGTTCTCTTTTCGTTATGCTTTTGAGTTCTTTCCATATTTCGTTGACGATCTTTCTTGCTTCTGGGTCGATCGTCAGGAGTATTGCCAAGTAAATGGCCGCGCCGGCCGCTGCTTCTGCGACCGTTAAGGTTAGAGTCGTTACGTCTGGAAGTAGATGAAGGACGATTGCGGTCGGTGTGGCTGCAACGATGTATTTTCCAATGTTTTTCCAGGGCATTTTGATTGGGAGGGACGCGTGCATCATCGCGTATTGAATCAACAGGGTTGTTGAGTGGGCTATAAGGTTGATTACGGTGACGTAGACTGCGGCGAGAACGGGTTCGTCGATTGCGAATTGGCTTAGGATGTAGAGTGATGTCGGAATTGATATTGCGGTTTGCACGTACGGGAGTGTGAAGACTTTGAAGATTTTGCTTCCGGCGAGTTTCCTCAGGGGTATTGTGGCTTCTTCGTCGAGTTTTTCAACGCCTAGGATGACGCTGGTGATGAATTGTGACATGAGGATGATGAACCCGTCGATGGCTAGGAGGCGCAGAATGGGCGTTGCTTGGTTGTAGTCCACTCTTAGGATTGTTAGCAGTGAATCTGGGATAGATAGGACGATGACTGTCATGGGGATTGCGAACATGAATACTGTTTTGAGTGATGCGGTTACGTCTTTCATGTTAGTTTCTGCCAGGAGTTTCGGGTACAGTGCGTAGGAGAGGAAGAGTGCGTAGCCGATGATGGTTGAGAATGTTGTTGCTGCTTGGTAGTTGCCTCTGGCTGCTTGGCCGCCGAGTAGAAATAGTAGGATTATTGGGGATGCGGCGAGTTGGGTTCCTATGGTGTTGTAGAGGTTTGCTGTTGACCCTTTGAGCCATTCTTTGGCGTATGTCCATTGGATTTTTTGTTTGAGGTCTCCTGCTGTGAGTGTCAGGTAGTAGATTGCCTGCACGATGACGCCGGCTATGAGGCTCAGTAATGCACCGAGGAAGAGTTGTTGGAGTCTCACGATCAGTATGTAGGCGAGGGTGATTTTGGTGATTTCTTCTATTAGGAGTCCGTATCCGATGGCTTGGGGTTTTTTGGCTCTCAGTATGGATTCGAGCATGACGATTAGGTGTAGGTTGATGATTTGGGCTGAGGCGATGAGGTACATTGTCACGTATTGTCCGCTGATGTTGAAGGCGTGTGTCAGTGTGGGTGTCAGTGATAGGTAGATCGCCGTTGAAGCCAGTGATACTGCGAGGTTTGCGAGTAGGCCGGTTTTGGCGGCTCCTTCTTTTCTGCGGGCGACGAAGCGCATCGTCCAGAAGGGGAAGAGTCCGCTGAAGAGGAGGAAGTAGCCGGTGAGGTCGAAGATGTTGGCCCATATGCCGTATTGCTGTTGGGTCATGTTTCTTGAGAGTAGTAAAGTGAAGGCGAGCCCTGTGATTATGCTGGTGATTTGGGCTGCGAAGATTATGAAGCCGGAGTATTGGAGCCTGATCGTGTTTTTTGACAACTGGTGGTCACGTGTTGGTTGTCGGCGGGAGGTTTTGGTTTTGTTGGCGCCGGGAGTGGGACTCGAACCCGCGTGGCCCCGAAGGGCCACTGGCTCTCAAGGCCAGCGCATTAATCCACTCTGCCATCCCGGCTTTCCAGTGGGGTTGATGTTATTCTTGTGGGTCTTAAAATACTTGTGTGGGTGCGGTGTTGTTGGGTTTGTGTTGGTTTTTGTGAGTCAAGCATTAATATTGGCTGTTTGTGGTTGTTTGTTAGGTTTGGGTGGGTTGGTTGGATAGCTACCTGTTGTACGCTTCCATTGCCTTGGTTGTTATGGGTATGGTAGCTGTTGTTTTGGCTTTGGTTTTTCGTTCGCGGTTTAAGAGGTTGGTGGCTGTTTCTGGGAATTTAGTGGTAAGCGTTTATAACAAGACGTTTGTGGTATTTGACCCGTATGGGCAGACGGGGACGATTTTTCATAGGTTTTTGAGTTTGTTGCCGTTTGTGCCGATGATTTTGGGGTTCGGTATGGCTGTGTTGTTTTTGGTGATTATTGATTCGGGTTTGTTGTTGACGTCGTTGGTTGTGATTATGGGTTTGAGTTTGATTGTGGTTGAGGAGTCTGTTGAGGCGTATGCTGATAGCAAGTTGCTTGTAGAGGCGGTTGAGGGTGGTTCGCAGTTGGCTGTAGGTGATGTTCGTTTGTTGTCGTTGATGAAACGTTTGTTGCCAAGGTTGATGCGTTATTATTTGGGCGTGGCGGTGTTGTTTTTGGTAGGTGCGGTGGTTTTGCCTTTTGTGTGGATGCAGTTTTTGTGGTATTTTGCAGTGGTGTTTGGGGGTTTGATTCAGGCGGCCACTACGGGCTTCGTGAATCTGTTTTTGGTAGTGGGGCTGTATGCGGCGGCTGTGACGGTTTTTGTGTTTTTGATCACTTTGGCTAAGAATCGGTTGTTTGGGCACCATCATGGGGAAACGATGCCGGTTTGAAGCAAGAAAACGGCTGTTGTTTCAAGTTGGAAAGCACACGTACCCCCCTCCCCCTAGGTTTTTTTCTTGGAAAGCATCGTCGGCAGGTCGTCGGGTAGTACTCTGCTGAGAGTCTCGTGTGTCTTCTATCAGGGTTCGTATGTTGTCTTATGATCAAATAGTGTTGAGAGTTTGGAATCAGGCGTCTTCAGAGGGCGCATGTTAGGCAAGCTAAATGAGCGCTCACGAATCTTGTTGGCGTTGCTCTTTCTTGAAGTGAGAATAGACGCGTATGGCAGGGCCGAATAGGACGTGTACGAATAGCAAGACGGCGAACGGGACGAGTAGGAAGTCGTGGATTTTGAAAGCCAGGTTTCTGGTCAACAACCCAAAAGTGAGAGGTCCGATAATCTGGTACTGCGTGACCCCCAGGCCGCTTATGAGGTAGACCAGTGTCAGTACGAGCAGCAGATAGCGTATCGCTGCCCTAGCAGCTCCTTGGTAAGTGTCTCTCTCCATGGTTCATTCCTTCACCGTTTCTATGCACGATACGAAAGTGACTGCGTTCGCTGTATTTCACGGCCAGTCTGCTTCGTTGCTGTATCTGTTGCTTTCCCAGTAGCCCCGGAAGCTCGTGTCGTTTGAGACTTCAATTTTGGTTATCCATTTTGCCCATTTGTACCCGAGTTTTCCTTCGGCGACAAGTTGGAAAGGGTAGCCCTCGCTCTTTGGAAGCGTGAGTCCGTTTACTTTGTAGGCCATCGTGATGTTGTTGTTGACTACGAAGGAGAGAGGGAGGCTCGTGGTGAAGCCATCTTGAGAGTAAAATATCAGGACTTGGGCGTTCTGGCTGTAGTTTGCTTCTTGGAGCAGATCTTTCACCAGCACGCCTTCCCAGAGAACCGTGACCTCCCAGCCTTCCACGCAGTGGAGCGTCGCGACTTTCAGGTAATGCGCGTGCGTGTTCACTATCTGGTCGTACGTGAGGACCGCTTGGTTCTGCACAAGTCCCGTTACAGTTAGCATGTAGGTGCTGATGTTTATGTCTTGGTTGCCGTTTATCGCTTCGTTCCTGAAATCGTTGACTGAGCTTAGTTGCTGACCGTTGTACACTCTGGTTTCCGCTGGGTTGCTCGTTTGAGCCGGCAGGTTGGCCCAGATCCAGGCTCCGATGACGGCGCCGCCGATCACAACTATCAATGCAATCGTCAAGAGTGTGGACCTGTTCAAAAGAATCGACCTTTTTCTCTACGTTACAGCTCTGCAAGGCAGTTTCTTAAGGTTTCTGTGGTCATTCAGAAAGAATCATTATCGTCGCGCGCACTCGTGGGTTCAGAATCGTGGATATGAAGTCTCCCTTCACAATTCTTTTGGCTGTGCGTGACACTCTGACTTTATACAATGGACATTATGGCAGTAGATTGAGAATGATGAGACGGCTCAGGCAAGACAAGCGAGGAATCAACAACGTTATCACTGCAATGTTGGGTTTGATAATCGTCGTTATCATAGTGGCAAACGTGTTCATCTGGAACTATGAGATGAACGCGATTGACTTGGAAAAGAGCCAAGAACAAGTCAGCATAGAAAGCGTCGTCCGCGGCGATTCTGCATCGTACAATCCCACGGGCTACAGTCTTCTCCAAGGCACCAGACTCGTGTCAGGATCGACGAACAACCTTGGTTCTGATGATTTGATTTATATGACGACACGTTCGTTTGCGTCGGCAACGTCAACGGTGAACAAGACGGATGCTTTTATCGCATACAGAAGCAACAGCGGAATGGACCAGTTGAATTCTCCTAAGAGTCGCGTTTGGAGCGGAGACAACGGTGCTTGGAGCGCGGAGAACGAGATGCCTAACGTTGGCAGTTCGGTTCTCTTCACAAGAGTTGCGTACTGTCCTGTTCAGCAACGGTCTTTTGAGAAAATCGTGGTCACGTTGAGCGATGACGGATATCTCAATGCGTACGTATACGACGGGACATCGTGGGTCACGACTAACGATGTTGGTCAGGTGTGGATGATTCCACCGGCGCTTGCAACCAGACCTTATGACGTCGCATATGAATCAACGTCTGGGGAAGCTTTACTCGTTTATGAAACTGTTGTCGGAGGCGGGACGAAGGATCTGGCTTACAGGACTTGGTCGCTGAGAACTGGATGGAGCCAAGAAAGATACTTTGATGACAGCGGTCATCCCTCAAAGATAGCAGTCACGTATGTCGAATTGACTTCTGTTCAGAACTCGGACAAGATCTGCGTCGCATACATCGATAGTACAGACAGTCACGCAAACGCGATGGTCTGGGATGGTACTGCATTCAGCGACTTCGTTGAACTCACGGAAACAGTCTCGATATCGTCGGAAGAGTGTGTCTCGATCGCTTCCGAAACAAGCGGGGCGGTAGTGGCCGTTGCTGGAGAAGGCGAGTTTATCAAGTGGAGCAGGTTCACGACGTCGTGGTCTCCTGTCGCTGTTTTCGACATAAATTCAGGCGCGACGAACGCAATGAACTGGTTGAAACTGGCCCAGTCTCAGGACGACAGGTTGATGCTTACGAGTGTTGATAGTGCAACCGACCTGGCCACGAGCGTCCTTGACGAGAACTCGGCTGGAAATAGACAGTGGGAGACAGCGACCGAGTCAATGGGTTCAATGACGACCACTGGGTCTGTTTCTGCAATTCGTTTCACGGCGCAAGCAAACGAGTCTGTCACCAATGTATTAATGTTTATTCAGACAGCTCTGGCCTCACCTGCGTACAGGTTCGGCATAGAGACCAGCACGGCTGGGTATCTGCCAAACGGAACTTACGCTGGAGGGGCATCTAACTATGCCGTTGCCACGCCAGTTGCCTCTGGATGGCTCAACCTCACACTTCCCTCCCCCGCGGCTTTGACTGCAGGAACGGTGTACCACATAACTGTTAGGTATGATAGCGGAACCATAGGAGCATCAAACTATATCGCTCTGAGACGACTAGGCACAAATCAGAACAATTATCGCCCAAGAGAAAACGCGATCGACAGCTGGTTGAACCCTATATTTGGCAATGGTGTTCAGAATCGAGACCCGATATTCGTGTTGAAGTACAATGAGACTGACAGCTACGAGGCGATGCCCTATGATAATGTTGCAGCCAACAATGTCAACGGAGCAAATTGGTACTCTGAGAGATGGACACAAAACGGGAGCAACACAATTGTAGGCGTCAACATTCCCCTGGTAAAGACTGGAACCCCTTCAGACTCTCTATACATTGTCCTCCGCAGCGAAACAGATTCCCAGGACGTCGCCACGATTACAGTTCCCCAAAACGATATAACAACCACGCTGCAATGGTACGAGCGATACTTCAACTCACCTGTCTCTCTGTTGAGTGGAAAATCGTACAGCCTGATCTTGAAGTCTCCAAGTTCAACTTCATCAAACTATTTCACGATCAGAAGTCTCACAACTAGTCAATCAGGAGACCTGACCTACGATGGGACAAACAGTTACTACAGCATGTCATCAGACAGCGGGGCAAGTTGGACAGACACGCTCACACAAGATCTCGCGTACATCCTGCTTTTGCAGAACGCGGGTACGATGGGGTGGGTCGTTCATCCTCCATGGGATGCGGCCGTAGACACGCACGCTTCAAGATGCGCCGATTTCGCATGGGAGTACCGCGCATCGCCCACCTTCGAGAACGAAGGTCTGCTTGTGTACGGAACCACGGCAGGTCAGATAACTTGGCGAAAGTTTCGAGCACCAAACTTCATGGCCGCGGCAACGAGCGTCGCGATGGGCACCAACATTCATGCATGGGTGCAGTTGAAGTCAAACCCGAGGACAATGGGAAGCGATACGATCGTTTTGGGTGCGGTCTTAGAATCAACAACGTATAACCTAGGAGCCATCAAATGGGACGGAACGACTTTCACAGTAATCGGTACTTCAACTCTTGCAGTTGACACGACAGTCGCTACCTACGAATGCTTTGATATAGAATTCGCCTATTTCGGAGACCCCGTGGAATTCACGACTCAAGTGGAATTCACTGGCACGTCAGACCTTGGAAACTGGACGTCACTGACTTGGTCGATTGATTCTGCATGGAGCGCTGGCAATGTAACGGTTGCTCTTCAATTGTTTGCCTATAACCTTGGCGCGTATCCAGCGAGCGGCGACGGATATATCTCCTACAACTCCAGCTCGATTCCATACACGGATGAAATCAAGAACCAAACAATAATGACAAACCCGACGCGTTTCCGTGACGGTTTAGGACAATGGAAAATCAAGATAACTGGAGTCAAGAGTTCAAGTACGCAGTTGGACATGGAAGCTGATATGATTGAACTGCGACTTCCTGCGAGCGGACCCAGTTTCCTGTTCAGAAACAGCGGCACTGTTACCTCTCACATCGTATCCCTCTGGGCCATCAATTCGTCAGTTCACCAACGGTATGACGTGAGTGTCTACCTTAATTCCGGTGAAGACGTCGTCTTTCACAGAGACGACATCAGCATCCCAAGCGGCCAATACACGGTCAGAATCGTAACGGACAAAGGCAACCTTGCCACTTTCTCCGGATCATGAGACGAGGTCAAATGAGGCCCGATTTTTCTTCTTCGAACTAATCATGATGGACGTAACTTGCGTTTGTCCTCCGGAACGCCACTATCATGCCACGCGTGTTGGAGTCGTGGAAAATCAGCTAATTGGTTTTTTGATGACCAGGGTCGCTTCTTTGATGCCTTGGAAGTGAGGGTCACCAGTCAAGATTCGTGTTCCAAGTTTTCTTGCTGTGGCCAATACGAATGCATCGGGCAATCCGAAGTCTTTCTTGCTTTTTCGCATTTCAGCATGGATTATTCCTGTTTGCTTCGACAATTCCTCATCTACATCAATGACATCTGAGTTGCTGAGCAAAATGCGATAAGCAGTACATACGTCCTGTTCTTCGCGGGCAATTTTGCTTATCACCTCTGCAAGCGTCACGGCGCTCGTATAAATCCCGCTATTTTCATCTTCAAGTATCGCCTTGACTCTTGCACCGATTTCGCTTCCAATCAGATACTCTATCCACGCATATGCGTCAACTACATATTCTCTAGTCATGCGCCTTCAACTCGTCTTCTACGGTGAAAGATTTTAGCATTCTAAACGTTCCGAACCCATCTATCTTGACCTTCCTTACGCTTATCTCCACCAATTCTCCTTCTTTGATCTTCTTACTCTCAACGAGTTTCTTGGGTATTGTCACGATCAGTGAACCGCCCACTCTTCGGGTTTTCGTTACGCTCATGAAGTATCTCCTGTCTATCATAAAATAACACATAAGTTACACTTAACTCTTACTGCAAGCATTCTAGAGATCTACTGAGCATTCCAGAAAAAAGAGTGCCGTCCGGAGGCGTTTCTGCGCGCGCAATGACCTCGAGATATTCGTTTTCTGAACGATTTCGGGTCTCCAAATAGCACACGAAAAGAAAGGGCCATTGTTACAACTATCGCTCGGGCGGTTCAAAAAGTGAAGTTCATTCTTCGGGGAAGAAAACAGTGAAGGATTGGTCTGGCAAGAAATCGATGTTTTCCAATATGCTGTATCCTGCTTTGGTCATTTCTTCGACGACAGTTTCTCGAGTGACACGGTGCTCGAAGATTCTGTGAAAACTGAAACGTCCACCTCTGTTATGTTCAACTATCGCTATCTGCCCATCAGGCTTTAACGATTCTTTCAGTTTCGTAAAGTATTCCACTCGATTTGAGATATGATGGTAGACGTTGCGCAGGAAGATTAAATCGATTTTTTCGGGCAAATTTGGGCTTTCCCTGCCAGCAAGGATTATATAAACGTTGTCTAACCCTTTTTCCGCAGCGTTTTTTCTGATGAATTCTATTTTGCCAGGGTCAATATCTACAGCGTAAACAGCTCCTTGTTTGCCTACTGCTTCGGCGAATTTGAGAGAGAAGTAACCTCCTCCAGCGCCTATGTCAGCGATTTTTTGTCCTTGTTTCAGCGCTAGTGTTTCCAAAATCTCTTCAGGTTTGTTTTTCGGATTAGCGGCTTCCATATTGTACATTCTTGCTTTGGAAGCCATCCTTTTCTCCTCTCTTGAAGTTGACTATGGTATTTGCTAGTGATATAATAGTAACTGTCAAGAATTTCTGAGGAGCGCGTGCTAGTCAGGGCAAAAGTTGAAATTCAGAAAAAGAGGGTGCCATGATTTGCACGCTCTAGAGTTTCAGACCCTCTGACACGCGCTTGCCAAGTTGTGGGTCGGCTTCACGGAGGTTGTGGACCATACGTTTTTGAATATTCTTGTCTGCATGGCATAGCGAATCCACGATGTTGCCAATTAGATGGTCTTTATCCATTTTGCTGAGTGAGCGGTAGCGTTCACCCGCTTGCGTGAAGTCATTCGTTAGTCTGATTTTCTGCCTTCCGACGTATCCGTCGACAGGTTCGCTGGCGGTGGCGACTTTCGGAGCTTCCTTCGGCATCCCGTCTGCGAGGGTGTTGGGTTCATAGTTGACTGTTCCTCCGTTGTATGGCGCATGCTGCATGGCGCCGTCGCGCTGGTTGCTGTTGACCGGTGCCTGCGGTCGATTGATTGGCAATTGCAGATAGTTGGCACCCAACCGATGTCTCTGTGTGTCCGCGTACGAGAAGATTCTGCCCTGCAAGAGTTTGTCGGCGGAAAAATCGATTCCTGGCACGATGGAAGCGGGGCAAAAAGCAGCCTGTTCTGTTTCGGCAAAGAAGTTTTCGGGGTTGCGGTTCAGCACCATTTTGCCCACGGGCATAAGGGGGAACTTGTCTTCCGGCCATGTTTTTGTCGCGTCGAGCGGGTCGAAGTCTTGCTTTGACTCATCCTTGATCTCCATAATTTGGACAAACAGTTCATATTCTACCGTCTTTCCTGAGGCGATGGTTTCGTGCAAGTCACGGGTGGCAATGTCTGGGTCCTCACCGGCAAGACGAGTAGATTCGTGGCGGTCAATGGTCTCAATTCCTGTCTTTGGCTTCCAATGATACTTGACGTAGACCGCTTTGCCTTTTGCGTTCACCCACTTGTACGTGTTGACTCCGAACCCTTCGATCTTCCTGTAACTCTTTACTGTGCCTCGATCTGAAAAAAGCCAAGTTATCATGTGAGTGGACTCGGGGGTCAGCGAAATGAAATCCCAGAAGCGACTATTTGCAGACGAGCTTGTGGGATAACCGGTGTCAGGTGCAGGCTTGAATGCGTGTACCATATCAGGGAACTTGAGGGCGTCTCGAATGAAAAAGACCGGCAAGTCATTGCCCACCAGGTCATAATTCCCATCTTCAGTGTAAAACTTCACTGCAAAGCCTCGGGGGTCGCGAGCCGTATCTGCAGAGCCTCTTGCACCTACAACCGTGGAGAATCGGACAAACACAGGCGTCTTCTTCTTCGGGTCTTGAAGGAATTTTGCGGATGTATATGCTGCCATGCTTTTGTACACTTGGAAGTATCCGTGTGCGCCGGCACCTTTTGCGTGTACGACACGCTCAGGAATGCGTTCGCGGTCAAAGTGTGCAAGCTTTTCAATCAAGTGCACGTCCTGCAGCAAAACAGGCCCGCGCTCGCCTGCGGTCAGTGAATTCTGGTTGTCAGAGACAGGGACACCCTGATTCGTTGTGAGATGTTTCTCTTTCATGAATTTCACCTCCTCTTTTTTGTTTTGAACCGTCTTAGAATGTGAAAGACTTAAAGCTTTATTTAAGAATTATTATTATTATCTAATAACAGGTATGAACCGCATTCAGAAGTCAGACGCATCCATAATCTTCATTCTCCGAAAGAATGGATACAAGGCCACTCCACAACGAATAGCAATTTGCAGATTTGTACTCCAGAGTCGAGATCATCCCACCGCACAGAGAATCTACGACGAAGTCAAGAAGGTTCATCAGACTGTCAGTCTTGCAACAGTCTACAAGACGCTTCAAATTCTGGCGCAACACAGCCTTATCCAAGAGCTAGATTTGCCAGAAAGCCAAGCAAGATTCGATTCCTACGTTGAACCTCACGTCAATCTTGTCTGCGTGCGATGCGGCAACATCCAAGATTTCGATGATCATGCCGCTCGAGACTTGGTTGAGAGAGTGGCAGCAAAAGCAGAATTCACTCGGACAGGGCAACGCTTGGACATTTACGGTATATGCAAAACATGCCATGACAGGACCAAATAGCGCGCGCGGGCAAGGTGCCGAAGGTTTTCTTATGATCTGCTGAGGATTTGTCAAGTTAACGGCGTCAACATTCTCAATGCGATCCCACCGATGCTTATTGCAAACACTATTTCGAAAATGGTTATGGACAATGCTCTTTTCCAGCCGAACTCTTTAGCTAGAGCAGCGATTGTTGCTATACATGGTATGTAGAACATTGCTACTAGGGTGAACACGATCATTTGAACTGGTGTCAGGACTTGGGCGAAATTTGTTGTTCCAAGAAAAGTCGCAAGCATGATCAATGTCAATTCTTTCCTCAGTACACCAAATATCAACGTTATGCCTGCAATTGCTGGCAGTCCCAGCCACGCAACCGTTACAGGACTGAGCACAGTCGCAATTGGACCTAATAGGCCTGCAACTTCTGCGATTCTTAAGGTAAGGCTTCCGACTATTATCAGTGGAAGGGCGATTTTGATGAACTCAGCCAATCTGAACCACGTTTGCTTCAAGACAGTCTTCACATGAGGAGCTTTGTAAGCATGCATCTCCATGATCAGAGCGGTGGGCTCGCCGGGAAGAATTTTGAACGCCAGCCTTCCCAAGATGAGAACAACTAGCAGGTTGACCATGTACAAGGCTAAGGCCCATTGAATACCTAGAAACTGGCCGACTAGACCAAGTATTATGACTGTTCGTGCAGCGCATGGCACCAATGTCGTAACGAAGGCGGCTAGGAGTCTTTCTCTTTTTGTTTCCATAATTCTGCAGCCTAGGCAGGCAGGAACGTTGCAGCCGAATCCGAGCATGATGGGTATGAAAGCTTTCCCATGGAGCCCTATTTTGTGCATTGCATTGTCCATTAAGAACGCGATTCTACTGAGGTAGCCAGAGTTCTCCAAGACGTACAATATGATGTAGAACGGAGCAATGTAGGGCAGAGCTATCGTGATTCCTGCTATTAGTCCTTCGATGACGCCGCCCCAGACTAGCTTTTGTGCGATCCCTGTTCCGAACAGGTTCGTGAAAAGAGATTCCCAGCTTTGAAAGAAATTGCCTAGAAGTTCTGAAGTGAAGTTGCCGAAGACAAAAATGAAACAGAATATTAGAAGCAGTGACGCTACCATAATGGGATAACCCAAGATTTTGTGAGTTGTCAGGTTGTGGATTCTCTCTTCCAACGGAGGATGTGTTGGAGAAACGAGTTCTTGGACTTGTCTGGCAATGCGTCCGGCTATCTCATATCGCTCAGAGGTTATCACGGTTGGGCAGGAGTGACCGTGAAGCTGCTCAATTTCAGCTGCAAGTTCTTCAACGAGAGATGTTATTCGCGGATTTATTCTTTGAATTTCCCTTGATATCTCTTCATCGCCTTCTAGCAACTTGACGGCGACGTATCTCGGAGGATACCAAAATTGGATGTTCTCTACCATTTTAGTGATTTTTGCGATTCTGAGTTCAACTTCTTCTCCATATCTTACCTCAAGAGGCTTAGCCTTTTTTCCATTTTCAATTATCTCTACGGCTTTCTCCGAGAGCTCGAAAATGCCGATGCCTTTTACTGCAACAGTGGGCATGACAGGTATTCCTAAGAGTTTCTCCAGTTTTTCTGCGTCGATTTTGATGCCCTTGCTCTTTGCAATGTCCATCTGATTCAGAGCTATGATCATCGGTGTTTCAAGCTCTATCAACTGGAGCGTGAAGAACAAGTTTCTCTCGAGAACTGAAGCATCAACTACATTAATCACCACATCCGGTCTCTCAACTGCGATATATTTCCTTGAGACCAGCTCTTCCAGTGAGTAGGTTGAAAGTGAATATATTCCAGGTAGATCGATTATGTCTATCGTGTGGCCCTTGAAGTGAAGTGTCCCTTCGGCTCTCTCAACAGTCTTTCCTGGCCAGTTTCCGATATGTTGATGCAGGCCAGTCAGCTGATTGAATATGACCGATTTCCCTACATTCGCGTTTCCAGCCAGCGCAATAGTCAATTTTGTCTTAGGCACGCTTTTTTCTCACCACGAAAATCCTCTCGGCCATGCCTCGACCCAAAGCAAGTCTTGAGCCTCTGACAATAACCTCTAT
>Ga0315282_10001203_pt1 | contig 49772 bp, 49 predicted proteins | sample YL17G07_20_MG_FD_203693 | JGI IMG/M metagenome (GOLD analysis project Ga0315282, IMG submission 203693) | Sediment microbial communities from Yellowstone Lake, YNP, Wyoming, USA - YL17G07_20 | ecosystem: Environmental > Aquatic > Freshwater > Lake > Sediment | place: USA: Wyoming | collected...
TGGGTCGTTGCGAGGAGGTCGTAACGACCGACGAAATCAATCTCAAAACGAGATTGCCATGCCCTTTGGGCTCACAATGACACCTTACTGTAATCGCAAACGTAACCTATTTTAATGCTCTCGAATCATTTAGAAACGGAGTCCCGGTGTTCTTGGCAGGATGAAGCTCGACCTTGAAAAAATCTTGAAGGAACTGAAACCTTATCGGGAGAGAAAGGCAATGGTCGACCCCGAGCACGCTGCCCTTCTCGTCATCGATATGCAGAACTTTTTCCGGCGAATTGTCCGGCCTATCTTGAAAAATCTCGTAAGGGTCATTCGGTCCTGCAGACAAAAAGATGTCCCGATCGTCTTCACCCAGCATGGTCACACCGAGCCTCAGGCAGATGGCGGAGTCCTTGGGCAATGGTGGGGTGAGGTAATTCTTCACGGGACAACGGATTGGAAATTTCTTCCGGAGATCAAGATCGAGTCAAAAGATAAGATTCTTCCCAAAAAACGTTACAGTGCCTTCTATCAGACGGACCTCGAACGTTTTCTTCGATCGAAAGGGATTCGAGACCTGGTGATCTCAGGGGTAATGACAAATCTCTGCTGTGAGACCACGGCCCGCGATGCCTTTATGAGGGATTACAGAGTTTTCTTCCTGATCGATGGGACGGCCACCGGCAAGGATGAACACCATCTTGCCACTTTAAAGAATTTAGGCTTCGGTTTCGCCTACCTGATGACCTGTGATGAATTGATCCGGATGCTAAAATAAACAAGGAAGAAGAAAAGTCTCCCCCTTTTGACAAAGGGAAGGCGTGAAAAGATTGGTTTTCCCAGCTTTACGACCGGAAGGACGGCCGGGTTTCCAAAGTTTTAGAATGCGCACATTTTAGCTAGAAGTAAATGTCCATCGTCGGAAGCCGAATGACGATAAGCCCTTGCGACGCTTTGCTTATATTTAATGAGGTGGCGCTCTAAAACTTTTCCACCCCGACCGTCCTTCCGATTTTGGGTCATGGGATCAATTTTTTCAAAGCTTCAGGGGGATGAAAGGCATTAGATAACCTTCATTGGGGGAGTGGCGGGACGATTTCTTAATCCACTCGTAACCTTCCTTAAAACCTCCTCGAGAATGGAAAGCGCAGTGTCCGCCTCTTTCTGCGTAACAATCAGGGGCGGCATGAAACGAACTACATTTTCCCCGCATCCTAAGATGAGAAGACCCTTTTCAAAACACGCCCGGATGATCTTACTCTTTTCTTCGATCGCCTTTTCCTTCGTCTGACGGTCTTTGACCAGTTCGATGCCGATCATTAGGCCCTTTCCTCTCACATCCCCGATCAGATGGAATTGCCTTTGGAGCTCTCTCAGTTTATCCATGATGTAAGCCCCTACACGAGCAGCATTCTCAATGAGTCCCCCCTCAAGAAGCTCAATGGTGGTCAGGGCAACTCGGCAGCTAATCGGATTTCCGCCAAAAGTGCTGGCATGAGATCCGGGAACCCAATCCATCACCTCGCTCTGCGAGACGGTGGCTCCCAGGGGCATCCCTGAAGCAATTCCCTTTGCCAAGGCGATAATATCTGGAACGACCCCCCAATGTTCAATCGCCATCATCTTTCCTGTCCTTCCCATCCCACTCTGAACCTCATCATCCACAAAGAGGATTCCAAACTCCTTTGCCAGCTCATAAAGTTTTTGATGAAATTCTGGTGGAGGTACGACATAGCCGCCTTCGCCTTGAATGGGTTCAACAAAGATGGCTGCTACCTCCTCCGGAGGGATACTCCTTTTGAAAAGGTCTTCACGGATCCAATCGACACAGGCAGCACTGCAACCGGGATATTGCGCATGATGATAAGGGCAGCGATAACAATAGGCATAGGGGACATGGGTCACCCCGGGGACAAGCGGAGAGAACCCCTTTTCGTGAATCGCCTTGCTGGCTGTTAAAGAGAGCGCCCCCATGGTCCGTCCGTGGAAAGCACCGAGGAAGGCCAAGATCTGTGGCCGCTTCGTATGATAACGTGCCAGTTTGAGGGCTGCCTCAATGGCTTCAGCGCCTGAATTACCGAAGAATACCCTTTTCTCTCTTGACCCGGGAGTGATTTCAGAAAGCCTGGCAGCAAGACTCGATTGGAGACCGTAATAGAAATCGCTGCCAGACATATGGATGAGTTCCTCTGCCTGGCGATGAATAGCTTCCACCACTCGTGGATGACAATGACCGGTATTGCAGACCGCAATCCCCGAAGTAAAATCGAGGAATCGATTCCCATCTTCGTCTTCCACCCACATCCCCCTTGCCCTTTTGACAACAAGAGGATAAGCACGGGTGTAGGATTGAGAGACAAATTTTTGATCCTTCCTCAGAACCTTCTTCGCTTCTGGCCCGGGAAGTTTAGTCACAATGGAAGGGGACAAGATTTCCTTTTTTGGCATATGTTTCCCCGATCCCTTTCTGAGATAAATGGAACCAGCTTCATCCAATATAGGTAGTTTTTAGAGTCGAGTCAATGAAATTCCGTGCTTTGGCGTACGTGTGTTACGGAAAGATTTATCCTGCCTTCTGCCTGCCGCAAGAAGCCGCGGGAAGGAGAACTAGAGTAGAATAGAATATCTATCTAAGAAATATCCTGTTTCAGTTTGATAAAAGGTAGGCCAAATTGTCCAAGATCGTGGTGAAAAAGACATCCTTCACCACAAAGCCCTCTGGAACGGTAACCTGCGCCGGAGCGAAGTTAAGAATTCCTCTCACCTCTGCCTCCACCAACATATCAGCAGCACTCTGAGCCTCCGAGGGAGGAGTTGTGATGATTCCAATCTCGATCTTCCTTTCCTTTGCAACATCTTTGATCCGATCGATATGAAAGACCTCGACTGGCTTGCCCAGCTTCTCCGAAACCCTTCCGATCACTTTTGGAGGGTCGATATCAAAGGCAGCAACAATCTTATAATTCTGCTTCAAAAAATCTTTGTAAGAGAGAAGAGAGGAGCCCAAGTTTCCCACGCCAATGAGTCCCATTTTCCATTCTTTGTTGGATCCCAATATCTTCTTGATGTTATTTAGTAAATCTTTTACATAATAACCCACTCCTCGAATCCCAAACTCCCCGAAATAGGCCAAGTCCTTCCTCACCTGAGCGGCATTCACAATGCACTTGTTGGCCAACTGAGCAGAGGAAACTACCTTTTCTCCTTTTCCCTCCATCTCTTCCAGGCACCTCGAATACCTCGATAATCTCCTAATGGTCGCCTCGGGTATTTTATTGTATTTCAATTTTGTGACTCCTTTCACAAGATTTGAGAAAAAAATATTAAATTCTAACTTTTTTGTCAAGTATATTCATAAGATGCCCTGGCATTTTATTTGCGCTCCGAATAACCACTTATTTTACATTCGCCCTTTGGCTACTTCTCCTCTTCTCTTGCCGATCTGTTTGATAGCATCGTCCAGCCTTCGATTGGCAAAATCCAATAACTCCTCTGTATATTCTAAGTTGTGGGATCCTTTCCCGTTTTTTGCCAAATTATAATTGAACTCTGCCTCCCCATACAACTTTCTGAAAACGAATGTATGGCCTCCGCTGAGATCGATCCGATCGATCTCCTCTTTGACTTTCGTCAACTTCGGCTCTAACTTCTTCAACAAATCTTCAGAGGTCGCTTTCCATCGGATCACCATCTCTCCGTAACTCTGGTCATGGCATTCGATACAACGCTTCTTGATCGCATCAAAGGAGTCTTTCTTCTTCGCCAAAACGCTCCGATGGCAATCAACGCATTCCACCACATCCAGCTTACTACTCGGCCTCTCCTGCACGCCAATGCCTCCCTTTCCTTGGATGAGCTTTTGGATGGAAGCATGACAATCCTGACATTTCACCTTCTTAATTTCCTTCCCGTGATGACATTCTGCGCAATTTTTCATAAATGTCTTGCCGTGATTTTCACGGGAAGAATGACAATCCGAACATTTCTGTCCATTGCCTGCGATGTGAGTTTCATGGGAAAATTTAATGTCATTAAAAGACACGGCTCGTTTCTCTATTCCAACATGGCAGAGCGTGGTACAGGTCATGCGTGTGTTGGATTCCCGAGGTTGGTAACCTTTATTGATGATCGCAAGAACCTGCTCCGTCTTATTGTTTGCTGCGTTAAGAAGCTGAAAAGCGTACTCAATATTGTGAACGCCCTTTCCCAAGAGAACAAAGCTGTAATTATGACGCGCTTCGTTGAGCAGGTTTTGGGCCTTTTTGAAGCTGGACGTGTTTCCATTGGTCTTTTCAAAATCATATAATACCTTCTGAACATTAAAAATTCGCTGGTTCGTCTCGTTCTCCCCTTTGGACAGAAGGGCTTTCCATTGCTTCAGCGTATCATCAAATCCCTCTCCGTGGCAGTCGACGCAGGCCTCCCCGATTACCCTGTCTGCATATCTCGTGGTGTGAAGGGCAGCTTTGCTTTCCTCGGCCCTTCGATGGCAGGCAATGCAGTCGACATTGGTCGTAAACATAAGGCTGGGAGAGTCCGGAACCCCGATCCCCCCGCTCCCCCGGTAAAAATCCCTTGGTCCCAAATGCATATCTTTGTTATGACATTTATCGCAATTGGATGGCACGTGGGTGATGGTCGGGATCTGTCCGATCTCGTGCCGCAGAGGAGTATGGCAGCTTGAGCATTCGATCTTGTGGTCGGTGACATGTTTCTTATGCATGAATTGAGAAGTATATTTCGTACTCAGGATGAGAGGTTCATTATGACATTCCAAGCATCTCCCTTCCGGGACATGGCCATCTCCCTGAACCACACTGAGATGGCATTTCTCACAGGCCACCCCTCTTGCAATATACTTTCTATGATTGAAGCTCCAGCCTTTGACCTTGATATCCCCTTTCGGCTCGACGTGACAGGAGGTACACCCTCCGATGGCACATGAAATGCAGTCCTCTTCTCCTTTTGGGCCGGCCTTGTAGTAGTGACAGATGAAACAATTGATTTCATGAACCGTCAGGTGTTTTCCTTGAACAAGCTGAGCGTGACAACTGGTACACCTGAGATTCATCCCCCTTCTCAACTCCCCTAAATGTTTCCCATGTGAGAAGGCCACGTTCTTGTAAATCATATTTGCCTTCAGATCATCAATCTTATGACAGCCCTTCTGAAGACAGCTCGCATCGCTGATTTGTGCGTGAGGCGTACTCGGCCTCTTTCCCGAAAGAAAATAGGCTAGCGATACCTGACCATCCACCCACTTCCCCTTCAAGTGATTGACAAATCCAGGCTCGTAGTGACATTTCGTGCAGGCCACCTGCTTGTGGCTGGAAGTCCTCCACGATTCCATATAGGCATTCATCTGATGGCAGAGACCGCAGAAGGTGGAGGACTCTGTAAATCTAAGGAGAATTCCGGCGAGGATAACAAAGACAGCCACACAAAAAAGAAGGAAAATTTTTATTGCCTTAAGGTGGGTTTCGGTTCCCTTCCTGGCAGCACGGTAGACATCGATCCAAAAGGTCTTCACCAAGTCATAAAATTCCTTAAACGTCTCCATAAGAACTCCCACTCTCCCCCCGGACGACTAATTTTTACAAAGTTTCAACATTATTTCAAGGGGAATTCCCATTTTGCTTTTGAAGGCTGCAAAAAGAATCGCTCGTAGACTTGCTTTCCAAAAAAAGATTGGTTAAATAGGAAATATTTTTTAAGAAAGGAGCCTTTTTGAAATTGAAAAAAGGACATTTTCTTCTGATTTCAACTTTAATTCTAATGCTGTCCCAAAACCCTCTTGCTCAGGCCAAACCGAAGAACCAGTTCAGCATCGTCTATACGAACGATGTGATGGGTGAGATCGAGCCCTGCGGGTGATTCAGAAACCCCCTTGGCGGTGTTGCCAAGAAAGCCACTCTTGTCTCCCAGATGAAAAAGGAAGGGAAGGGTATCCTCCTCCTCGACACCGGAAACCTTCTTTTTCGGAAACCTCCTCAAACCGAAACCAAACGCAGGGATGCTCTTCTCCGCGTCGACCTCCTCATCCAATCCTATAACGAAATGGGATACGATGTGGTCAATGTGGGGGAGAAGGATTTGATGATGGGGTCTAAATTTCTCTCCGAAGTGAGCCCTAAGGCAAAGTTCTCCTTTGTCTCCACCAACCTCGTTGACAAAAAAACAGGGAAGTCTGCCTTCAAACCTTATGTCATCAAAGAGGTCGCAGGTCTGAGGATTGGAATATTGGGCCTCCTCGACGATCAATTCAGCTTGACGCTCCAGGAGAAAGATCCGGGACTAAACATTACGGAACCTCTCTCTGCATTAAAAGCCGCGCTGAAAGGCCTGAGGGAATATTGTGACTTCATCATCGTGCTCTCTCAACTGGGCGAATCAAAAGATAAGAAGTTGGCCGGAGAAAATCGTGATATCGATCTCATTCTAGGGGGAGGGGGCGAATCCAAGAGGGCCGTTATGGAAAGAGTGAATGCAATCGCTATCTATCGACTGGAGCCGAGAGGGGGATACTTAGGTCGAGTGGACTACTCTTTAGCCGATACAAAAAGGCCCATTAAATTCATAACTTCTGGCGAGCGGGAGGAGATAGAGAAAAAATTGGAGAGATTGATCTCTCATTCAGCAAGAATTAAGGCAGAAATCGCCAAGTCAGGAAAACAGGATGAGGTCAAGGCAAAAGAATTGAGGTTCCTGGAATCAAAGCAAAAGGAGTTGGAGAAAGCCCTTCTCGCTTTTGAAGATAAAAACTTTTACCGACATGCAGCCATTCCCGTGCAAATGACCGTATCCGACGATCCAAAAATTATCAAGGGTCTGGAGGCCTATCGGGCTGAGTCGGCAAAGCTATATAAATCAAAAATGTCGGCCGACGTCGAAAAGGATTTGTCGGAGAAGGAGATGATCGCCCGAATTCCCAAAACAAGTTCTTTTGTCGGGGCGATCTCATGCAAACGATGCCACGAGGTGAATTATAGAAATTGGCTGAAGACCAAACATGCCAAGGCTTCCCAGACCATTGCTGCCTCCCCCAAATATGCGCAAGATGAATGCCTGATGTGCCACGCCACAGGTTACGGGAAGGTCGGAGAATTTGCGACAGTTGAAGAGGTTCCTTTTTACCTTCAGGGGGTGCAGTGTGAGGCCTGTCACGGAGAGGGGAAGAAACACCCGGAAAAGGGAGGCATAGAGAAAAGAGTGACCCTTGGGATGTGCCGAAACTGCCATACCAAAGATCAAAGCCCTACCTTCAATTACATGGCCTATCTTGAAAAGATCGGCTGCAAGATCTCACAATAAAAAAAGTGGTCAAGGGGTCCAGGGTTCAAGGGGTCAAGTGGAATATTGAAACCCTAGAACCCTTGAACCCTCGAACCCTTTATACCAAAAACTCCCACGCAATAAGGAAGACGCAGAATAACCCGATGGCGAGCATGGCAAATCCCATGATCGTTGAGAAGAGGTCTGCGCCCACGCTGGGGTATTTATCCCGGTAGGTCTCCAACCTCTTTTCTGCAAGGAGGCGATGGTACTGTTCCTGCCGTTCCTCCACCAGTTCGTATTTCGGGAGCCTTCCGGTGAAGATCACCGTATCGATCGGAAACTTCGAGGGCCGAAAATGAGTGTTGAAAAAATGGACCGTGAAGATGAACCCCGATGCCAAGAGGGCCTCGTCGGAGTGGACGATGGTAGCGATGTTGAGAATCCATCCCGGCAAGAAGATGGTGAAGAATTCTGGAAACCAGAGCATCAGCCCCGAAAGCCCAATGGCGAACATCCCCCAGAAGACGGCAAGGAAATCGAATTTTTCCCAGTAGGTCCATCGATCAAACTGGGGCTTCGGCCCTTTGTTAAAGAACCAGCCGATCATCCCGATGACGTCTTTGATGTCTTTCCAACGAGGGCAGAGCGAATCCGGACCGAACAGCCTTTGCAAAGGATTGGGATTCCCCTGGATCTTCTTGAAGAAGAGGAAATAGATGATGTAAGCGATGGTCGTCCCGAAATAGGCGAATGTGAGGCCGGCGCAAAAGCGATGAATCAAGCCCGCCATCCGAGCCCCTCCTAAAAAGTGCATCAGACCGCTCGCCCACGGGGCGTGAGAAAATTTCAAGGGCAGTCCCGTCAGGACGAGGCCGAGAAAAGTCACCATCATGGTGAAGTGAATGATGATGTCGAAGGGGCTAAATCGGCGGTAGATGTGCCCCGCTTCATCGGGTCTTACATGGAGCGGGAAAAAGATTCCCTTGGCTCTCAGTTCCCTCTTTTCCCAGAAGTCTTTCCGCCACCAGAGAAACGCGTGAAACCAGAACACTCCAAAGACTGACACCAGGAGGCCGGTCATCAGGACGAAGGTTCCGTAGAGCACCGGCTCCCTTTCTGGATCGTTATGGGTTGCATGGGCAATCCATTTTACAAAGTTTGTATTGGCTCCGGTGTGACACTTGCCGCAGGTCTCGACCAACCGGGCGTCGGAGATGAGAGATTTTGGGTTGTCCCGGGGCAGGATGTTATGAAACCCATGGCAGTCGGCACAGCCCGCTACCAATTTCGGGTAGCCCAGATGCTCCACCTTTCCATGATAACTTTCGTAATAGGTTTGAGTGGCAATGAGAAAAACCTTGTTTCTCTCCATCATCTCTTTGTCGGCATGACACTTCTGGCAAACCTCTGTGTGAAACTCCTTCCGGAATTCTATGGTCTTGGGTTCTTCCCCTTTTAGTAAAGGAATTTTGTGGAGACCATGGCAATCGCTACAGGTGGCTGAATCCGGGTTCCCATCCAGGACGGCTTTACCGTGGACGCTCTCAGAATAACCATCATCCGAATGGCAGGTCGTGCATACTTGGATAACCCGGACCTTATCCCCCTTCCACGGAGTTATCTCATGGATGTCTTTGTGACAGTCTTTGCACTGAATGTCATTGATGAAATGAGCGCTTGCATAATGCTCTGCCCCTTCCTTCTTATGACATCGGTGGCAGGTAACTGGTTCCGGATGAATCCTTGCCCCTTTTGCCTTGGCATGGGCTTTGACGTCTGTGATATCCCAGTGGCAACTATTGCAGGAGTTGGCTCCGTGAACGGACTGGGCGAATTTCCTCTCACTGATCTTCTTATGGCAACCCAAACATTCAGAGTTGTCAATACACTCATAGCAATATTCTCGATCCTTGATGATAAATTTCTCTCCCTTTTTCGGAGGCTCGGAAGGCTTGGTCGCCTCTGCAGCCTTCACACCTTCTTTTTCAGGAGCCGGTTTTGCCGCCCACAACGCTCCTGAGCTTATGAACAAAGCAACAGAGATCGTGAGACAAATAAGCATTGCCTTTTTCAATTTGTATTCCATAGACCCCCCATGAACGAAAGCTTTTCCACCCAAACCTTAAAACAAAGAAAAGGTTATTCCGTCAAAATCAGAATTTTGGGGATTTCGAGGCGGATAAAATGTGATTTTTTTAACACAATGAAAAATCGAAGTCAATACTAATCTAACTCTCAAATCCCGATTTAAAAAGGAGAACCTCTTTCCTAACCCGTCATTGCCTGCCGTAGGCAGGCACCTGAAGGGTGCGCGCCAATCTCACGGAGTAAACCGAGATCGCTTCGTTTCACTCGCGATGATAATATCTAGATTGGGATACGGCTCCCTCTTGACAATTTTGGTAGAAATATTATTAATTTATGGAGGTAAATATCTATGCCTACCTATGAATACAGGGCCATTGACTCGGAGACATGCTGCGACCATTGCAGGTCAGGTTTCGAAGTGATCCAGAGGATGAGCGAGCCTGCACTCCCGTGCTGTCCTCATTGCAAAGGGCCTGTTTGCCGCGTCATCTTCCCTCCAACCGTGCTGATCAAGGGAAGTCCGACCACGGAAGCAGACAAGAAGATCAAGGAATATGAAAAAGAAGGGAAATGGAGTCATGCGGCTGAGCTTGCGGATAAACAGGCAGAGAAGACAAAAAGAGAGGATTTGAAGACCCGCGCCTTAGAGAATTACAAAAAAGCCGGCTACAATTTTGACAAATACGATACTTAAATCCTTCGAATCCATATCTGACGATATCTCCTGCGGGACAGGAATGTCCCGCCTATCTCGATCGGCGGTGTTTTCTAACCCCGCCAAATAAGGACATAACAGAAATTAACGAGTCATGCCTCTCTGATTTTGTGTATCCATGATCACACTCAGCCATGTTCAGAAACAGTTCGGAAGCAAGGTAATTTTTAAGGACTGCTCCCTCCAGATCGGAGTGAGAGATCGTGTCGGCCTGATCGGCCCCAATGGCTCCGGTAAAACGACCCTCTTCAGAATGATCTTAGGAGAGGAATTCATCGATGAAGGAGAGATCCTCATCGCCAAAGGGGTGAAGATCGGCCATCTCCCCCAGGAAGTGATTTCCTTTAAGGGCAATACCGTCCTGGATGAGGTCTTAGAAAGTTTAACGAATATCACTTCCCTCCAGGATAAAATGAAGATTCTGGAGGAAGAGCTTTCATCCATCGAAGATCCGAAAGCACAGGAGCGGCTGGCAAAGGAATATGGAAAACTCCAGGAGCGTTATACCCTTCTTGGAGGATATGGCCTGGAGGCAGAGGCAAAGCGCATCCTTCAAGGATTGGGATTCAGAGAAAAGGATTTCGGTCGACGCACCGATGAACTGAGCGGCGGTTGGTTAATGCGAATTGCCCTGGCAAAGATCCTTTTACAATCTCCCGACCTTCTTCTTCTCGATGAGCCGACCAACCACTTGGATCTAACTTCCCTCATCTGGCTGGAGGAATTCTTGACCAATTATCCTGGCGCCATGGTCATCGTCTCACACGATCGCGTTTTTCTCAACCATCTCATCGACCGGATTGCAGAGATTGAAGCTGAAAAGATCGACTTCTATTACGGTGACTATGACCACTACTTAGAGGAGAAAGAAGCGAGAAGGGAAATCCTCGAGGCCACCTTTAAAACTCAGCAGAGAAAAATTGAGCAAACCGAGAGATTTATCGAGCGATTCCGGGCTAAGAACACAAAATCGAGCCAGGTTCAAAGTCGAATCAAGATGCTTGAAAAAATCGAGCGGATTGAGCTTCCCGAGAAAAAAAACGAGATTCGATTCCACTTTCCCTCTCCCAAACGGAGCGGTCATAGAGTTGTAGAAGTCAAAAATCTTCACAAGAGTTATGGCCAGACAGCGGTCTACCAGGGGATTGATCTCAATCTCTACCGGGGGGATAAAGCGGCCTTCGTGGGTCCCAATGGAGCTGGAAAAACTACCCTGCTCAAGATCCTGGCTGGGGTTCTCGATTTCGAAGAAGGCGAGGTCGTTTTAGGAAAGGATGTAACCCGCGCCTACTTCGCCCAGCACCAGTTTGATATCCTCCGTCCCGAAAATACGGTCTTCGAAGAACTCCTCTCCGTCGCCACGGACGAAAGTCAGACTGAACTTCGAACCCTTCTGGGTGCTTTTCTTTTCACCGGGGATGAGATCGAAAAGAAAGTCTCCGTGTTGAGCGGTGGAGAGAAGAGCCGTCTCGTTTTAGCGAAGATGCTCCTCAAGCCTGCCAATTTTCTTCTTCTTGACGAACCGACCAGCCATCTTGATATTCCTTCTCGAAATATACTGGAGATGGCGCTGAAACAATTTCAAGGAACGATCTGTCTCATCACACACGACCGACATCTGATTAACGAGATCGCCAATAAAGTGATCGAAATCGATCGCGGCAGTCCTCATCTCTATCCAGGAAATTACGCCTATTATCTTTATAAGAAACAGCAGATTCGATCGGAAGAACATGTAGGGGCAATTGTCGGAACGACAGTCGCACCGACTCATGAATTGCCCCCACCAAAAAAGAAATCCTCATCCAGAACAAAGGAAGAGAGACGAAAAAGAGCTCAGGAGACGGACCAATTTAAAAGGCAGCTCTCCAGTCTTGAAAAGAGATTTCAGGAGGTTGAAAAATCTTTACACGAGGCCACCCAAAAACTGGATCAGCTTAATCAAAGACTTTCCGACCCAAAGCTTTATTTAAATCAGCAGGAGACTTATGAAACCGTTCAAACCCACAAACAAGTCAAAGAACAAGTGAGCGAATTGACGCACCTCTGGGAATTTCTCGCCCTCGAGTTAGAAGAGCTGAAAATGACGAACTTCATTTCAAATGCGAAAGATCAAAGTCCGAGTTGACGAGGTCTCCATAGAAAGTGTAGACTACACATACCACAATTAATAATTTGTCTATTCCAATTTCAAAAATAATAACGTTAATGAATTAGGAATGACTGAAACAGATGCCAACGAAAAATAAACTACAGATTGGGTAGTTCTATCCATGATTGAAAAGCAACGTATTCTCATGACACGCCTCCTTGCCGGTATTTTATGTTGCATTATCTTGTTTTCCAATAGTGCATGGGAAACCCAAGCTCCCCTTTTGAGTTCTTTAATTTTCCTTGCTGGCCTCGTTTTGGTTGCAATAGCTACTTTAGGGCGATTGTGGTGCACTCTCTATATTGGTGGATATAAAACAAGGCAATTGATCACCGTCGGCCCATATTCCGTGTCCAGACACCCCCTTTACTTTTTCAGTTTGATGGGAGGAGTTGGAGTCGGATTTGCCTCTGAAACTTTGTCCATTCCTGCCGCTATCGCCGTTGCATTTGCACTTTATTATCCTTTTGTTATTCGAAGTGAAGAAAAAAGCTGCGGGAAGTGCATCCGGAAGAATTTGAAGCCTACGCCAAAACAACACCTATATTTTTTCCAAAACTATCCCTTTTGACGGAGCCGGAAGAATACAAAGTCAATCCAATATCATTCAAAAGGCGCCTGTTCAGCTCTTTTTGGTTTGTTTGGCTTGCCGGGATTCTGGAGATCATAGAGGAATTACACGAACTGAAGCTTATCCCTGTTTTATTTAAAATTTATTAGTTTGTTTTCAAATAACTCAGATCGAGATAGATCGGGACGGCGCACCTTGCGGCTATGTTTAACGTCATTTTCTGATAAGAAGCCCTTTCACAAATCGAGAGTCCACCTTTTCTTCCGGCGGTATCTTCCCATACCCTTCCTCTAATAGGTCCAAGCAGAAATCCTGAAAGGCAAGAAGATGTTGTCGCCTTGAATCCTCGCTTTCCATCGAAGACAGCCATTCTCTCAGTCTCTCTTTGACCTCCATCCTGATGACCCCCTTTCCTTGCGCATCTCTTTCAAAGACCCTGTAGAGAAAATCTTCCAACCGTGTCTGCTCAATGGCTTCAAATCGAAAAACCCCGCTCAGAACTTGATTCCCGAGACACGTGAGAAAGATCGTGGAGAGTGTAATCTCCCGCCAATCCTCAGGGTAGCAGCCGCTCAAATCCAGTTCTTTAAGATAACGAGGATGCACCTTCAGCTCCTTCCCTAAAAAATTGACAACTGCTTCAATGAATTCCAAAAAATCTTCCGCCTCTTCCAAATCCTGAAGGGTCTTAAAGTCCTCATAACTCCAGTTTCGATAAAGGGCAGGCCGTTTCCTCAGAATCCCTTCGAACGTTTCGAAATGAGGAGGGTCCAAAAAGACGAGATTCTCCTCATCGTTTGAAAACCACGGTCCTTTTAAAATGGACTCCGCTTTTCTTCTTAGAAGGATCGTAGTGCTCACACTGCACTGGAATAATCTCTGCAAGGGAAGGGATCGAAGGAGATGCGACGCTTTTATCCTATCTTCCTTGCTCAAATATAGAAGCCCGAGATTTAGATAGTGGTAGACTTTCTTTACCGTCCTCTCCATGGCAGCAATGTTGGAAAGGTCGATGGCTTCCGCCACGATCGCCTTATTGGAGAGGGCGGTAATCTCCTGTTTCAATCGATCCTGCTCAACAAGATCATCCATCTCCGACAGGACTGAAGAAAAGAAGGGGCCCTGATCCTGGAAGGTAAGATAGAAAACGGAACCTTCCTTGCCGGCTTTCTCTCGACCCATGGCCTGAGGGGACCCCTCCCCTACCGTCAAAGAATCGGGGTTGAGAAAACGATAAATCTCCAAAGCCTCCTCGAAATCCGGAAAACCATAATCCGCCAATCGAGCATTTCTCAAACGATAACCCGTCTCTTCGAGGTCCGATTCTAACTCCACCAGGAGGGAATCCATCAATCTTCGAAATCCCATGCTATCCACACGGTAGAAGATCTCTAAAAAAGGCTGAAAAATCTCTCTCGCTCCTTTCCCCTTAAAATGGATGTAGTAATATTGATCCAAGGTAAAAAGGGGAACTCGATCCCGCGTTTCGAGAGCTTCCCCTTCGATCGTGTTGACCTCCAGGAATTTTTTTAGAAGAAGGGCGATAAATTCAGGATCTGTGGATTGTATGAATTGGGTAGCCTTCTTTTCTCCTGATTCGATCAGAAGCTCCATCCAGTGAAGAACCTTTTCCGGATCCAATCGATCCTTTTTCCAAAAATCGAGGTCGAGAAGATATTGCAATTGCTCCGGAGTGGTGAGGGAGATCAATTCAAGGCTATCCCTTTCTCCGACTTCCTTGACCGTTAAAAAGACCTCCAGTTCTGGAAGCTGTTGCACCAACTGTTCTGGATTTTCTGAAAGAAATAAGTAATGAAGCCGCTCTTTCCCCCGAGCCTTCAAAACGATGTCCAGTTGATTTTTGGTAGGAAGCGATTGAAAGGCCTTTTGGGCTTCCTTGGGATCCTCGGGTAAGGTTAAAGCAGAGGGATCAGCCATGATTTGATGACCCCCTCTCGTTGCCTGAGAGGTAGTTGCAAGAGGGCGGACTTGAAATCCGCCCCCTGATGTATCATCCGTTCATCTTTCTTAATACGCCGGAGGCATTGGCGGACCGGCCTGTTCTTTCTTGGGCTTCTCAACCACGACGGCTTCCGTCGTGATCAACAAGGAAGCGACACTGGCGGCATTCTGCAGGGCAAATCTCACAACCTTTGTCGGATCGATGATGCCGGCCTCGATCATATCGGTGTACTCTTCCTTATCTGCATCGAAACCGAAAGCGCCTTTTTCTTGTTTTACTTTCTCCGCTACCACAGATCCTTCCTGGCCGGCGTTTTGCACAATCTGACGAATGGGCTCCTCAAGAGCTTTCGTAATGATATCGACACCTGTCTGCCGATCGCCTTGAACCTTAATCTTCTTCAAGGCTGGCAAACATCTCAGATAGGCCACTCCGCCGCCGGGAACAATTCCTTCCTCCACCGCGGCTCGTGTCGCATGGAGCGCGTCCTCCACGCGTGCCTTCTTCTCCTTCATCTCTGTCTCGGTGGCCGCGCCCACTTTGATCACCGCGACTCCTCCGGCAAGTTTTGCCAAACGTTCTTGGAGTTTCTCCCTGTCGTAATCGGATGTGGTCTCCTCGATCTGGACGCGAATCTGTTTGATCCGACCTTCGATGGCAGAGGCCTTCCCCGCTCCCTCAACAATCGTCGTATTATCCTTATCGATGACCACCTTCTTTGCTCTGCCCAGATCATCCAGCTTCATCTTCTCGAGTTTAACTCCTACGTCCTCCATGATGGCATTGCCGCCGGTCAGCATGGCAATGTCTTCGAGCATCGCCTTTCTCCGGTCTCCGAAACCGGGCGCCTTGACCGCTGCACATTTCAAGGTCCCACGAAGCTTATTGACGACCAGAGTGGCCAAAGCCTCCCCTTCCACGTCCTCGGAGATGATGAGCAACGGGTTTCCTGTCTTGGCGATCTGCTCCAGAATGGGAAGGAGCTCCTTCATATTGGAGAGCTTTTTCTCGTAGAGAAGAATATAGGGGTCATCGAGCACCGCCTCCATCTTTTCGGGATCCGTTACAAAGTATGGGGAGATATATCCCCGATCGAATTGCATCCCTTCGACGACCTCAAGCGTCGTCTCGATGGCTTTCGCCTCCTCGACCGTGATCACGCCCTCTTTCCCGACCTTATTCATCGCTTCCGCAATGATATCGCCTATGGTCCGATCATTGTTGGCAGAGATCGTCCCCACCTGGGCAATCTCTTTCTGCTCCTTGACCGGCTTGGACAGTTTTTTCAACTCTTTGACCACCTCTTCCACAGCGGCATCGATTCCCCGTTTCACCTCCATGGGGTTAACTCCCGCAGCTACCACTTTATATCCCTCGCGATAGATCGCCTGTGCTAACAGCGTAGCGGTCGTGGTTCCGTCTCCGGCGGTGTCCGAGGTTTTACTGGCCACCTCTTTGACCATCTTGGCACCCATATTCTGGAAATGATCTTCGAGCTCAATCTCCTTGGCAACCGTCACACCGTCCTTTGTAACCAGGGGAGAGCCAAAGGACTTTTCAAGAACCACATTCCTGCCCTTGGGTCCTAACGTGACTTTCACCGCATCGGCCAGAATATTGACACCTTCCAAAATCGCATTTCTTGCCTCCTGATCAAATTTCAATTCTTTCGCCATGAATACTCCTCCTTTTCTGCTCCCATCACCCAATGATGGCAAGGATATCATCCTCTTTCATCATAAGAAATTCTTCTCCGTCAATCTTTACCTCGGTCCCCGCATATTTTGCATAGAGAACCCGGTCTCCTTTTTTGACCTCAAGCGGAATCTTTGTCCCATCTTTCTTGATCTTTCCTGCCCCAACAGCGATCACCTTTCCCTCGATAGGTTTCTCCTTGGCCGTATCCGGGATAATGATTCCTCCTTTTGTCTTCTCTTCCTCCTCGAGCCTCTGGACAATCACCCGATCATGAAGTGGCCTCACCTTCATAGAAACAAACCTCCCTTCCTAAAATTTTTTGAAAGATAATCATCGAATCTTCAGTTGTCAACTCCCTCCGGAATCAATTGTGAAAAAACCAGAAATTTCTGATAAGGCACCCGGAGGAATTACGGAACGATTACACCTATGAGGAAATGTATTGAAAATAAAGGGGGAATTTGAAACATCGGGTAGGGGAGGCTTTAGCCTCCCCTGGGCGACTAAAGTCGCCCCTACCCCAATGAGGGTAATAAATTCTTATCCATTCATTTCCTAACAATCAGGGAATCTGCGTAATCAAGGCAGCGAAAGGCGTCTTCCAGTCCTTTCAGTAAATCATTCCTGGCATGGAGATAGGACAGCATGTCCCAATTTTCGTTAAAGTTTTTAATCGGATGTGTCCCTATTTTTTTGAAAGCGGGACGCCGCCATGCGCTATATTCTCTTTGGGAACTTCGTAGAGGAGGATGTGAACTCGGTCTATTGGGATCTCAAGCGTATCGGCAATGGCTTGGCTAACGTTCTTAATAAGCTCCTCTTTCTTCTCCGGGGTTCTCCCTGGAAGCAAACTGATCTGAACGGTTGGCATGGGTAACTCCTTTCTAATTTCGGAATTCGCCTGCCTGCCGGACAGGCAGGGATTTCGGATTTTCTATAAGTTCTGCGTTCCACAATTGGTTACGGCCGGAAGACTCTCCGCCAAGAATCTTTTCCGTAACCGAATTTTTCCAGGATCTCAAGGGCTAACTGTAATCCATCGGAGACTTGCTCCTCTTGAATCCCCGGTGCGGTAAAGATATAGACCACCATATTTTTACTTGCCGGTTCTACTCTTGTCTTGAAATCCGGACCTTGAAAAAGGGAGCAGACCACCCCTTCTTCATCCCGAAGAACAATCTCTCCTTCTTTGCACCGGATCCTCTCTTTTGAGACTCCCTGAAACATCTCCCCTTCGTGGGAGAGGTCGAGTTTCCATTCGCCTTCGAATCGATTTAGATCCTGAATCGCCATAAGAATTCCATGGTACATCTCGGCGATGATATGGGCATCGATATAGAGATTGACGATTGGAAATCCCATTTCAATGGTTCGCTTGAAATGACTTGGAAGGGGACACGGATATCGCCACTCCTTAAAAAACTGGTCATAGAGATTGATCCGTTCTTGAAGTTGCGTAAGGTTCGCCCTCCTTCGCATCTTACGCAGAAGGTCTCTCTTGTAAAGTTTGAATGATTCGCTCCTCTCAAAGTAGGTACACGACTGGATCGTCCCAATTCCAAAAGCCAGATCCGGGAACCCTTGACGGTAAGCATCGGTGATATGGAGAGAGACTTCTCTTGGCATCGCCGTCTCGAATCTCATTCGATAAATCCCCTTCAATCGCATGTAAGTTATTTAACGGCAGATGACTTATTGACCTGACGACCCAATCAGTTTGCTGTCCTATTCTGTGATCACCTTATCCGCTTTTTTTAAGAGCTCAGGAGAGACAATTGCTCCTTGTGCCTTCGCTGCTTTTTCGTTGATCATGAGGAGTAATTTTTCCCCAAGTTCCCAGGGGATGTCTCCTGGCTCGTCGCCTTTTAAAATTTGAATTGCCTTCCTCCCCGCAGAATAGCCGATTTGGAAATAGTCCCATCCATAGGCCGCCATTGCACCTTTCGTTACGCACTTGAGGTCACCCCCGAAGAGAGGCATTTTCTTCTCATTACAGACCTTCACGATCGTGTCAAAAGAAGAAAGGGCCGTGTGATCATAACTGATGTAAATGGTCTGAGCTTTTCCTGCAAGAAATCGGACGGCTGGCAGGGTCTCATCTTCATTCGAGATGGTCACTTCGATCAGCTCCACTTTCAACTTCTTGGCAGCCTCCCGCATCTCTCTGATATAGGGCATGGATCTGGGATCTTTCGCGTTATAAAGTGTTCCCCATTTTTTTGCTTTGGGAAAAAATTTGGCATAACTCTCAAACTGCAGCGTCACGGGCCAGCGGTCACTGGTGCCTGTTACATTCGTTCCGGTCCTCGTCCCAAGGGGACTCGTTTTAGGGATGAGCCCGGCAAAGACAGGATCGGTGACAGAGGAGAAGACGATAGGAACATCTTTGATGATCTTCATCGCCGCTCGTGAAGTCGGGGTGGCAATGCTGTGGATCAGATCCACCCTACCGTTCAAGAACTTCTGGGCAATGGCCTGGGAACGATTTACATCTCCCTGTGCATTTTGTCGATCGTAAATAACATGGACCCCCTCCTTAAACCCCGCCTCGGCCAGAGCCTTCTCAAACCCCTTAGCATCCGCGTCGAAGTCCGGAGAGGAGACGGTCTGGGTCACACCGATTCTGGGCACTATCTTCTTAGATGTTTTTTCCTGGGCAAAGGAGATGGCAGGAGAAATGATGAGGAGCAGGATCGAAATAGAACGCAGTTTTTTCGACATGATGAATCTCTTTTTTCAATGCCCCGATTACGATACTCACCTTGGAACCCTTAATGCGTAAACCTTTTATTTTCACCCATCGAAGGATGGAGGTAATTAAAAAATACCATCTTATGCGCTACCTGTCAATTTCTCCCTATCTTTTTTTCTTCACCCCTGCCTAACGCAGAGACAGGCACCTGGTCAAGGAGGTGGAGAGGGAAAGGAAAGTCCTCGGAGGGATGCTGATTTTGTCGGGAATCTTGGTCGCGCTCAAGAACACCTCAAAATCTCCACTCTTTTCCCAAAATGTGTAGTAAAATAAATGAGTGTATCATCATGCAGCGGGAGGTGGTTAGAGTATATGAAATTCGTCGTTCACGAACATCATGCAACCCGTCTCCATTACGATTTCCGTTTGGAGATCGGCGGGGTGCTCAAGTCATGGGCCGTTCCCAAGGGACCCTCGATGAACCCGTTAGATAAGCGGCTCGCCGTCATGGTAGATGACCATCCTCTTGAATACGGGGAGTTCGAAGGAATCATTCCTCAAGGACGCTACGGAGCGGGAGCGGTTCTCATCTGGGATTCGGGTGAGTTTCAGCCGGAAGGAGACTCAGAAGCTGCCCTGAAGAAGGGAAGACTGAGTTTCGCCTTAAAAGGGAAAAAATTAAAGGGTAGCTTTTCCCTCATCCTGATGAAAGGAAGAGGGACTGGTAAAGACTGGCTTCTCATCAAAGGACAGGACGGATCTGCGAAAAAGGATTGGCAGATGAAAGAAGAGCTGACCCCGGCAAAGAAGAAAAAACTCGCGGAAAAAATCCCCCCTTGTGAAACGAGCTGAACTGCCGAGCAGCCTTATGGTCACATAGTCAGGTAGTTTTTTATCTGTTGACTACACGACTACGGGACTATGCGACTATTCGACCTCTTTTTCGCTATGCTCTATGCGCCATGCGCTATGCGATTTCTACTTTGATCAGGGCGTTCCAATCGGCGGAGAACCGCTCCATTCCTTTATCCGTCAATTCATGCCCGATATCGTAAGACTGCCAGTTTTTTGTCAGGTCGATCTCCTTGAAAGGGATGCTTTTTAAACCTCCCGGGCGGTAGACATAATCGTCTCCGGGCATGGGAAGCCCTTTTTCCGCCCATTCCTTCAGAACGTTAAACGGCGCTGTCATAATATCTGAACCGAGCTTGAGGGCATAGAGGAGGTGATCTATTTTTCTGACGCTGGCCGTCAAGACCATCACATGGCCATCTCCTTTCCGGTACATCTGAAGAATATGTGAGATCAGGTCCATTCCATTCTCACCCCTGTCGTCGAGTCTCCCAATGAAAGGAGAGACAAAGGCGTCACCCCTCTTCGCACCCCGGGTGGCTGCATAGACCGCCGCTGCCTGTTCTTGGCTAAAACAAAGAGTCAAGTTGACACGCATACCGCTCTTTACCGCCTGCTCCGCTGCCTTTAACCCTTCTTGCGACGTGGGAAATTTAATATGAGCATTCGGAATCCACGAAAACATCTCCTTTCCTTGACTCAACATCGTTTCGGCTAATGTTAAATGATCCGCATAGACCTCAACAGAGATCGATCCCTGCGGAATCAGTTTAGAAATCTCTTTTACCGTCTCCTGATAGAAATCGATAATCTCCTCTCGCGTGAATTTTTCCCCTTTCTCAAGACGGTGACGGGCTCTGGGATTTTTCGAGATGAGCGTGGGGTTTGTTGTCTGTCCGTCAAGAAATCCTAAGAGACGGATGACTTCCTTTGTCTCTTCTGGATCTCCGCCATCTAAAAAGATTCGTGTCTTAAGATTTTTGGGCCTCATAAAACCTCCTGTCGTCAATATTCCTTATTATCTCCAAATAAGTTATCAAGGATGGCTCGACAAGGAAATAAGGTATATTCTGTATTTTGTGGAAAGAAAGGTAGTATCTTGGACGCGGCCTTTTATCTCAACTCAGTCATAAGGAGATAGCGTGTCGCGCTGAATAGAAGTTTCTTCGTTTCCCCGTTTCTCCGTGTCTCCGCGCCTGCGCGCTGAAGCGCTTCTGCGCGCAAGCGCGTCTCGCCATCTCCTTATATGGCTTCTTTGTGTCGCCAGCTCTTCACCTTTTCGCGTGCTGCCTCCAGGTAAATGTAGACGACAGGAGTGATGTAGAGGGTGATGAGCTGGGAAAAGAGCAGACCACCCACCACGGCAAGTCCAAGGGGGCGCCGCGCTTCCGCCCCTGCTCCAACGCCCAGGGCAATGGGCAGGGTCCCCATGATCGCTGCCATAGTGGTCATCATGATGGGACGGAATCGAATGAGACAACCTTCATAAATCGCATCGTATGGGCTTTTATTCTGATTTCTTTGTGCCTCGAGGGCAAAGTCAATCATCATGATGGCATTCTTCTTAACAATTCCAATCAACATGACTATCCCGACCATGGAATAAATATTCAAGTCCATATTCGGAACCTTAAGGGTCTTGCAGATGAGCAGAGTCACTAACGCTCCAAACCCGGCAGACGGAAGCCCTGAAAGAATGGTAAGAGGATGAATAAAACTCTCATAGAGAATTCCCAGCACGATGTAAATCACAACGACCGCCATGATTAATAGAAGGCCCATTCCTTTCATGGAGGTCTTGAACGTCTGGGCTGTCCCCTGAAAACCAGTGCTGATGGTTGCAGGCATCATACCTTTTGCCGCCTTTTCCACCGCTGCAACAGCGTCTCCGAGGGAAACACCCGGTTTGATGTTGAAAGAAATCGTCACTGCTGGGAGTTGGCCCAGGTGGTTTAATGAAAGAGGCCCAAGACCCGGGCTCAGGTTTGCTACTGCGCTCAGAGGCACGAGTTGACTGGTGGACGACCGAATATAAAGCATTGATAAGGCAGCAGGATCCAATTGATATTGAGGCTCCAGTTCGATGATGACCTGGTATTGGTTGATCGGAGTATAGATCGTGGAAATCTGCCTCGCGCCATAAGCACTATAGAGAGCATCTTCGATCTGATTGGCTGTCACGCGAAGAGCCGAAGCCTTATCCCGATCGATTTCTACGTTCACCTGAGGGTTCTTGATTTGAAGATCGCTGTTCACATCCTGTAGCTCCGGTATCTCTCGGATCTTTGCCTCGAGCTTAGGAGCATATTCGTAAAGTTCCTTGATCTCAGGGCTTTGCAAGGTGAATTGGTACTGACCCTTGGTCAGCTGGGCTTCGAGCCGGATCGGGGGAGGGATTTGAAGGAAGACCTGGATCCCTGGGATTTTTGACAACTTCGGGCGCAGCTCTTGTATGATCTCCTCTGCATTCAGTTTGCGCTCTGATCGCGGCTTCAACGTAACAAACATGCGACCCAAATTGCCCGTCGGGGAAGGCCCCCCTGCTCCAGCCGTCGACACGAACGAATCTACATTCGGATCCTTTCCGACGATATCCATGACCGCAAGCTGATGCTGTTTCATCGATTCGAAAGAGATCCCTTGTATCGCTTCAGTAAAGCCAAAGATCTGACCGATATCTTCGGTCGGAAGAAACCCGTAAGAGAAATTCATAAAAAGAAAACCGGTAACAACGAGAATCAGAACGGAGATCAGCATCGTAGCGAGGCGGTGGTTCAGGACGATGCCGAGACTCCACCGATAGGCTTGAAGCATCCCATCAAAAAAACGCTCAGAGGCTTCATAGAGACGGCTTTGTTTTTTTTCTTTTGGCGGACTGAGAAATCGGCTGCAAAGCATGGGGGTAAGACTGAGGGATACAAAACCAGAAACCAGAATGGCTACACCAATGGTCACCGCAAACTCATTCAGGAGGCGGCCGATGATCCCACCCATAAAGAGAACAGGGATAAAGACGGCTACAAGAGAAAGCGTCATCGACAAAATCGTAAAGCCAATCTCTCTTGACCCGCTGAATGCTGCCTGCAGGGGTTTTTCCCCCATCTCCATGTGCCGGACGATATTCTCAAGCATGACAATCGCATCATCCACCACGAAACCCACGGAAAGCGTTAACGCCATCAGAGAGAGGTTGTCGAGACTATATCCCAGAAGGTACATCGCGGCGAATGTCCCGATGACAGACATGGGAAGCGCCAGGCTCGGAATGATCGTGGCCGATAGATTGCGCAGAAAGAGGAAGATCACCAGCACGACCAAGCACATGGTCAGAAAGAGGGTGAACTTCACATCGTTGACCGAATCGCGAATCGATAGAGAGCGATCGTAGAGAATATTGAGGTTAACCGAACCGGGCATCTGGGCGCGGAAGCTGGGCAACAGCGCTCGAATCGAATCGACCACCTCAACGGTATTGGTTCCGGGTTGGCGGTAGATGGCCAACCCGATGGAGCGGGTCGTATTGTACCAGCTTGCGATCTTGTCATTTTCGACACTGTCGATCACCCTTCCCAGCTCACCGAGCCGCACAGGCGAGCCATTTCGGTAGGCAACAATGAGTGGACGGTAGGCCTCAGCGTTGTTGAGCTTCCCGCTCGCTTCGATCGTAAAAGCTTGGTGGGTTCCGTATAACGTTCCGGTTGGAAGGTTTACGTTTCCGTTCGCGATGGCAGTCGCAACTTCGTCGATCCCGATGGACCGGGCTGCCAGGGCCTTTGGGTTCAGTTGGGCCCGAACCGCATATTTCTGGGCTCCAAAGATCGCGACCTGTGCCACGCCACTCACCATGGAGATCCGTTGAGCCACATAGGTATCCGCGTATTCATGAACGGCCGAAAGAGGAAGGGAGGGTGAGCTCAAGGCCATAAAAAGAATGGGAAAATCAGCAGGGTTGTACTTCTGATAGGAAGGGGGATTGGGTAAGTCCGGGGGGAGCTGGCGCGCTGCCTTTCCAATCATCGACTGAACATCCTGGGCCGCAGCGTCAATATTCCGGTTCAGATTGAATCGTAACGTAATCCGCGTCATCCCAAGCGTGTTGGTCGAGTTCATCGAGTCGAGCCCGGCAATCTGTGAAAACTGCCGCTCGAGAGGAATAGCCACAGCAGATGCCATGGTTTCCGGGCTGGCTCCAGGGAATTCGGCGATGACGAGTATCGTTGGGAAATCAACGGTGGGAAGGTCGCTCACCGGCAGAAGGCGATACCCCAGGATACCGAATAAGAGAATGGCCAGCATGACAAGGGTGGTCATGACAGGCCGCCGGATGAAAAGCTCTGGGATGTTCATGGTGTCTTTATCGCAGTGCTTGCGGCTGAATTGGAAGTTTTAATTTCCACCCGTGCTCCCGGATAGAGTCTGAGCTGCCCATCCGTCACGACCTTTTCCTCCGGGCGGAGTCCTTTCTGGACAACCGTTTGGCTGTCCACAGTTCGTCCGGCAACCACAGGCCTTGCCTCGACAGTCAAGTCCTGTTTGACCACAAAGACGTACTGCCCTTCCTGTCCGGTCTGGATAGCTTGAGACGGAATTACGATGACATTCGGCTCCGTCGTGAGGGTGAGCACGACGTTGACGAATTGCCCTGGCCAAAGTTTTTTCTCACGGTTGGCAAAGGTTCCTTTGAGTCGTATGGTTCCGGTATTGGTATCCACGGCATTGTCTATAAAGGAAATGACCCCTCTTTCAGGGCGCTCCTCATTCATGGGGGCGAGGACTTCTACCTGGAGCTTCCCCGAGGCCATGAATTTCTTAATTTCCGATAGATATTGCTCTGGGACAGAAAAGGTAGCATCAATGGGGATGATCTGATTGATCACGACCAGGTTGATATCCTCTGCTTTGATGTGGTTCCCCTGGTGAACGATGAGACTCCCGGTTCGGCCGTCTATGGGTGAATGAATCGAGCAGTAACCCAATTGAATTTTCGCATTCTCCACAGCCGCTTTGTCCGCCAGAACCGTGGCTTCAAGAGCATCTGCCTCAGTACGAAACTTATCGTACTGCTGCTGGGGCACGACCCCTTTTTGAATCAAGGATTCATAACGGCGGGCATCTTCTTGAGCATGTTTCTCCTGAGCCAGGTCCCTTCGGAGATTGGCCTCTGCCTGCTTGAGTGCAGCTTCGTAAGGACGGGGATCAATCGTAAAGAGAAGGTCTCCCTTTTTCACGTCCTGACCCTCGGTGAAATGAACCCGTGTTAATTCTCCTCCCACCTTGGCCTTGACCGTGACCGTGGAGCAAGCTTGGACATTCCCGATGGCACGGATCTGCACGGGTACCGCTTTCTGAGTCACCGTGCTAACGATAACAGGGATGGAGGCAGGGACCGGCTTTCCTGATTTTTCAGAACAGGCTGAAGAAAAAAACGCCAGAAGCAGCAACTCTAAAATTCCGATAAAAAGAAGCCTGAAATGGCCCTTCATCCAGGTACCGTGATGAGCCTTAAGGAACGAATATCCCATCCCTATTTCTCCTTCACCTTACTGAAGGAATTTAATATTTTACGAATCTTTTGTCAATTTTCCGAAAGTGAAAGTAGTTGCTTTTCGAGTAAGCATCCTTTTTCCCGTAGCAAAGAACCAGATCGATATCGCGGATGACCCGCACTTCTAAATCATCCGCGGCCTGTCGGCTTTCTACAATGCCCATCCTATCGTCGTGAATTAGGGATGCTTCGGTTTCCAAATTACGATTGACATTCAGTAATCTTTCAGCGATATTGGGCTGGATTGAAGTGGTCAGGATTTGGGCATTGGGAGCAGAAATGAAAGATAGAGAGGCGAAAAGAATATTAGTCGTCGACGATGAGGCAGACACCGTGCAGATGATCACCGCGCTCCTGGAATTGGAGGGATATCAAGTCCTTCCTGCCCTTTCCGGAGATGAGGCGATGAGAATCTTAGAGGTTGAAAGTCAAAAAGTTCCAGAATCGGAAACACCGGTTGATCTGATCCTCCTCGATATCTTGCTGGGGGATGTGGATGGAAGAGATATCTGCATCAAGATCAAGGAGGATGAAAAATTGAAATTCATCCCGGTCATCATCCTCACCGTTCGATCGAGTCTTCAGGATAAGATCCACAGCCTTAACCTGGGAGCGGATGATTACATCACCAAGCCCTTTATTAATGAAGAATTGTTGGCCAAAGTGAGAGTGATGCTTCGGATTAAAGATCTCCATGATGAACTGAAACGGGAGAAGGATAAAAATATTCTCCTCACTCAGGCATTGGAGAAACGGTACAGTTTTGGCAACATCCTCGGGAAAAATCCCTGGATGCAAGAGATCTTTTCGTTGATCTCGGACATTGCAAACACGGACTCGACCGTTCTCGTCCAGGGGGAAAGTGGCACAGGAAAGGAATTGATCGCCAGGGCGATCCATTTCAACAGTCATCGGAAAAGCAAATCCTTTGTCGTTGCTAACTGTTCGGCTTACTCCCAGAGCCTTTTGGAAAGTGAACTCTTCGGTCATGAAAAAGGCTCTTTCACCGGTGCCATCCGGCGAAAGATCGGAAGGTTTGAAATGGCCATTGGAGGGACGATCTTCCTCGACGAGATCGGCGAAGTATCTCCTCCTACCCAGATCCTGCTCCTGCGTGTCTTACAAGATCACCGTTTTGAGAGGGTCGGCGGAGAGGAGACCCTGGAGGCGGATGTCAGGGTGATCGCCGCCACGAACAAGAATCTTACTGAAGAGATGAGAAAGGGCACCTTCAGAGAAGATCTCTATTATCGACTCAATGTCATTCCCATTTTCGTTCCGCCCCTGCGAGAAAGAAAAGACGATATCCCGCTTCTCGCCTCTCATTTCCTAAAAAAGTTCGGTCATGAAAGGGGAAAAGAATTCACCAGTTTTTCTCCTGAAGTCATGGAAATGCTCCTTGCACACTCTTGGCCAGGAAATGTCCGTGAATTAGAGAATGTCATTGACCATGCGATCATCATCGCCAAGCAGGACAAAATATTGCCAAAAAACCTTCCCCAATTCCTTCTCCAGAGGTCCTTACCCCCACAAGAATTGGTAACTCTTCAAGATTACGAAAAGAACTTGATTTTGAAAACTTTGCAAGAAACCAATTGGAATAAGCATAGGGCAGCGAAGAGACTGAACATTAACCGCTCCACCCTTTATGGAAAGATGAAACGATATGGGTTGGAAAAAGAACAGAATTAATACAAATGTGTCTAAAATTAGACCCATGCGTAACTCATTAAAATGTAACAATATTTAACAAAACTACCCCGAACTTACAGATCGATCGTTTAAAAATACACAGATTTAGCCCTTCAAGCAATTTCCCTCTTAAGAACCTCTTTTCTTTAAAATCATTAACTTAGCGATTTCCTGAATAAATCTGATTTTTGGTATAAAAATTGCTTTCAATTCACCAAATTCAAACACCGGAGGACCTGTTATGAAGTGTTATCGATGTGGCGGAACAATGGTATTCGAAAAATTTTATGGGGTATGCGAAGAATTTTTCGGATGGAGATGCATCTTCTGCGGCGAGATCGTTGACAAAGTCATCCTCGAGAATCGACTCGAACAGAGAGGCTAATCATCCTTCACAAAGCTCGTTGAGTGAACTCGATTTGGAGCGGGAACGTCATGACGGGCAAGATTTGTGTTGTCGATCACGACCTATCCAGCCGAGGTTATTTAAGGGAATGTTTGGAGAGAGAAGGTCATCAGGTCATCACACTGGACAGCGCCTATCAGATCAAATCTCACCTTTCTAAAGAACATTTCGATATCCTCATGTTGAATATTGATAGCCCCGGGATCAAAGAGAGGGGACTACTGCTCGAGATTCAGAAGTCCTGCCGACCAAGAATCCTTCTGGTCATTTCAGAAAGGGGTGACCCTTTCCTCAAAGAGGCCATCGATGCAGGCGTTTATGGTTTTATTCATAGGCCTTTCAATCTTAAAGAAGTCTGCATGATGGTCGACCATCTCACGCGATCATCCATGTAAGGAAAGAAGGTGACAGAGTTTCTTCTTCTTTCTCCCATTGGAAAGGGAGATGTGATAGAATGTTATATATTCTCCCCATGTCGGGATGATGGGTTATAATTAACTAAGTGCGGATTTGGGATTTATCAAGAACGGATATGGCGATGGGCAAGCATAGAAATATTGAAAAAAGAAGGTGAAATCTATGATCCAATGGGAATATTCGATTACCACCCATCAACTTCCGGAGATGCAGCCCAAAGAGCCGGGGGGGACCATCGAATGCGATCAGGACGGCCTCTGCTTTATCCACGATGCCTTCCAGGGAGGCGTTGAATGGGTGGAAAATCTCTTTCAGGAGAAAGGGAAGGAAGGCTGGGAGCTGGTCCAATCCGGATATCATAATCGGGAACTCCTTTGTGTATGGAAGAAGAGAAAGGAAGCCGCGGAGAGCCGCTGAGGAAATTTATTCTCTCCGAAATCAAGAAGGGAGGTCCCATCCCCTTTTCTCGGTTTATGGAATGGTGTCTCTACCATCCTGACTACGGCTATTATCGGTCGGAGAGGATGAGGATCGGAAGGGATGGGGATTTTTACACCGGCCCATGTGTTCACCCCGTTTTCGGAGCTTTGATTGCCAAGCAACTCGATCAGATGGCAGAGCAGCTGGGTGGTAAAACCTTCGATGTCGTGGAGCAAGGAGGGGGAAGAGGATACCTCTGCGAGGATATCCTGAAATGGGGAAAGAACCATTCCTCGTCTTTCTACCAATGCCTGCGATATCACCTCGTCGAGACATCTCCCTATCTATTGAAGGAGCAGAAAGAAAGACTTTCAGAGTATGAGAAAGAAGGGAAGGTCGTTTGGATGGATCCCCTGGCTTTCGAAGAAGGAAAGGCGCTGATGGAAGGTTGCCTTCTTTCCAACGAACTGGTGGATGCCTTTCCTGTCCACCAAGTCGTCTTAGACCATGGGAATCTAAGAGAGATCTATGTCACAGAGGATAGCGGCCAATTGAAAGAGGAACTGGGGGAGCTCTCGGATCCAAGGATCGCTTCCTATTTCGAATCCATGGACGTCGCGCTCCAAGAAGGCCAGCGTGCCGAGGTTAATCTGAAGGCCCTGGACTGGATGGAAAAGGTAGCCCATTGCTTGAAGAAAGGATTCGTCCTGACCATCGATTATGGCTATCTGGCGAAAGAACTCTACGGTCCTCATCGAAGGGAGGGAACGCTTCTCTGTTACACCCGACATCAGACTTCGGATAATCCTTATGAGCGATTGGGAGAGCAGGACATCACCGCTCATGTCAATTTCACCAGCCTGATCCAAAAGGGAGAGGAGGTCGGCCTCCGGTTCACTGGCCTCGTCCCCCAATATCAATTCCTCATCGCGTTGGGTCTTCTCCAGGAGATAGAATCTCTGGAAAGAGAGATGTCTGAGATCGATGCACTTCAATTGAGGCTGTCAGTAAAACATCTGATCGAACCGGAAGTAGGAATGGGTGAGGTCTTCAAGGTATTGATCCAGCATAAGGGGATTAGGGAGCCCGAATTGGATGGTTTACGAGAGCTCCGTTCGATTCCCTGGCAATCATCGAGGCTTAAGGACTGAGGTTCCTGGCAGAGAAGATTTACGGTCGGAGTGGCCTATGAAGGTACTGGGAATTTTTGGCAGCCCCCGAAGGGGAGGCAACACAGAACTCCTTTTGGAGGAGGCCCTCAGGGGAGCGGAGAAAGAAGGAGCGAAGGCAGAACGTCTCTATCTCGGCGACATTACGATCACGCCCTGTAAGGAATGCCACGGATGCGACCAGACCGGCAACTGTGTGATTCTCGACGATATGCAGAATATCTATCCGAAACTTTTGGAGGCAGATGTCGTCATTCTCGCCTCGCCGATCTTTTTCTACGGCGTCACCGCCTGGGCCAAGGCCCTGATCGACCGATCTCAGTCCCTCTGGTCTAAAAAGTACCTCCTTAAAGATCCTTCTCTGGGAGAACAAGGAAAAAAGAGAAAAGGGTTCTTTATTTCTGTTGGAGCGACAAGAGGAAAGAAAGTTTTCGATGGGGCCATTCTCACGGTCAAATATTTTTTTGATGTCCTCAACGCAGAATATGTGGGTGAACTCGTCTTCCGAGGTGTGGAGGCCAAGGGCGATATTTTGAAACATCCAGAGGCACTCCAGCAGGCTTACGAAATGGGAAGGAAATTGGCCTCCGCTGGTTAGAAAGCCCAGCAATGCGGAATGCAGAAGCGGATTTCGGAATATCAAAATATGTACCGCTTGGCCCTTTGAAAAACCAGTCTAATCCCCCTTCGTCCCCCTTTGTCAAAAGGGGGAAACTTCTCTCCTCCCTTTGGCAAAGGGAGGTTGGGAGGGATTTTACAAGGTGATTTTTAAACCGCTAAATTGATACGAAAATTTAAATTCCGCATTCCATAATCCGATTCCAAATTTAAAAGGGTTGGGGGGGATGGGTGGAATATGGGATAATTTATTTAGGAAAACACAGGAAGGAGGGAAAACATTATGAGACTCAAGGGAAAAAAGATAGTTCTTCTTGCGGAAAATAATTATGAAGATTTGGAACTATGGGTTCCCTACTATCGGTTAAAAGAGGAAGGCGCGGAGATCACCATTGTGGGAACGGGAAGCAGCCGGACTTATACTAGCAAACATGGATATCCCGTGGAAGTGAACAAGGAGGCGAAAGAGATCGATATGTCCAAGTATGACGGCGTCGTTGTCCCCGGGGGCTACGCGCCTGATCTGATGAGGCGTTATCCAGAAATGGTCAAGATTGTAAAAGACGCATATCAGAAGGGGAAAATAGTCGCCGCCATCTGTCATGCCGGCTGGATGCTTGCCTCTGCGGGGATCATAAAGGGAAAGAAGGTGACAGGTTTCTTTTCGATCAAGGATGATCTCATCCATGCAGGAGCAAACTATGTGGATGAAGAAGTCGTCCGGGACGGAAACCTGATCACGTCGAGAAAACCCGACGACCTTCCCGCTTTTTGCAGGGAGATCATCGAGGCTTTAGCCAAATGAGGCGGAAAGGAAGGAGGAGATGGCGAAAGAGATCTATGCTTGTCAGCATTGTGGTGCCGAGGCTGACATGACCGTCGGGGGTTTTGAAAGTGTAGCGGATGTCATCAAAAGAGAGAAGAAACTTTTTTGCAAGACTTGCGGAAAAGATATCTCATGGACGGACCGGGAGGATGTGAAGGCGGTCAGGGTGGCGATAGAGGCAGAGAAAGAGGCCTTTCAAGCTTATTCGAAGGCGGCTAAGCGTACGAAGAACCCTAAAGGAAGGGATATGTTTCAACAGCTCTCTGAATTCGAGATGAACCACTATCAGAAGCTGACAGGACTCCTCAAGTCGCTCCAGGAAAAAGGAGAGTGGATTCTCTACCAAGGGACATCTCTTAAGAAGAAGACCATCCCCCTGAAGATGGAGAAGCCAAAAGGTAATGAACAACTGACAGACATGGATGCATTGAAGATTGCGATCCGGGAAGAGAAAAAAGCCCTAACCTACTATCGTTCCATGGCTGAATTAACCAGGGACCCACGGGGAAGGGACATGTACAGACGATTAGCCGATGAGGAATCCCTCCACGAGAAATTGCTGAACGACCAGTATTATAGTCTTCACAACACAGGATTATGGAGCTGGGGAGACTGATTCAAATGCGAATTCCTGAATGCGGAATGTCGAGAATAAACGTTTTTACTCTATGCGCTATGCTCTATGCGCCTTGCGGTTTTTGGATGAGAGATGGAAGAGAGAGAAGAAAAGTTTAAAGGCAAGTCAAAGCTCATCGTCAATATTGAGAATATCCACTGTGGTGATTGTGCCCTCAACATCGAACACTCGGTAGAGCATGTCCCCGGAGTCCTCTCTGCAGAAGTCAGTTACGTCCTCTCCACTGCTACCGTTTACTACGACCCCCATCGGGTAGAGGAAGATCGAATCAAAAGAGCGATCACCAAACCCGGTTATAAGGTCAGAGAGACTTTTGCTGAAAGAACCCGTGCCTTCTGGAGGGCGAGGAGGTCTTTCGTTTTCCTGGGCCTCTCCGGAATTACCTTGGCGTCGTCTTGGATATCGGGGTGGATTGGCCTGGGTCCCTATTCCCTTCCGACCGCTCTTGCCATTGCTTCTTTGATCCTCGGCGGGTACCCGATTGTAAAGAGCGCCATTAAAACACTCCTCATCCCGGACTTAAATGTCGATACCCTTGTTTCGATCGCTGCCATTTCAGCCACTGCAGTGGGGGCCTACCGTGAAGCAGCAGCGGTCCTTTTCATTATGCTTCTGGGAGAATCCCTGGAAGGGGTCACTGTTGGAAAAGCACGGAACGCAATTTCCTCCCTCATACAGCTCTCTCCGAAAATGGCCTGGGTCAGGCGAGAGGATGAGGAAGTCCAGGTTCCCATCGAGGACGTGAAGCCTACGGAAGTTGTGATTGTCAAGCCGGGAGACAGAATCCCCGTGGATGGGAAAATTATCTCCGGCTGTGGCTCCGTCAATCAAGCCACGTTGACCGGGGAGTCGATCCCCGTCGAAAAAGAGGTCGGGGATAAGGTTTACTGTGGAACCATCAATGAGTCTGGTTCTTGTGAAATCATAGCCACACAGGTGGCTGACGATACAAAATTAGCCCAGATCAAACGATTGATTCTGGAAGCCCAGGCCGAGAAATCGCCCATTCAGAGAGTTATGGATCGTTTCTCGAGATACTTTATTCCGGCCATTCTCCTGGTTGCGCTCGCTACTTTTCTTGTGACAGGGGAGATCATCCGGGCGATCACCATCCTCATCGTGGCCTGTCCGTGCGCCCTCGTTCTGGGAACACCGACGGCCGTGGTGGCCGCCATTGGAAATGCGGCCCGCCGTGGGATCCTCATCAAAGGAGGAGCCTACCTGGAACAGATGGGAAGATTGAAGACCCTTCTCATGGACAAAACCGGAACGCTCACAGAGGGAAGGCCCAAGGTCATAGGGATGACAACCTTTGACGGACTGGACGAAAAAGAACTTCTCTATTGGGCAGCCATTGCGGAGAAACGTTCTGAGCACCCTTTGGCCAGAGCAGTTGCGAAGAAGGCAGAAGAGTTGGGCCTCAACGTTCCCCATCCGGCTTCCTTCGGGAATTTAAGGGGCAAGGGAGTGAGGGCTCAATGGGACTCCAAGGCGATTGTGGTGGGTACTTCTGAAATGATGAGAGGTGAGGGGATCGAGATTCCGGATTCGGCAAAAGAGGTGTTGGAGTCGAAACAATCAGAAGGGATGACCTCCCTCCTCGTCGCTGTGGATCACCGTCTCCTCGGAATCATTTCCATTGCCGATACCTTGAGAGAAGGAGCGAAGGACGCGATCGATCAGATCAGAGCACAAGGGGTGTCCGAAATTTGGATGCTCACCGGCGACAGCGCCCTCGTCGCGGACCGAATTGGGAGAGAATTAGGGATAAGGTACGAAGCCAAACTTCTTCCCGAAGATAAGGTGGCAAGTGTCAAGGAGTGGAAAAGAAAAGGTCGCGTCGTGGCAATGGTCGGTGACGGCGTCAATGACGCCCCTGCCCTTGCCGCTGCGGACATCGGCATTGCCATGGGAGCCGTCGGAACAGATGTGGCCATCGAGACGGCTGATATCGCCCTGATGACCGATGAACTGAAAAAAGTTCCTATGGTCATTCGACTCTCGCGAAAAGCCCTCCGGGTGATTAAAGAAAATCTTGCCTTCGCCATCGCCTTCAATACGGTGCTCGTCCTCCTTTCCGCCCAGGGGCTGATGACCATGATCCTGGGTGCGATTTTGCATCAAGCCAGTTCGCTCCTGGTCATCCTCAACTCCATGCGCCTGCTCCGAAGAGACAGATAGAGAGATAAGGAGATTGGGAGACGCGGAGAATTTTGCATTCATCCCGTCACTCCATCCTATCTCCGCGTCAAGAATTTACTTTTTTCTTGACCGTGGCGAAGGCATCTTAGTAAAATGGAGAAGGGTTGGATCAGAGCGGGAGAAACCGTCAAACCGGAGCAGAAAGGAGAATTTATGGAGGCGAAGAAGTTTATGGAGATCGTTCAGTTTGCCATTCAAAGAGAGATCGAATCGGTCGATTTTTATAACGAAGCGGGTAGAATAGTAAAACACTCCGGAACCAAGGAACTCTTTTCGGACTTTGCGAAGCAAGAAGAGGGACACAAGAAAAAACTCGAGGAGGTGCAGGCCGGGAAGATCGTGCTCGGAAGGATTGAGAAGGTTCCGAATCTGCAGATCAGTGATTATCTGGTCGACGCGAAATTAAAACCTGAGATTTCTTTTGCGGAGATCCTCCGAATTGCCATGAAGAGAGAGGAACGCTCGGTGAAGCTTTATACAGATTTGAATCAAAAGAATGAAAATGAAAACTTAAAAAATCTCTTCACTTTTCTGGTACAGGAGGAGAGCAAACACAAGTATGCCCTTGAAAAAATATACGATGATGAAATATTGAAATAAACGTCAAACCGCGTTTTCGAATGTTGTTTGGTATGCCCTTAGCCTAATTTGAATTCGGATGGGAGATAGACATGGAAAAGTGGAAATGTAAAGTCTGTGGTTACATCTATGATCCGGAAAAGGGCGATCCCGACGGTAATATCCCTCCAAACACCCCTTTTGGCAAACTCCCTGAGGACTGGGTCTGCCCTGTGTGCGGAGCGCCCAAAGATATGTTTGAAAAAATTTAATGATAAAAAAAGGCCTGTCCTTTATTCCGGGATCAGGCCTTTTCTTTTGCCTGATATTGCCAATCGATTATTTCCAATAGCGATCGTTCGATAGCCGCTCCTCGACATTGATTTTATAGAATTCTTCAAGAGACCTGAAAACCTCCCTATCCTTTCCGTAAGTCTCTTTAAGAGCGTTTCTGACAACCTCCATTCCTTTTGGCGTCATCTTTCCGAGAGGAGGACGGGTCGGCCCAGAGGGCAATCCGAGACCTTTCATCATCGTCTTGATCGCTAAAGGGTTTCTAAATTTGCACGGAACCTCAAATCCTTCATAACATTCAATGGTATTGACTGTCACCACCTTGAAGAGGGGATCGAGAATATCTTTCAACCGGTTGGCCCTCTCCACATTTCCATTCCTAATCGCTTTGACCATCTCACCGATGGGGCCTGGAACGATGTTCGATATTACAGAAATCACGCCGGAAGCACGAATATCACTAAGGGTCATCATCTCAAAGGTCTTATCGTCATCTCCGGAGAGGATATCAAAGTCCTCTCCGCATAGAGTTCTCGTCTTCGCCATACGCCTAAGATCTGCAGTGGCCTCTTTCACGGATCGCAAATTTTTAAACTTTCGGTGAAGGATGGCAAGATCTTCCACCTCCAGTTTCGTTCCTGTTCTTCCCGGGATGACATAGGGCACAACGAAAGACTTCCGGAATGCCTTGGCTATCACTTCATAATATTGTGTCCTCAGCTCGAGGGAGGAGGGTCCATTGTAATAACAATCTACGAGCAGTACTCCCTGAGCCCCTACTTCAACGGCGTGTTTTGATCCTCTCATCGCCTCACTGGTTGCGTTCGACCCTGTGCCTGCAATAACAAAGACTTTATCTTTTGCTAACTTAACTGTCTTCGTAATCACCCGGTCGTGCTCTCTCCAGTCCAACGTCGGAGACTCGCCCGTCGTTCCGGTGGGGACGAGATTGGCCCCGTTCTCTATCTGGAATTGAACATTCTTCTCCAGACCTTCAAAATCGACTTCCCCTTTCCGATTGAAAGGGGTTATCATGGCCGTCCAGCACCCCTCAAACCTCTCCAGTCTCATCAAAACCTCCCCCTTCCTTAGAAAGATGTCTTAATATTATTGGTAAAAAGACAAAATTTCAAGGAGAAACTATTCACAAATTGAATTTTCTTATTATCCCTTTTGAACATTTTCGGACGAAATTCGGGGCTGAAATTAATGACTCTTTTCATCCTTTTCCATCTTTAGAATGGGCCAAAGTTCGATAAAAGAGTTCCAGGGCATTCTCGGTGGCCTTTTCTTTTATCTGTCGGCGGGTCCCCTTTAAGTCTAATTTCTTCACCCAGATCTTTCTTCCAGCGGCCAATCCAATAAAGACTCTTCCGACAGGACTTCTTTTTGTTCAACCGGTTGGGCCTGCCACGCCTGTGGTGGATAGTCCGAATGTTGTGTTAAAAGCTTTCTGAACGCCTTGAGCCATCTTCCGCGCCACCTGCGGACTCACTGCTCTATACCTCTTTATATCATCCACCGGAACCGCTAAATGCTTTGCTTTCGATTCGTTGCTGTAATTAACCATCCCGCCCATAAAGTAGTCCGAACTCCCTGAAACGCTGGTTATACGGTCACAGATCAATCCACCCGTGCAAGATTCCGCAATGGACATTGTGCAATTTCTCTCGGGCTGGTTTAACCTCATAGATCTTTTGGTTTACTCTTCTAACCCATGCAATTCTTCCCTCTTCCGCTTTCTCGAAAATCAGTTGTTGGACATCGCTCAAAAGGGCGGCACTTGACAGGAAGCTATGAGTGACTTTCTTGAAGCGAAGGGTTATGCTGCAGCTTCTTCGGGAAGTTCCCAGCCGGGGAAGACCAGAACACCCGGGTGACACTTCAGGGCCCGAGCCAGAACCTTCGCGCGCTCCACCCCAAGATGGACTCGATCATTTTCGATTGCCGAGATCGCAGCCTGAGGAATGCCTGTAAGCTTCGATAGTTGATTTTGGCTTAACTCCTGAAGTTCACGAATGATTCGCACAGACTCTCCAATCGAAACTGTAACCCGTCTCTTTGCAGGACGATACTCTCTCATTTAAGACCTCCGATAGTCATGGGCAGTTATTGAAGCAACCTGGAACAAGAGTTTTTCGACAATAACTCGATATATCACCCGCCATTGTAAACCAAGTCGAGAGGACCGGTAGCCTTGCCACTCACCCGACAAGGCTTCGTCGTGAAACCCTTTTATTAAACGGAGTCCAGATGGACCAGAAACTGCGGTGATATCTTTCCATTTCTCGTACCGTTTCAGAATCTCCTTCGGAATTGACGCGACTTGCTTATCAACCCGCCGGTGCTCTTCGATTCGCCACATGCCATATAATATCTATACTATATTTAGTATGTCAAGTGCAATCTTTCAGGACGAGGGGGGATGGACAGGAGGGGTAAACCCCAGCGGAAGTCAAAGACGCCACTGGATTCCGGGTCAAGCCCGGAATGACAACCTGCATAATCGCTATCTTCGGGTCTTAAGGCCAGCGTTTTCAACCAGTATTTCATAAAAATACTGAAGGGCTTTCTCCGTGGCCTTTTCTTTGATCTCTCGGCGGGTTCCCTTTAAATCCAATTTCTTCACCCAGACCTTTCGTCCTGAAGCCAATCCAATAAATACTCTCCCGACAGGACTCCTTTTCGTTCCGCCTGTTGGGCCTGCCACGCCAGTGGTGGATAATCCGCAGGTTGTACCAAAGGCCTTACGAACTCCTTGGGCCATTTTCTTCGCCACCTGCGGACTCACTGCTCCATAGCGCTTGATATAGCCTAACGAAATTCCCAGATGCTTTGCCTTCGATTCATTACTGTAATTAACCATTCCGCCCATAAAGTAGTCCGAACTCCCTGAAACGTTGGTTATACGGTCACAGATCAATCCACCCGTGCAAGATTCGGCAATGGACAGTGTCCAGCCCTTTTGCCTTAAGAGGTCCCCGATGAGCTTCTCTAAAGAACTGCGCATTATTTTCATCCCCACCCCCTGAACCATGTCAGGTTCAGGGCTTTGTCCTGCACCCTGCGTGGTGCAGGGCTCACCCTCCCCGCCTACTGCGCCGAAGTAGCCTCAGGCTACGTAGGCCGGGCATCAAGGGGGAGGGGTTTTTAAACGAAAGTCATATGAAGAGGTAGATAAGACGGAGAACGATATTGGCATAGATGCCTGCCATCACATCATCTAAGACGACTCCATATCCTCCCTTCAATTTTTTCTCCAGGCGGCGGATGGGAAATGGCTTGAGGATGTCGAAAAACCGGAAGAGAAAAAAACCGATAACAATAAGAATAGCTGTTTTGGGAACCCAAAGCATCGTGATGAGGAAACCCATGATCTCATCGATGACGATCCTCTGATCATCTTTTTTCCCGAAAAATATCTCAGCATTCTCTGAAATCCAACCGGAGAGAAAGAAAAAACCGATGAGCGTGATTTCATAGATGGGTGAAGAAATGTTTGAAAGAAAATAATAGACCGGAATGGCAATGAGGGTTCCCAGTGTCCCCGGTGCAACCGGAGAGTATCCGACTCCAAATCCCGTAGCCAGAATCAAGATGAAATGTTTCATCTCTCCCCGTCACCCTATCCCCTTATCTCGCTATCGCTTGTTTTGCAGTCTGACAACGACTCCTCTTTCTTTCAGATACGATTTTACTTGTTGGATCGTATATTCCCGGTAATGGAAAATGGAAGCTGCGAGGACTGCATCCGCCTTTCCAAAAACCAGCCCTTCGTAAAGATGTTCGAGAGTTCCCACTCCTCCTGATGCAATGACAGGGATACTCCCCTGCTCCGAAATGCTTCGAGTCAATTCAATGTCGTAGCCGTCCTTCGTTCCATCCCGATCCATGCTCGTCAGTAAGATCTCTCCGGCTCCCATCTCCTCCATCTTCTTTGCCCAATCAATCGCATCGATTCCTGTCGGGACCCTTCCCCCATGGGTGTAAACTTCCCAACCCTCCCCTTTTCTTTTTGCATCGATGGCGATGACGATACATTGGCTTCCAAAACGTTTCGAGGCTCTCTCTACAAAATGTGGATCCTTCACGGCGGCCGTGTTGATCGATACCTTATCCGCTCCCGCCTTAAGAAGCTTTCGAATATCCTCCAGGCTTCTGACCCCGCCCCCTACGGTGAGGGGAATAAAGATTTCTTCTGCCGTCCTGCGAACAATGTCAATGAGAATATCTCTTTCTTCATACGAAGCAGTGATATCCAAGAAGGCGATTTCATCCGCACCTTGTTCGTCATAAACCTTCGCATTCTCAACGGGATCGCCCGCGTCCTTCAGGTCTACAAACTGAGTTCCCTTCACCACTCTCCCGCTTTTGACATCCAGACAAGGGATAATCCGTTTTGCCAGCATCGTAAAATTCCGCCAGTTTGATAGTCATATAGTCGTATAGTCTTGTTATCGGGAAAAAGACTACTGGACTAAAGGACCATTAGACTAATTGACTTGTTCTAGTAATGCGTATCGCTTCTTCTAAATCAAGGCTGCCGGTGTAGAGGGCGCGACCTACAATCACTCCGATGATGCCATCCGGTTCCAGTTCCATGAGATGTTCGATGTCCCCAATCCGCGAAACGCCTCCTGAGGCAATAACAGGGATCGAGGTGGATCGAGCCAACTCCCTCGTCGACTGGAAGTTCAAGCCCGTGCCCATCCCATCTCTCTCGATATCTGTGAAGATGACCGCCGAAAGACCCATCCCTTCAAACTGCTTTGTCAGGTTGCCCGCTTCCAAAGAAACGACTTCATTCCAGCCCTGGATGGCCACTTTTCCCCCTTTGGCGTCGATTCCAAGGATCACCCTTTCAGGGAAGCGATGGCAAGCCTCTTCAATCAAGGAGCGCTTTTGAAAAGCCGCTGTCCCTAAAATCACCCATCTCACTCCGGAAGAAAGATAATCCTCGATCGTAGGAAGATCACGAATGCCTCCACCCACTTCGGTCGGAATCTGGACGGATTGGCTGATCTCCTTGATCAAAGATCGATGAACAGGCTTCCCCATGACGGCTCCGTTGAGATCTACCACATGAAGCCTTGCCGCTCCTTTTGACTCCCAATACCTGGCCATTTCAACAGGATGTTCCGAATAGACCGACTCCTGATCCATCCTGCCTTGAGAAAGCCGAACACATCTTCCGTCCTTGAGATCCACTGCCGGGATGACGATCAAGGCATTTCCTCCAACTCTTTTGGCCCGGGGAAGCGCGTCAACATCTCATCCATTCCCACATTCGACAGTTCCTCTGCGGTCAGCCAAGAACCTTTTCTTCTGACGAAAGACCCCATTTTCAGAAGGTTCTCGCTGAGAGGTCTTTGGGTCTCATCAAACTTTCCTGTCCATACCATCTTCCCATCTTTTAACCGGATGAGGTGAACATCGAAGCCTACAGAGGCGGGTTTATCCACGCCAATAGATGATCCGACTCTTTGCTCGAAACGGAAGAGAAATCCAACCAAAATAAAATCCACCTCCAATGTCCTCCCCAACTGGACAGAGGCGCGCATGGGGTTTAGGTCGAACTTCCTTCGATCGCTCTTGGAAAAAGCCTCTTCAACTTTCTCCGGAGCGAGAAGTTTGAATGTCCCCATGGCCTCCATCTTTTCCTGGAAAATTCGAGTCAGATAAATTTGCGAGCCGGATAATACATTCCCCTGTCCATAAAGTCCTCTACAAATTGGGCAGACAGCCCCTCTGGCACGATCTTCCACCCTCTCAACCAAGAATGGCAGGATGGCCAGGCTGAACCTTGTCTCCGCTCTCAATGGAACGCTCCATGCGAGAATCACCCCCAACATGAAAAACGACACCAGAAGCTTTTTCATCTGCCACCTCCTCATGGCTTTTTCTATTCTCCCCTTTACCCCTTCGGCCGCGCGAAGGCCTCTCGTTTGAAGCCGGGAGAGACAAGCGCTGCTCAGGGTGAACTTCTCGAGGTTCACTTTTTACCCTTGATCTTCTTGGCATCCTCTAAGAATTGTGCGATCCCCTTATCCGTGAGGGGATGCTTCACCATCTGCTCGATGATGGCAGGAGGGATGGTCACAATTTCTGCTCCCAGCATTCCAGCCTCGACGACATGAATGGGATTTCTGACACTGGCCACAATAATCTGAGTTCTTATCTCAGGGTAGCTCGCATAGATCGCCCTGATCTGTCGAATCAGCTCAAGCCCATTGAAGCTGATATCATCAAGCCTCCCTAAAAAAGGACAGACATACGTAGCCCCTGCCTTCGCAGCCAAAATGGCCTGGCTGGGCGAGAAGAGGAGTGTCACATTCGTCTGGATCTTTTCTTCGGAAAGGATCTTGACCGTTTTCAATCCTTCTGTCGTGACGGGAATTTTGATGACGATCTCATCTCCCCAGGTGGCCATGACCTTTGCTTCTGCCACCATCTCTTTACTGGTGGTTCCGGTCACCTCCACATTGACAGGACCCTTCACCTCCCCTGAAATCTTCCGGATCAATGCCTCTGTTTCCTCCCCTTCCTTTGCAAGGAGCGTCGGGTTGGTTGTCACTCCGTCAACCAAGCCAAGGGCCTTCGCCTTCCTGATCTCATTGAGATTCGCCGTATCGATAAAAATTCTCACCTTGTCCTCCTCTTTATTCGTTAATTTTGTTTCTTTGGTTTTTCTGGTCTGTTTGGTTAACCAAAAAAACTAAATAGACTAAAGAAACCAGACAAACCGGTGCCATCTTCATCTCCATGTCCTGACCATATCATGAATCGCCTTGGCCTGTGTAAGAAGACTTTCCATCTCGTTGAGAGGAATCATACTGGAGGCATCACAGAGTGCTTCACTCGGCTTGGGATGGGTCTCGAGGAAAAGGCCATCGCAGCCAACCGCTGCCGCGGCTCTCGAAAGATGGGGAACATATTGAGGGCTTCCTCCTCGCGGATCCTCGCTTGGAATCCCGTAATTTCTAATGACATGCGTGGCATCGAAGATCACGGGGCAACCGATCCCCTGCATAATCGGAATGGAACAGAAGTCCGAAACTAATTTATTATAACCGAAACACGTTCCCCTCTCGGTCAAAAGGACCTGATGATTCCCTGTGCTGTAAATCTTCTTCACGGCCCCCGCCATATTTTCAGGTGCAACGAATTGCCCCTTCTTAATGTTCACCACTCTGCCTGCCTCTCCCACCCTAAGAAGAAGGCTCGTCTGCTGGCAGAGGAAGGCCGGGACTTGAATGATATCCAAAACCTCTTTGGCTCGATCCACATCCTCCAACCGATGCACATCAGAGAGAACTGGGAGACCCACTTTCTCTTTCACCTTGTCGAGGACCCTTAGGCCCTCTTTAAGGCCCGGGCCTTTGTAAGATTTCTCTGAACCCCGATTGTCTTTTTCGTAGGAGGCCTTAAAGATCAAAGGAATCTTCAGCGATCGACAGAGCTCCTTCAACTGCCTTGCGATCTCCATGGCTATCGCCTCTCCTTCCAAAACGCACGGACCCGCGATTAACACCAGGGGATTTCCGCCTCCGATCCGAATCTCTCCTACTCTGACTTCATTCATGATCGCTCCTTTTAGCTCTATCTCCTCCCCGCCTTGGGGGGAGGATTAAGGTGGGGGGTATCGATTTTCCCTTCCACCCCCACCCTGCCCCTCCCCCATCAAGAGGGAGGGTAAAAGAGAGTCAAATCGACTTCACAAAATTTTCCAGTATCCTTAACCCCTTCTGTTGGCTCTTCTCGGGATGAAATTGTGTGGCAAAGAGGTTCTCTTTCCAGATACTGGAGGCAAAAGGCTTGCCATAGGAGGTAACCGTCGAGATCCAGTGCCCCTCCTCTGGAATGACATAATAGGAGTGGACAAAGTAGAAAAAATCCCCGCTCTCCACTCCCTGTAGCACCGGAACCTCTTTCAGCTTTTCAATCGTATTCCAACCCATGTGAGGGACCTTATGCTCTGGATCGGGTCGGAATTTCACCACCCTTCCCTTGATCAGATCCAATCCTTTGCAGGCTCCAAATTCTTCGCTTTCAGAAAAAAGAATTTGAAGGCCGAGACAGATGCCTAAATAGGGTTTCCCTTTTTCAATCGAATGGAGCAGGGGATCGATAAGTCCATACCTCTCGAGATTCTCCATGCAGTCCTTAAACGCCCCTACTCCAGGGAGTACAATGGCTGAAGCCCTTTGAATCTCCTTCTTATTCCGGGTCAATTTAGCTTCGAAACCAATCTTCTCAAAACCCTTCTGCACGTTTCGAAGATTTCCCATGCCGTAATCAATGATGACGATCTTGCTCATATCTACCTTTTTGCAAAGGGCCTAAGGCAAAGTGCATTGGGTTTAAAATCCCAAATCACAAATTCCAAATCCCAAATAAGCTCCAAATTCCAATTTCCAAATGACCAAAAGGATTTTGTTTCGAATTTGGTGATTGGAATTTATTTGGAATTTCGTACTTGGAATTTGGTGCTTCCGTATGGCCTCGCTCTAAGCGTTCCTTACAGAACGCCTTTGGTTGATGGGACCTCAGCGGCCCGCTCATCCAAAGACACCGACTCTCTCAAGGATCTTCCAAATCCTTTGAACACCGCTTCGACCATATGATGGCTGTTTTTCCCATAAAGAAGAATAATGTGAAGGGTGATCTTCGCATGATTGCAAAGGGCCTTGAAGAACTCCTCCACCAGCTCGGGGTCAAAGGTTCCAATTTTCGATTTTCGCAGCTTCATCTGGAAGACAAGGCAAGGTCTCATCGAAAAATCCAGGGCAACAGAGACCAGGGTCTCGTCCATCGGCATCATGGCCATCCCGTATCTTTGGATTCCCTTTGCTTCACCGAGAGCTTTTCTGATCCCGTCCCCGAGACAGATCCCCACATCCTCCACGGTGTGATGTGCGTCCACGCCGATATCGCCCTTTGCCTTAAGGAAAAGGTCCATGCTACTGTGATAGGCCAAGAGACTGAGCATATGATCGAAGAAAGGAATACCGGTTGCGATCGAATGCTTTCCGGATCCATCCAGATTCAACTTCAAGACGACCGAGGTCTCCTTTGTCTCCCGCCTCACCTCTGACCTGCGATGTCTCTTCATGGTTTCATCCTCATCTGAACCGCCTGATAGTGTCCTTCCAATCCTTCCCATTCTGCAAATCTCTTCACATCTTTTTCAAACCGCTTTAATGCCTTCTGCGTGAAACGGATGAGGTTGGTCCTCTTGATAAAATCCTCCACGCCGAGAGCTGAAGAGAATCGGGCTGTGCCCGCAGTAGGAAGAATATGGTTCGGGCCAGCCATATAGTCTCCGATAGCCTCAGGAGTATGAGGTCCGAGAAAGACGGCACCCGCGTGTTTCAGGCTTTTTGCCAGAGAAAGAGGCCTCGAAACAGCAAGTTCCAAATGCTCCGGGGCGATCCGGTTCACCAAGTCCATTGCCTGCTCAAGATTCCTGACGATCAGGATGGCGCCTCTGCGATGAAGGCTCGCAGAAGCGACTTTTCTTCGCTTCAAGAAGGAGAGTTGCCCCTCCACTTCCTTCTCTACCTCCCTTCCGAAGGCTTCCGAGTCGGTTACCAGAACGGCGAGCGCCATTTCATCGTGCTCGGCTTGGGAGATCAAATCTGCCGCTACAAACGGAGGAGGCGTGTTTTTATCGGAGACGATTACGATCTCGCTCGGTCCGGCCACCATATCGATATCCACATCGCCGTAAACCAGTCTCTTGGCCGTGGCGACATATCGATTTCCCGGCCCAACAATCTTATCCACCTTGGGGATCGAATCTGTCCCGTAGGCAAGCGCTGCGATCGCCTGAACACCCCCAATCCGATAGATTCGATCAACCCCTGCCAAATCCGCTGCAACCAGGACAGCAGGACTGATCCCTTCTTTCCGGGGGGGAGTGACCATGAGGATCTCCCGAACACCCGCCACCTTTGCAGGGATGGCAGCCATGAGCACGGTCGAAGGATAAGACGCTTTTCCGCCGGGGACGTAGATCCCTACCCTCTCTAAAGGCCTCGTCGCCTGCCCAAGCCGGATCCCTTTCTCTTCTTGCTTCCACGATGCCGTCCATGTTTTACTCAAATGCCGGTGGAACTTTCGAATGCGCTGGGTTGCCTTCTTGAGTGTTCTCAAAAAATCCCGGGGGACCTTCTCGTACGCTTCTTTCACCTCGCTTCTCTTCACTTCGCGTTGATCGGTCGGAATCCGTAACCCGTCGAAGACCCGTGTGTAATGAACGAGGGCTGCCTCTCCTCGTTTCTTCACATCTTCTAAAATGGACCGGACTTCCCCCTCGAGGCGAAGACTCTCCTGGGCACCCCTCCCCTCTACCTCGGAGACGTACCGATCAAATTCTTTTTCACCCGCTCGAAGAATCTTCATTGAAAATCCTTTTTGAATTGGCTTCTTTTAATCCCGGAATCGGCAATCACCAATCATCAATCCGAAATCAGTCCCCTTCTTTCACCCTTTTGACATCCGCTCCGAGCTTTAACAATTTCTTATCCAGACCTTCATAGCCTCGATCTAAGTGATAGACTCTGGAGACTTCTGTCACACCCTCTGCAGCCAATCCGGCTAAGATGAGGGAGGCGCTGGCCCTTAAATCGGTCGCCATCACCGGTGCTCCGCTCAAACCCTCTACCCCCTGGATGATTGCCGAGTCGCCTTGAATGCGAACATCAGCTCCCATTCTTCTCAGCTCGCTGACATGGATGAATCGATTTTCGAAGATCGTCTCAGAAATAACACTCAGCCCTCTTGCCAAAGACACCAAGACCATGAACTGGGCCTGCATATCCGTCGGAAATCCAGGATAGGGTTGCGTCTTGATATCCACACTCCGGATTCTTTTGGTCCCTACCGCCCTGACCCCATCTCTCTCGGGCTCAATCTCCATGCCCGACTCTCTTAATTTGTGGACGACCATTTCCATCTCGGAAAGAGGACAATTGAGGATTTTTATGTTTCCCCGCGTCAACCCTGCTGCCACCATCAACGTCCCGGCTTCGATGCGGTCCGAGACGATCCTGTGCTCGACACCGTGAAGCGACGGCACGCCTTCAATCTCGATCAAGCTTGTTCCTGCACCGTTGATCTTCGCACCCATTTTATTCAGAACAATCGCCAAGTCAACCACCTCGGGCTCCATGGCGGCGTTCTGCAACGTCGTTTTGCCCCTGGCAAGCGTCGCCGCCATCATCAGATTCTCGGTCCCTGTGACGGTGACGGTATCAAAGGAGATATTTGCTCCCTTCAGCCCATCGGCTTTGGCCTCAATGTACCCGTGGCGTAGCTCGATCTCTGCCCCCATGGCCTCCAATCCCATGAGATGGAGATTGATCGGCCTTGCGCCAATGGCACATCCTCCCGGAAGGGAAACTTTGGCATTTCTCATACGAGCCACTAAAGGGCCCAAGACGAGAATGGATGCCCTCATGGTCTTCACCAAATCATAAGGAGCCTCGTCGCCGGAGACCTCTGCGGCATGGATTCGATAAGCGCGGCCTTCCTCAGATACTTTTACTCCGAGATTCTTAAGAACTTTGACGATGGTGTGGACATCTCTCAGGTCGGGAACATTATGAAAGACATTCTCTCCTTCACTCAGGAGGCAGGCGGCAAAGATGGGAAGCGTGGCGTTCTTTGAGCCACTCACCTCCACTTCGCCAATCAACCTTTCCCCTCCTCGTATGACGATTTTATCCATCCCTCGCTCCGCTTCCGAAAGTGGAAGGTGGAAAGTTGTCAGTGGTCAAAACCACGAACCACAATCCGCTTTCTACTCTCTACGCTTTTGTGCTTTCACCACTCTTCCAATCCCGGATAAATCGGGAATCGATTCAGGCTTGAGAAAATTGTCTCCCTCCCCGATCATCCCTGAAACGATTCCACTCTGGCCCAAGGCCACTTCCAAGAGGAGCCATCCTCCTTCCCGTAGATAAAAATGAACTTCTGGAATGATGCGCCGGTAGAAGGCCAATCCATCCTCCCCTCCATCCAAGGCGATCCTCGGTTCATGATCCTTCACCTCTCTCGCCAGCGTATGGATCTTACAGCGGGTGATGTATGGAGGGTTCGAGAGGATAAGATCGAAAGGCGCTCTCCCTTTGGGAGGATGGAACGGACCGAAGAGATCGCCCTTCACAAAGTTGATTTGATGCCGAACCCCAGCAGATCTTGCATTCTCCTTCGCTAATACCAGAGCCTCCATTGAGATATCCGTCGCGACCAGGAAGATATTCTTCAATTCTTTTGCCAAGGCGATGGCGATGGCACCGCTTCCCGTTCCTATTTCGAGAACAGAGGGGATTCGTTTGGAAGAAGTTTCGGCGAGTACCAGGAGGCTCTGTTCAACCAAGAGCTCTGTCTCCGGTCTCGGAATGAGGACTCGAGGATCCACCTTAAAATCGAGGGACCAAAACTCCTGGTGTTCCAAAATATATTGAAGGGGCTCTCCCGAAATTCTTCTCTGCATCAACTTCTCTAAAACCTCTTTGTCCCGTTCTTCCACTGGGTCATGAAGCCGCATATAAAGCCCTTCCCGGCTGACGTTCAAAGAACGGGCGAGAAGAAGTTCTGCATTCAGACGGGGATTTTCGACCCGATGATCCTTTAAATAATTCGTCGCCCAGTTGAGCACTTCTAAAATGGTCATCTTCGTTTCGTCTGATCGTTCTTTCAGTCCGATAGTCTTCCGGTCTACGATAAGACGATTAGGCCATTGGACCATGTGACTAAAAACAGTATGCGCTGGTGTTCTCTGCACGGTGACTTTTATTGTTTGGCATTTGAAATTTGAAATTTGTTATTCTCCCCCTCCCCTCTCAGGGCTTCGGCCTGATAATGGGTGGTCAACGCACCGATAATCTCGTCGAGGTCACCCTCGAGAATAGATTCAAGCCGGTAAAGGGTTAACCCAATCCGGTGATCGGTCACCCTCCCCTGGGGAAAGTTATAGGTCCGGATGCGTTCGCTTCGGTCTCCAGTCCCCACCTGGCTTCTTCTCTTTTCCGAAATCTCCAGCTGTTTCTCCTGCCTGGCCTTATCCAATAATCTCGCACGAAGAATCTTAAGGCCTTTCGCCTTGTTCTTGTGCTGCGATTTTTCATCCTGACACGACACCACGATTCCCGTGGGAAGATGGGTGATTCGGACGGCGGAATCTGTCGTGTTTACGCTCTGGCCACCCGGCCCCGAAGACCTGAAGATATCGATTCGAAGATCATTGGGATCGATCTGGACATCCACCTCTTCTGCCTCCGGAAGGATGGCCACCGTCACCGTGGAAGTATGAATACGCCCCTGGGATTCTGTGACGGGAACCCTCTGAACCCGGTGGACGCCGCTCTCAAATTTGAGCCGACTGTAAACCCCTTTCCCCTCGATCAGGGCGATGATCTCTTTGAACCCGCCCACGCCAGCATAATGGCGGCTCAGGATCTCCATTCGCCAACCCCGTTTTTCCGCATGCTTGGAATACATCCTGAAAAGATCTCCTGCAAAAAGCCCGGCTTCCTCTCCTCCGGTTCCCGCACGGATCTCGAGCAAGATGTTCTTTTCGTCATTGGGGTCTTTGGGGAGAAGTGCCATCTTCAGCTCCTCCCCCACCCTTTCTCTCTCCTGCGTCAGCCGGTTGACTTCCTCTTTGGCCAGACGCTTCATTTCCTCATCTTCCTCGTGGTCGAGGAGATGTTGGCTTCCCTTGATCTCCTCTTCTAATCTTCTCAGCCTTCGGTAAAGATCAACCACCTTCCCCAGCTCGGCATACTCCCTCGCCGCCTTCTGATACTCCTCCTGTCTCGTGATCAGCTCGGGTTGGCCGAGAAGATGGGAGAGTGTTTCATATCGGTGTTCAACTTCTTCTAATTTTTCAAACATCTTTTTTCCCTTTACTAATTATAAGCGTCAAAACCTGTTCCTGACAGGCCCAGGATTTCAGAAGATTTCAATCTTTGACTTTATGTTTGTCGTCCCTCCAACTCCAGAACCTCACGAAGGGCCCGGAGGGCCACCTCGATCTGGTCCTCGGAGGGCTCGCGTGCCGTCATCCGTTGGAGCCAAAGACCGGGCTTGATGAAATATTGCATGCTCTTCCTCTCCCGCTTCTGATCGGCGAATCGAATGACCTCATAAGCGAGCCCTGCGATGAGGGGAATGAAGACAATCCGAGAGGCCACTTTATATCCGAATGAAAGTTGGTGAGGAATGAGGGCAAAGACCAAAATGCTCACCACCATGACGATGAGAAGGAAGCTCGTTCCACATCTGGGGTGAAGGTAACTGAAGGTCTTCACCCGGTCGGGCCTCAACGCTTCACCGGACTCCAACGCGAAGATCGATTTGTGTTCGGCTCCATGATATTCAAAGATTCTTCGAATCTCTTTAAAGAAGGAGATGGCCCACAGATAGGCTAAGAAGATCATCAATCGAATGATTCCATCGACCAGATTGAAGAGGATCCCGCTTGTGGAGACCATGGGGATGGCGAACCGCAACCATTTCGTCATGAACAGAGGGATCAAAAAGAAAAGGAAGATGCCGAAGCAGAGCGCGAATGTGAAGGTAAGACCCATGGTCCAGGAGCTGACCTCTTTCTCTTCTTCAAGGGACTGACTGGCTGAAAAGTTGAGGGCCCTCATCCCTAAAATCAGGGCGGAGAGCAAGTTGAGCACCCCCCTGACCAAAGGAACCTTGGAGAAAAATTTCTTTTCGGAAAAGAAATTCAATCTCTCTCGTTTCACCACGATCTCGCCATTCGGCCTTCGGACCGCAACGGCCATCGAATTGGGAGACCGCATCATCACCCCTTCGATCACGGCCTGCCCGCCGACCCGAATCTGATCCTTCCCTCTTTTAGGGAGAGATGGAGTGAGAGAACATCCCTGATCGGGATCTTTTACCCCAGAGAACATTGAAAACCTCCTGCTGAACCCTGTTGTTGAAAAATTGGCTTATCCCTTCTTTATTTCGCAA
>Ga0315282_10001204_pt1 | contig 49753 bp, 48 predicted proteins | sample YL17G07_20_MG_FD_203693 | JGI IMG/M metagenome (GOLD analysis project Ga0315282, IMG submission 203693) | Sediment microbial communities from Yellowstone Lake, YNP, Wyoming, USA - YL17G07_20 | ecosystem: Environmental > Aquatic > Freshwater > Lake > Sediment | place: USA: Wyoming | collected...
GAGGGATCCTGAGGTGGTGCAGCGTTCCAGTCGGCTTCGCCGTCGGCTACGGTCACCTCGAACTCCAGCTGGCCGGCGGCGAGCCTGCCTACGCCCGACATGGAAAACAGCGGTGTGGCGATTAGGCTGAGGATAACGCAGACCATTAAATATTTAAGGGGCTGACCTACAGTCTTCTTCTGCAATTTTCATCCTATCTAGGTCAGCAGTATAAGAAGTAAAGACTTGTGAAGGGCGAACCTATATTATAAAACCATATTATTGGTTAGGCAGTTATTTATATTAGTTAGTAATTACCTGTTAAGAGTTAACGAATCTTGAGGTATGTCACATGGCGGTAGGGGAGGGAAAGGCTGAGGTGCTCGACCTGATCATCAACACCTTGAAGGAGCACGAGAAGAGTCTGGACGGATCCATCGAGGAACTCAGGGCAGCGATCCAGGAGATCAGGCGGAGAACCCCTGAGGGCACTGTGGTGGAGTGCGAGAGCTGGACTGACTTTAAAATGAGGGGAAGGGGCGCGAAGGCTGTCGTCTTCCAAGTGCAGAGCAAGGACATTACCCTGATCGCAGTCGTCGGCGTTACGGTCTACAGGTACGTATTGAACCTTAAAGGCTGGTTGAGCGAAGAGCTGAACATCCCTGCGGAGCACGTTTCAGACTGAGATTTTGAGGGGCGGCAGCTCATCCTTCACCTTTCTGAAGTAGGTTAGAACGATGACGCCACGTTCGGTAATCTGATACCTCTCCCTCGCCCCCACAGCTTCGCGTATAATGAGTTTCTGTTCAAGCAGTGAGCGGAGGTACTCCTGCAGGGGTTCCCAAGAAAGGTTTGCCTTATACATTATGCGGGTCGGGCTTTCCACGCCGCTCCTAATGCACGCCAATATGTCTATGTATATTTCTAGCCTCGAGCGTCTTACCATCCGTTGGTCCCCCACACGCCATGCGTTTTTATATATCTTTACCTCTAGCAAGTAGGTACTGCTTCACATCTCAGGTATATAAATGTTCCATAAAGTAGGTTATGTAAAGTTGCCGTCGGATTTCTTTCTATGCAAATTTTCATCGGGGGAAGGCAAGGTTTATCATTTACAATGATCCTATAATTAACCGATCCATATCCGTTATTATCTTTTTTATTATAATAAGAAAAGTCAACAAAATAAACCACTGGAATTTCTTTCAAATAATTAATAGAAATATCGCATTTATGAGGATAGACACCTCGGCAATTAATATTTTACCACAATGTGAATGCTTTACTAAATTATTCATGGTTCTAGGAGACATATCCGACGTACTGTAGGCATGATCCCCTTTGAGCTTACCAAAGACGCACCCGATCATTCTAGTTCCTTAAGGACTACATTGCTCTTCTGATGCTGTATGCTATGGAAAAATATAATCACCTAAACTTCTTTTACGCATTAAAACAAACAATGTGTGTTCTCTTACATTAGTGTGAGTAAATAACGCTGGCCAGCCAAGGATATTGCCCTGAGCGGTATATTCATAAAGTGTGCCTAAAAAATAATATGGTTTTCTAATATAGATTCCGCCTCCACAAGACTTTTTATAGACTGTTTAACAGTTACCTATGAGCGAAAAGTTTATGAACTGTTTAACAGTTACAACTACCCTATTAAAAAAAGTCATGAAACAGTTACAATTATATCATAAAAATAGGTCATCGGTTGGATTTTCAATGGGCTTTATTGAAGAGGAGACCGAGACGACGGAGGGATGTCATGTGGATGCACAGCATCACCCAGGATGCCCGCTTCACCTTCGAGTTCTCGGACGGCGAGGACGGCCTAAAGCTCGTGTACAGGCTCTAGGCGGCGGCTGGAAAGAAAGAAAAGGAGAAGGAAAAAACATGAACACGAAACAGATAACAGCAACCCTGCTGACAGCAATATTCCTAATCTCAGCACTAGCCGTAATAGCGCCGATGCCGACGGTGAACGCTCAAAAGGAACTCCATGTCTACGGATACGGCAATACACTCCATGTCGCCGATGGTGCCTCTCAGTGGGCAGAGATTTCAATCCCAGTCGATATACCCATTGAAGAAATCTCTGAGCTCACATTCTGGGAAATGATAGAATCATATGGTGCAAACGGTTGGGACGTAAACATTATTCTTGGGGTAGACGCCAACAATGACGGTGCTTTCACTGCTGATGTTGCCGGATGGCATATAGGTCCAAACGCGTGGACTTTGACGGCATTGAATGGCGACACGTTCATAGAGATGGATGGACCCACTATGAATCCAACAACGAATGTTTGGAAAGAGATAAACGCGCTTACTACGGCACAATGGTGGACGCCAGACCAGTCAGGAGCTGGGTTTGCCAAAAGTGATACATACCCATGGACATTTTATGGCACATTTGCTGACCTCATTAATGTATTCATACCCGATCCCACTCAGACATCATTGATTCCAGACACTAGTGTGCATGTGAAGGTCATAAAGTTGGTGATAGGCGGGTCAGGTTCGTGGGTGGATGAAACTGCCTACCTGAGTAGCCTCACGATAAACGGCGAAACCTACTATCTAACCATTCAAAAAGCAATAGACGACGCGGTCGAAGGCGACACGATACTGGTGTACCCGGGAACATACAGCGAGAACGTTGTGATAGACGTTGATCAACTGACACTTGAGAGCACTACGCAATACGAAGCCAACATCCAGGACCATGTGAGGATCGAAGGTGACGGTGTCTCGGTTGTCGGGTTTAAAATCACCGACTTCACAAAATACTGGGGTGAGTACGATGGTGTCTGGGTTTTCGGTAAAAACGCCAAAGTTGAGGGTAACCTCATAGATGGAACTGGTATCGACCCCGTTGCTAACATGGTCATCGGGATTCAAACATTATATGGCGGCACAGCGAGCGCTGATATTCTCAACAACCAAATTGTGAACGTTCGAATGGGAAGCTATATACAAGCTTTCAACGGTGGACTATTCGTTGTCAGGGGAAACACGATTGAACACACTGCATGGTGCGCAATTGGCATTGATTCTGATGCGGGAGCAGAAATCAGTGGAAACACAATTAACGACTGTAAAGTTGGTGTGGAGATCTTCCGCGGCAACGTGGAAATAACGGAGAATGCCTTCACCGGTGGGTCGACAGGCATGTCTCTCTACGATGTTACCGATGTCGTTGTCAAGTATAATGACATCGTTGGGCATAGCGATTATGGAGTGAATAATCTAGACGCTGAAATCGTCGATGCCACTTTGAACTGGTGGGGTGACCCGAGCGGACCATACCACGCCACAACCAACCCAGATGGTAAGGGCGACAAGGTGAGCGACAACGTGAACTATACAGCTTGGTTGGCCCATCCCAAAGATTGGACACCGCCACCAGACCCCTTGGTGAATACCGCCACCTCCTCCGGCACAAATGGTTTAGGCGAGCCGGTGACGGATACCGACTCTTGGTCTGTTGACGTCAGTGCTACCCCGACACCAGTGCCCACATGGCCGCCAGAACCGTACGTGCCGCCAGTAAACCTGACCGAGGTCAGAGGGAACGTTGAGACGATACTGTCAACGCTGGGCGAGGAACCGGACAACGACCACGATGGAGTGGTCGACATAGCCGACGCCTTCGGCCAGCTCCGCAACGCGGGACTGCTCTGGACTCCGAGCTTTACCTTTGATCCGGATGCTGCGAGCAACACTCTGATGGCATTGCAGTCGGTGTACGGTGAGAACCTTGAGAGCTTCCCCTCCGTGGAGGGCAGGGTGTGGCTTTTGTACATGCTGGAGTACCTGCCATCCAGCTAAACTTCCCCACATCCTTTAGGGGTGGGATGAGAGCGAACGAAAAACATAAATTTGCAAGGTTGAATTTTTTAATGGGTTGTCTGGATCGGAGTGCAGGCCTCCGATGCGATGGGGACGCCAAACAACGCCGGTAGCCCAGAAGACTGGGCGGTGGTGAAAGGGCAGTGCCCCGATCCGCCGGGCTGGACTCGAATCAACGAGCCGCAAGGTTGACCCAGCCAGAACACGGGATGAGCAAGCCTCTGCCCCATGGAGCCGTGCTCCCAGAGGTAAAGGGTTTGAGAGCCGTGGACCTCGCAAGCCTCCATGAAACACCGCTCTGGCGACGAGCGGGCTGAACGAAACGTGGAAGCCAACGACCTCAGTCGTTGAAGGAGGTCACAAACGTCTGATTGCTTTCTACATCCCTCATGAGAGTACTGGAACCATCAAATTCTCTCCCTAAGTTCCATCAACTCTCTCAGCGTCTTCGACAAAGCCTCTCTTAGCATGGACCTGAGATACTCCTCCTTATCTTTGATCGGCCGAGACCCGATCATGTTTTTCAAGTCCTCGACGCTTCTTTGAACTTTCAATGCTATATCACCCGTTCCCATGAGGGTCAGACAGGCGGCTTCCCTCGCCTCCCTCTCGCTCAGCCCATTCTCGGTGCCGAAGGAGATAAGGACATCGAGGAACGGGAAGAAGTAGGTCGGTCCCATGGCTGTTATGATCTGGTAGAGTTCCATCTTATCTTCATCTTCATCTATCTCCCGGTACTCGCCCCAAGTAGCGAGCATCTTTCTTATCACCTCTCTGTCCTTGACGAACCTCCCGAAGGATATTAGGTTAAAGCCGGAGCCTACGAGGCTGGGAATGTTGGGCATTATCCTGACCACGCCCACTTTCTTAGCCAGAATGTCCTCGATCTTTCTGGTTGCGAAGAGACCGGCGACGGATACGACCGTCTTTGTTTCGTCGATCTCCGGGCTTATCCCCTGTAAAACCTCCCTGACCTGTTTTGGCAGTACTGCGATCAAAATTATATCCCCGAACCTTGCCCCCTCTTTATTATCCATGCTGACCATTATACCGAGCCTCTCCCGCAGCTCCTTCAGACGGGCCTCATCGACATCGCAGGCCAACATGTTATCCTTATGGATGAAGCCTGAGGCGATAAGCCGCTTGATTAGCACGCTGCCTATCTTACCGGATCCAATTAATGCGATCTTCATACCTCTTCTTTTTATATTATCTTTAAAAATCGATATAGGTCTTTTGCACAATCTTTCCTGATTAGATTACAATTTTACACTAGTTAGTTTAGAGGTGAAACCTCAACTCTACGCTCTCTCGGGATCGGGCATTATACTTTTTGTAGACACTCCGCTATCACCTCATGTATCCTGCACGGAGGTGGCTTGTACTCCCTTGGAACCCATTCCTTTGCCTTTATAACGTATCTCTTCAGATCCTCCTCCCTGTTACAGAGGAGGATATGCCCCTCGGCGCTCAGCTTTAGAGCTATGTCCGGGTTATGTATGGCGTGGGGGTTCGGTACCGCTATCGCTCTCTTCCCTAACTCCAGTAACTCGAATAAGGTGCCGGCTCCGGTGTGTGTTATTACAAGGTCCGCTCTCCTGTACTCCTCCGTCAGATCTTTTTTGAACCTGAACCAAACGAGATTCCTTGGGGTGTACCTCCCCTCCCCTATCTGGGCAACGCCGCCGTCCAATAATCCCTCCCCGACCAGCCTGTCCGCCTCCTTTACGAGCTCGTCGAAGGGCGCCATGGACCCTACCGTTACTAAGATCATCTCAACCTCCCCGCATATATCCCCCTCGGGTAAAACCCCTTCAGCTCGGGCCACTGGACGAAGAACAGGTCCGCGAACGGATATATTATCCTTCCAGATGTGGACCCCCTGTATACCCTCGACCAGCTCTCCACAAAGATCACCTTCTTTCCAAAAATCTTGCCGAGCATGGATATGGGCACAGCCATCCCCGGACCCGCGCTGAGTATGACCTCGGGCTTGGCCCTCCTAATGACCCCGAGTGCCTCCCAAAACAGCCTGATCACCTTGAAGAATGTGACTACCACGTTGTCGCCGTGATCCCTCGCCCTGTGGACGACGCAGACCTCCCCCTTTCTGGCTATCTTTTCGGCTGAGAGGCTGTCCCCCCTGCCCACAAGGTAGATGTACTCGAACCTATCCCCCAGTAGATCAACAAGCCTTAGCATCTGGGCCGTGTGCCCGCCGCTGCCGAGAACCACAAGGATCTTCAAGTTGCTTCACGGGTTCTTCTTAGTCCTCTTTATTATCTCCGCCATCCTGTCCAGGTCTTCCTCTGTTACAGCGGGGTTAACAGGCAGAGATAGCACCGTCTCAGCCGCCTTCTCCGACGCGGGTAGCTTTATTTTTCCGTAGCCGAGCCCCGCATAGAGGGGGATTCTGTGGACTGGGGTCGGGTAATAAACAGTTGCCCCTATCCCTCCCTCCAGGAGCCTCGACATGAGCCCCTCCCTCTCCGCTGCCGTCTTGCACCTAACCGTGAATAGGTACCAATTGTGCTTGCAGTACTCTGGCACCTCTGGTAGCACCAACCCCGTCCCCTCAAGCTTTCCCCTCAGCGCATCTGCGTTCCTGGCCCTCGCCGCGAGAAAGCCTGGGAGCTTCCTCAGCTGCGCCCTACCTATGGCTGCCTCTATCTCCGGCATCCTGAAGTTTCCTCCGAGGATCACGGAGTCGTTGCCCTTCACCTGGCCGTGCGTCCTTATCCTCCCCAGCCTCTCAGCCAGCGCATCATCGTCCGTTATTATCGCGCCCCCCTCTCCGGTGGTCATCACCTTTGTCGGATAGAAGCTGAGGCAGCCCAAGTCCCCCAGGGTCCCAGCCATCCTTCCCCTGTAGGAGGCTCCCAGGGCCTGGCAGGCGTCCTCTATAACCGTGATCCCGTGCTCCTCGGCGATCTCCCCAACCTCGTCCATCTCGGCGGGAAGACCGTACAGGTCAACGGGGATCACTGCCTTCGTCCTCTTGGTTATCGCCTTCCTGAAGGCCCCTGGCATCATGTTGTAGCTACCCAGGTCGATGTCCACGAAGACAGGCTTTGCCCCGGCCAAGACAGCGGCACCCGCGGTGGCCGCAAAGGTAAAGGATGGCATGACCACCTCGTCCCCTGGCCTGATCCCCGATGCCAAGAGCGCCATGTGGAGGGCAGCCGTCCCTGAGTTGACCGCAACAACATGCCTCGCGTTGAGGTGTCTCGCAAGCTCCCTCTCGAAGGCCCTGACATTCGGCCCGCCCTCAGGGGAGGAGTTCGTCATGATGCCGCTCTCTATGACCTTCAGAACACCCTCCTTCTCCTCGGCCCCAAGCAATGGCTTGTTTATTGGCAGCATTGCGGCTCACACGGGATAAATTGTCCTGTCTGCCTATTAATCGTTTGAGTTATTGCTGGGACAAGTAGTCCCTCTGCTTCCTGTCATACTCCTCCCTGCTCATTATGGCCTTCGCCGGGACGCCCAGCACGACGGTTCTTGCTTGGACGTCCTTGGTGACCACGGCCCCGGCGCCTACCACCGCCCCCTCGCCCACCCGGATGCCTGCTATGAGGACCGCCCTCGACCCCACCGCGGCGTTATCCTCTATGGTTACACCGGAGACTTTGGGCGATGGCGGGTACCTGTCATTTGTTACGGTGACGTAGGGGCCCATGAAGACGTTGGAGCCTATGACCGTCCCTGGCGGTATGTAGGCCCCTGTCTGTATGTTGTTCTTACTGCCTATCCTCACATTCCCGTCTATCACCGTATAAGTCCCGATCCTAGTCCCGTCCCCTATGACCGTCTTCTCCCTGATCAGGACGCCATGGCCCGTCTCAACGTTGTCCCCGATCCGGGCACCCTCGTATACGATGCTCCCAGCCCTGATCACGCACCCCCCTCCTATGGTGCTACCCTCGCTCACGCCGTCGTACGCCTCGAATGTCGGCTTCTCGAGGCTCAGCACCTTCTTCCGGGCGGGATACCCAATTATGACCCCCTCCCCTATGACCGTCTTAGGCCCTATGCGCGTCGGTCCTAGGACCTTTGCCTCCCCCTCCAAGAACCCTCCAATTCTTGCCCTCTTGGATATGTACAACAACATCCCTTCTTTGTATCACGGCAATTCTCTGTCCGATCTTATTTATAAAAAGGGTGTTTCAAGCGCCGGGCCTTCCGATTCCGTTATAGAGGCTCCCGCGTGGCAGCCTTGCCGGATCCAGTACGTTCTTTCCGTCCACCACTATCAGTCTCTTCTTACACCATCCGAGGTCTAGGCTCTTGAACTCAGTGTGGTCTGTGGCCACAACCAATGCGTCGGCCCATTCTACAAGCTCCTTCAGGCTCCTGCACGTCTCCACACCGTTCATGCGCCTGATGAGCGGGTCATACGCCCTCACGCCGGCAACCTTCCCCTTCAGAAGATTGATGAAATCGATGGCAGGCGAGAGTCTGGCGTCCTTCACATCGCCCCTGAACGTCAACCCGAGCACCCCAACCTTGGCATCCTTCATCCCGATCCCTGCTTTCCTCAGGGCCTTTTTGAGCAGTCCGAGGGTGTACTCTGGCATCCCCTCGTTGGTCTCCCTCGCCTTCTTGGTGATCTCAAGCGTGATCCCCGCCCTCTCGGCAACGTCCATCAGGAAGTAGGGGTAGACCGGAATGCACAGCCCCCCGACCCCAATACTGGGCATGTGGAGGTGGCAGAATGGCTGGCTGTTGGCTGCCCTCCTCGCCTCCATAAAGTCGATGCCGAGGGCGTCGCACAGCTTTGCGAACTCGTTGGCGAGGGCTATATTCGCATCCCTGTAGACCCCCTCAAAGATCTTCGACGCCTCAGCCTCCTTCGCACTGGCGAGCCTTATCACACCCTTCTTGGCGATGCCCTCGTAGAGCGCCGCCACCGTATCGGTGCTCCTCGGGCCAACGCCGCCGACGACCTTCGGATAGTTCACCTCGATGTCCTGAAGCGCCCTCCCCTCATAGATCCTCTCCGGGCTATACGCCAGACCAAAGTCCCTCTCAGCCGTAAGTTCGCTCTCCTCCTCCAGTATGGGCTTTGCAAGGCCCTCCGTGGTCAGGGGAGGCACCGTGCACTCTATTATCACAACGTCACCCGGCTTGAGGCCCTTCCCGATGCTCCTGATGACCGACTCCATGTTCCTGTTGTCGAGCCTCTTATCGGTGTTCAGGGTCGTGGGTATGACGACTATCTTCACGTCTGACCTCCTGGAGCCATCGATACCGTCCGTGGTTGCGGAGAACCTCCCCTCCGCAATCCCCTTCCTGATTCCCTCCTCTACCCCCGGCTCGTCGTCAAAGGGTATGATGCCTCTGTTCAGCCCGTCCACAAGGTCCGCGTTTATGTCCACTCCTATGACCCTGGCGCCGGCCCTCAGCCAGGCCACCGCTATGGGCGATCCCACCCTGCCCATGCCGTAGACCGCCGTCGTGATCTTTCCCTCCACGAGGGCCCTCTTCAGCTCTTCTGGCGACTCACCGAGCAGCCTCATATGGCACCACTCCTCAAAGCGGTCAAAGCCACCTTCAGGTTCATCAACCCCTCTCTCCCGTCCACCAGCGGCCTCTTTTTCTTGCTCACACACTCGATAAAATGCTCCAGCTCCACCTTGAGCGGCTCCTTCTTGTTCACGTCCACCGTACGCCTCGTCGTGCCGCTGTAGACCTCAATGCTCTGCTCTATGTAGTCCAGGCAGGCCATGGCCTCCGAGCCCGTGGCCACAAGGGTCCTCACCTTGTAGGGCGTGAATCGGCTCGCCTCTATGCTGGCTATGGTCCCCCCATAGTCTAGGAGTATGAGCGCGTAGTCCTCCACGTCCCGCTTGTACCTGCCGTAGCCGGCATAGACCGCCTTCGGCTCCCTCCCGACCAGGAAACGCGTGACATCGATGTCGTGGGTCGCCAGATCCACTATTATCCCAACGTCCTTTATCCTGGGGGAGAATGGTCCGGATCGCTTGGTGGACAGAATGAAGAGCCTGCCGAGCTCCCCCGCCTGTATCATCTCCTTCAGCTTCGTGACCGCAGGGTTGAACCTCTCTATGTGCCCCACCATCAAGACCGCCCCGCTCCTCTCGGCAGCAGAGATTATCGCCTCGGCGTCCTCGACCGTTGGGGCGATCGGCTTCTCGACGAGGCAGCCTATCCCCTCCCTCAGGAAGATGGATGCCACCTCCTTATGCAGCGATGTAGGTACGGCAATACTAACGGCGTCTGGCCTCTGTCTTACCATCTCATCGATGGAATCGATCACTACTGTTCCGTACGTGCTGGCTACCTCTCTTGCACGCGCGACGTCTTTATCAACAATGCCGATGAGTTTGCAGTTTTTAATCTCCGAGTATACCCTGGCATGGTGCTGGCCCATCATTCCAACGCCGACTATGCCCACCCTCAACGCTGCCACCTCTTAAAAGATGTCGGCGTATATCCTTAAATACATTCTTTAACTTTACTTTTTACCATGTGTGCCATCATGGAACGGTGCCGGCTATGAACCCTCTGGTCTTGCTTGCATTCCCGATCTCATTCATCGTCACCTACTGGCTCACCTCAAGTTGGATAAAGGTCGCCAAGAGGTCGAACATATTAGGGAAGGACCTGAACAAGCCGGGCACCCCCCTCGTTCCTGAGATGGGCGGCATACCCGTTATAGGCGGCGTTCTAAGCGGCCTCCTCTACTACGTGGCGCTGAACACCTTCTTCTTTAACCAAGAAACTTACAACGTATACGTGCTGGGCGCCATCGCCACGGCCCTGATAATATTCGTCATCGGCATGATCGACGACATGCTGGGGTGGAAGATAGGCCTCTCCAAGCTCCAAAAACCGCTCCTCACAATACCCGCGGCCATCCCCATGATGGTCATAAACGCCGGCCAGTCCACCATCGCCCTCCCCTTCATTGGCACCGTGAGCTTGGGCATCCTGTATCCCCTCCTGTTTGTGCCTGTGGGCACGGTCGGGGCGGCGAACGCCTTCAACATGCTTGCTGGGTACAACGGCCTCGAGTGCGGTATGGGCATAATAATAATGCTAGCGATCTCTGCGGTCTGCTACTTCACAGGCAGCAGCTGGGTCGCGGTCATGGGGGGGGTAATGATCTCGGTGCTGGTGGCCTTCCTGATATTCAACTGGTACCCAGCCAAGGTCTTCCCAGGCAACTCCTTCACGTACTTGGTGGGGGCGATGATTGCCGTACTGGCAATCTTCGGGAACGTTGAGAAACTGGCGCTGATCCTCTTCATACCATATTACCTCGACTTTCTACTGCCGCTGAGGAAGAGGATGAATGTGGAGGCCTACGCAAGGGTGAACCCCGATGGCAGCCTCGAGCTCCCATACGAAGGAATATACGATGTCACGCATCTATCAATAAGTTTGCTAAAACGCATAAAGAAGAAGGTTTTTGAAAGGGACGTAGTGATTAGCATACTGGTGGCCGAGGTCATCATTGCGTTGCTTGGGCTAATGCTCTATCCTTTGTAGTAGCCGTTCCGGAATTAGTCAAAACTACATAAACCTAAACAATGGCCAAAAGTAATCGAGATGGAAATTAAACAGGCCATCTGCAGTCCTGCGCAGTAAGAACCCCTCCACAAGGTCCCCGTCCCAGGAGTAGTCAGAGAAGACCACTGGTTTGAGCAACCTCAGACCGTATCTCTCCGCGAGCTCGGAGAGAACCTCTGTCTTGTTATTGAATATGTCGTGGCCGTTTATCCACCTCGGGCTCAGCTTCGAGCAGAACCGCTCGAGCCCCTCAACATCCCCGTCAAAATGAACGCACAGCTGCTCGGGCTCTAAGCGCATCTTCTGACCCAATAGAAACTCGGAAAACTTTGGTCTGAATGCGTAAATGACGTTCACGTTGTTCGCCCTCTCAAAACTGTAAACCCTGTTGAAGCAGTGGGGGAGGTGGTCAACATCATGCAGTATCCACTCGCCCTTGTAATGGTTGAGGATGATCTTCTTATACGCTATAGGCACTCTTACAAATAGCCCGAGCCTCATGCTATAGCTCCACCTTAAAGTTTCTGCTGATGAATGAGAATAGTGGCAGTAAACTGTACTTTATGGTTTCTGGGATGACATCTTTTAACTGGCGATGCAATCCGAGCTTAATGGCCACCGCTCCCCTATGCGTAAGTGGTATGAAATATCGGTTTATGTCAAACTGCCGGAAACCGTTGCTCTCCTTGAACTTTGTGAGAGTAGGATGTGCCAAGCCCATCCTACCGTATAATACGAAAGGATAGCCAAGTTCTGAACATCTCCTTACGACTGATGAAAGGAGGGCGTTATTCGGAGCCTTCTCGAAGTGTCTCATCATTGAGAGTATCTGGGATATCTGCGCCACTCGATCTCCATATATCACTTCTGAAAAACCGATAACCTCGCCATCGAGGTGGGCAAAGTGGAACTCCATCCTTTCAGTTACATTTCTTGCCATACTCTTGACCGATTCAAGACCGATGCCGTAATGAGGGAAGGCTCTTTCCTGCCTGATGGGGATCTCATTGTAAATCTTCCATATCCCAATGAACATCTCGTCGGGAACCGATTCAACATCATCGAATATTGATACGTGGATCCCTGACTTCTCCGCCTTCCTTATTGAATTCCGTGCCTTCTTGTTTATCTGTTCGTTCCACCACTCCTCGTATGTGCCTATCTTCAACAAAGCAACGTTGTCCATGACTTTCGTATATGGTAGGCTTCCTTCGACCTTTATGAAGTCTCGTGAAGTAAATGAGAGCAAGTCCACCTCTCTCTCCAATAGATAGCCGAGTGCCTCCCTATTCGGGATGAAATCGTAGAGAAACTCGTAGGTCGGTCTGGCTTTTATTACCCCCAGCTCCTTCGAAATTGTCAGCCCTCTCAGCGTCGGCGCTAGGGGCTGCCGATCGATCTCTGGCATTTGATCTCTCCCGTCTATTACTTGCTCTCTTACCATAGTCTACGAAACATGCCGTTTCGAGTTGATTATTGAACTGCAACCCAAAAAGGCTTTTCTTATATGCCCGACAAAACCGGAGGGGGTCTAAGCCAGCTGGGAGTAGATCGTTAACAACCTCTTTGCCAGTATAGGTGCCGAATGGGTGGAGTTAACAAAAGCCAGTTGGTTTTGAACCCTATTGGCAGCCTCCCTCTCATCGTTCAGCAATTTTGAGAGGATCTCCGCCGCCACATCGACACTTCCAACCTCCTCGAGTGGGCATGTAGGAAAGAACTTCTTGGAGACCGAATGGACCACTGGGCGTCCACACGCCATGCCCTCGATGGCAACCGTATCCAACTGGCCGACCCCAAAACTGCCCAAGACCAAGTCGCTGTCCCAGTACAACTCGTTCACTTTGCTATGGGGCACCCTATCGATAAACTCCATCTTCAGCTTGAGATCGCTCGCCAGCCTCTGGGCTTTAACCACATCTTTTCCTGCGTTAAAGCTCTTTATGGTGATCGGGCATCTTGTCGAGGCGAGGGCGTACAAAAACTTGTCAGTTCCCTTCACGTCAAAGTCATGAGTCGACGCAAGGAAGACCTGCTTCTCTCCCCGTCCCTCGATCAATGCCTTCGGAAAGAAGAACTCCGGATCGAAGGGTATTGGAAGATACTCGGCAGTATCGTTGAACTCTCTGGCAACCTCCAGGAGAGTCGGTTGTGCCAACAGAATCTTGTCGCAACCCCTCAAGTTATGCCTAACCATCCAGCCCAACTTTCTGGTCTTTATCTCGTCGCGCAGATCACTTCCCATGGCGTGTCCAACCAAAGGCCTCTTCCCCAACTTTGACGCCACGTAACAGTCTTGAAGGAGGTAATTCGCGTGGTAAACGTCGCCTCTTGCCCTCAGAACGTTGTAGATCAGACCCAACGTCTTGCTCCACAAGCCCCGGTTGCGCTTGATGTGCTCCCTCTCCACCTCGGGTGAGAGATACTTGAGCAAAGTCTCGCCCACAAAGGCGCAATCGTTGAACATGACGATCTTCATTATGGCACCTTCAAGCTACGAGCAATACTTCTAACTTGAAACTTTTAGACTTGACGGTTAGAGTGGGCAACCCTCAGTTGATGGAAACTAAACCGAGTGGACCTTGGCAAATAGCCGATTTCCACCCAAAAATGACAAAAACTTAAATAAAGAAAACGATTGTAGCCTCCTCATGGGTTTAAAGAAGTAATGGAGGTAATCTTCTGACTAAAGTTCTGGTTACCGGGGGTTCTGGGTTCATAGGAACTCATCTAGTCGAGGCGCTATCTGGCAAGGGCTATGAGGTTACGGTTCTAGACAGACTGGTTCCTCTCTCCTCTGAGGTGAGGTGGATAGAGGGTGACCTGCGGTGGGTTGGCGACTGCGATAAGGCTGTACGTGGGGCTGACGCGGTCTTTCACCTAGCGGCAAGAATAAGCGTTGACGAGTCTTTGGATTATGTCTATGAATACTTCAATGATAACATACTCTCCACATTGAACATCATGCGCGCCGCAAAAAAACACGGCGTCCCGCGCTTCATCTACACGAGCACATGCGAGGTCTATGGCGATGTTGATAAAGGGAAAGCCGATGAGACCTATCCATGTAACCCGACCTCTCCGTATGCCGCAAGCAAGTACGCTGCGGAAAGGGCGGCGCTAGCGTTTGGTAGAGCCTACGGCCTAAATGTTACCGTAATCCGCCCATTCAATGCATTTGGTGAGAGGCAGAAGGCCTTCAGAGCCGGTTCTGTAATCCCCACGTTCATACTGTTGGCGCTTCAGGGTAAACCTCTGATGGTTCATGGGGACGGAAGCCAGATAAGGGACTACGTCTACGCCAAGGACATAGCCGACGCTCATGTGAGGGTACTGGAGGGCGACCTGCCAAATCTTACCATACTCAACGTTGCAACAGGCAATGGCATTACCATACGTGAAATTGCCGAAAAGATATCGGCCCGCCTCAACCACGCAGAGATCAAATTCGTGAAGGACCCGCGGGGGGACGCACAGCTCAAAAGAAGCGTCGGCGACTCTTCTAAAATTAATAAAATGCTAGGTTGGTCTCCACAATGGACTTTCGACAAGGCCCTGGACAGGGTTATTGATTATTACAAATCCGTGAACTTGAGATATTATTCCGAAAGGTAAACGAAACGTATGTTAAACCCCCCATCTCAGAACAAAGAAGGCAAACAAATTAACCATGAGCGGGGAATATGAAAAGAAAAATATATGTCGAGGCTCATGAAGCTGATGCATTGAAGGATGCTACTGAGGAGAGTCAAATAACTTCTAGGGAACACGCCTTTTTAACCGAGAGAAAATATTCTGATAATTTCAAATCGAAGGATGCGCTCATACGTTGGTACCTCTCCGAAAATGAAAGAAAACTCCCCGCCTTGGAATTTTTTACAGAGCATGTCAAAGCAAATCGCCTTACCAACATTCTGTCGTTGGGTGCGGGCGCATGTGTTCTTGAGTATTTGTTAAAATCCGCCATCCCTGCCGAATTCAAAGTCGTAGCAACCGATTTCGATTCCTACTTTATTGAGAAAGCAAAGCTTCTTCTTCCCGACATAATTCCAGTAGAATTTGACTTCTCCAAAGGCAACATAGCGCACCTTCAGACATCCCTACAGGTATGTTTTGATATTGCAGTCTTCTTCGGTTCTTCATACGTGATGGACGACCCACAGTTTGTTAACCTCTTCAAAAATCTAAAGGGTGCTGGCATCAAACAAATAGTTGACTTCCAAGCGGGTTATATGGATCTGAGAGAGGTCATCTCCTCTGCGATGTCGCCAGTAAAGAGATCTTCCGCTCTCAGAAGATTATTCGGAAAACCCCGTTACGTTTAGGGAAATTTCATGGTTATGCCAGAAGCAGAGGGGAACTAAGAAGGCTCTATAGAGAGGCTGGCGTTAAAGTAATCGAAGAGAAACCAGTAGGTTGCTACAAGTACGTTGCAATTCTGGCATGTCGTTAGAATTCGTTACTAAAAATGAACCCCTCCTTTTTAGTGGCGTTAATGCCCTTAAAATGTCGCTAGGAGACGTCTTAAAAAGACATATAAAGTAAAAGGGAATGGAATTAAAACGGAGGATCATTCGGTGAATGTCCCATCAGCTAAGATCTATTTTCCAGAAGAAGACAGGGCGGAGATACTCAAAAAGATCAGCGAGGTTCTGGAGACTGGACAGTTAACGCTGGGCAAGTATGGGAAGGAATTTGAAGCAAAATTCGCCAACTATGTGGGCACAAAATATGCAGTAGCCGTAAACAGTGGGACGAGCGCGTTGGAGATAGCCCTGAGGGCTCTTGACGTGAAGGACCGCTCGGTTATTGTGCCAACAAATACCTTCTTTGCAACCCCCGCATCGGTCATTCATTCTGGCGGGAAGGTTATATTTGCAGATATAACGGAAAGCCTCTGTATCGACCCTGAGAGCATTAAAGAGGGGATAAGGTCTGACACGAAGGGTGTAATCGTTGTGCACATCGGCGGTATAGTCACGCCGCAGATGAAGGAGATCTGGGAGATATGCGATGATCGCAAACTCTTCTTGATGGAAGACACCGCACACGCACACGGGAGCACCTTAGACGGGAAGCAGGCCGGAAGCTTCGGGGATGTGGCAGCATTCTCCTTCTACCCCACCAAGGTCATGACATCGGGGGAGGGCGGCATGATAACGACGAACGACGAGAAGATCTACAAAAAAGCGTTGATCTTCAGAGATCAAGGAAAGGCGGACTTCTACAGCAACATCCACGTGGAGATGGGATACAACTGGAGGATGAGCGAGGTTCACGCGATCCTTGGGCTCTCCCAGTTCTCGAGGCTTGAGGAGTTCATCTCCAACAGAAGAAAGATTGCAAAGATCTACGACGAGGAGCTGAGGAAACTGGATGGCGTGAGGCCGATAAAGATACCTGGCAACATAAAGTCAAACTACTACAAATACTGCGCCCTCCTCGACGATGGGATAGACAGGGCAACCCTCAAAAAAGCCCTGAAGGAGAAGTACAGCGTAAGTCTCAGCGGAGAGGTGTACGAGAAGCCGTGCCACCTCCAGCCGGTGTTCCAGGACATAGTGAACTCCAGGGAGAGTGGCTTCCCTGTATCTGAGGATCTATGCAAGAGACATATATGCCTGCCAGTATTTGCTACAATGACGGAAGAGCAGGCCAAATATGTTGTAACGTCACTTAAGGAGGTCCTTTAGATGAAGGCACTCGTAACGGGCGGTTCGGGTTTCATCGGTTCGCATGTAGTGGACAAGTTGATGGAAAATGGGATCGAAGTAAGAGTCTTTGATATGGTCTATCCGACCTACAGAAAGGACATCGAATTCTACCAGGCAAGTCTGCTGGACTTTGACGCCTTGAGGATGGCTTTGAGCGGAGTGGACGTGATCTTCCATCTGGCCGCCGTCGCGGACGTGAAGGACGTCTACGAAGACCCCCACTATGCCGAGTCCATCAATGTGCGCGGCACCATAAACGTTCTAGAGGCTGCCCGAAGGTCCGCTGGACAAATAAAGAGGGTTGTCTATGCCAGCACTATATGGGTTTACAGCGATTGTAAGGAGTCAAAAGTCGACGAAACAACCCCACTGCCTCCGCCGTCTCACCTATACACGGCGACTAAACTTGCATCCGAGTACTACTGCATCAACTACTCCAAGCTGTACGGTCTCGAAACCACCATACTCAGATACGGCATTCCGTACGGTCCGAGGGCGCGGGCCGGCGGGGTCGTTCCAATATTCGTGAGAAAGGCGTTAAAAGGCGAGCCCCTCACGATAGCGGGAGATGGATCTCAGTTCCGGAAATTCGTTTATGTGGAGGATCTGGCTGAGGGGAACGTATTGGCTCTGAGATCCGTGGCCAAGAACAGGACATATAATCTGGAGGGTAAGGAAAAGGTAACCATCAAACAGATCGCTGATACTATTCAGAAGGTCTTACGAAAAGACGTGAAAATCGAGTATGTTCCAGCGCGCCCTGCCGACTTTTCTGGTATAGAGATCTCAAGTGAGCGGGCAAAGAACGAATTGGGATGGGAACCAAAGGTGAGATTCGAGGAAGGGGTAAGGCGATGCATCGATTGGTACAGGAAGACCGAGGAGGAGCAGCAGTCAAAATGGGCGCAGCTTGACAAAACCCTGAAGGAGCATCTATGATCCTTGGCATCACTCCTGCTAGAGGCGGAAGCAAGGGCATCCCGAGGAAGAACATCAGGGAATTATGTGGGAAGCCGTTAATAGCGTGGACCATTGAGGCGGCAAAAAAATCAAAATTACTTGATCGATACGTCGTATCCACCGAGGACCAAGAGATCGCCAAGGTGGCAAAAAGATATGGTGCAGAGGTAATCCCGCGCCCGACCGAGCTGGCCACCGACGAGGCCACCACTCTCTCGGTGTTGCAAGATGTCCTGAAGAAGGTTAATGCAGATACCGTGGTGGTTCTGCAGGCGACATCGCCCATCCGCAATGACGGTCTGATCGATTACTGTATCAAGAGGTTCATCGATACGGGCGCGGACTCACTTGCCACAGGGTTCATCAGCAAGTGCGTGGAGTACGGCAAGCAAAACCTGCGCAGGCAGGACATCAAAGGCTTCTTCTACGACGACGGAAACGTCTACGTCATAAGAGCAGAGATGATCCGGAAGGGGGATAGATTCGGCAAGAAGATCGAAAGGGTCATCCTTGACCACGAACAGAGCATCGACATAGACAATGAATTTGACTTCTGGCTGGCTGAACAGGTCTTAAAAAGAAGATCAAAACGATGATTGAGAGATCAAGTTTTTGAAACCTGAGAGTTACCCCTATATCGAATTCAATTTATATAAGACCTGCAGTTCATATTCTGGGCTGTGCGGCGCATGGGTCCTTTAAAGAGCTCTTCTCACCGAGAAAGGGATTACAGCAGGGTTACTAGCAGATTAAAGGCGTGGTATTACACCCTCAGACGTGGCAACATAATAAGCCAAAGCATCGATAGGGTCAAGTGGAACCTGGCACCCAAGTTCTTCCACGTGATCGACTTTCCTACCCACATCGATATTGAGGCATCGCTCAGCTGTCAGATGCGCTGCCCCATGTGCCTAAGAAGGCGAATGCCCCAGGACCTGACGTACGGAATTATGGACTTTGACCTGTTCAAGAAGATAATAGACGAGTGCAACCAGAGGAGCATCTACTCGGTGAAGCTGTCCTGGCGCGGGGAGCCGCTCCTGAATCCCCACATAGTCGAGATGGTTAAGTACGCCAAGGAGAGGGGGATAAAGGATGTGGCCTTTCTCACAAATGGCGAGCGGCTGACCCCTGAACTTGCCATGGGATTGACAGAGGCCGGACTGGACTGGATAAGCTTCTCCATCGATGGTGTTGGTGAGATCTACGAGCGGATCAGATGGCCGGAGACCTTTGAGGGCATAGTGCGAAAGGTGAGATTCCTGAAGGAATACCGAGACAGCAAGGGTCTAAGGAAGCCATTGATCCGCGTCCAGACGATTTACAGCGCGATAAAGGAGAATCCGACGGAGTACTTCGACCTCTGGGAGAGGATCGCCGACAAGGTTTACATCATCGCCGACCAAGCCCGGTGGGAGATCGCCCCCTTTCCAAGGGATCCGAATTACGTCTGCTTCGAGCCTTGGCGCAGGATAGTGATCGGGTGGAATGGGCTAGTACCGCAGTGCATCTGCGACTACGAGGACCTCAACCCGCTCGGGGATGTCAGCAAACAGGCCATCCACGAGGTATGGCACGGCGAAAAGTTCAACAAACTGAGGGAGTCGATAAAAAACAGGATGCTGTTCACCAATGAGCCGTGCAAGGAATGCCACGACCCTGGTCTCATGTATAACGAGACTGTAAAGATCGGCGACAGGGAGATTGTAATAGGATTATATAAAGGTCAGGCGATGGATATTAAAAATATGGACGCAAGACCGAAGGCGAGAACATGAGAATTCTTGTAATCTCACCCCATATGGATGATGAGGTTCTGGGTGTGGGCGGAACGATCGCTAGGCACGTCTCTGAAGGAGACGACGTGTACGTCTGCTTCATAGCCCACCGCATATATGACCACAAGTACGATGAAGCGAAGAACAAGTTCGAGGTCGAATGCGCCCTCAAAGCCAAAAAACTGTTGGGATACAAAGAAGCGGAATTCTTCAACCTGAACGATGAAAGATTGGACGCCTGCGTCCAGGACATAATCATCCCGATCGAGAACTATGTGAAGAAGGTTGACCCAGAGATCGTTTACGTGCCTCACAGAGGGGACAATAACCAAGACCATAGGGCCGTATTTGAGGCTGCAATGATTGTCTTGAGACCATCTGCCAACAGAAACATAAAGAGAATATTGTGTTATGAAGTCTCATCATCAACAGAACAGTCCCCGCCCTTTGAGGAGTCTGCCTTCCTGCCCAACTTCTACGCGAACATAGAGGAACATTTAAGGACCAAAATCGAGGCCCTTCGTTGTTATAAAACAGAGAAGAGGGGCTTCCCCCACCCTCGTTCCGACAAGGGCATAGAGATCCTAGCGATGAAAAGGGGCATTGAGGCAGGGTTCAAAGCGGCGGAGGCCTTTGTCCTCGTGAGGGAGAGATGGGACTGAAGCCGTATGACTAAGATCTGCTTCAGGGTAGATGCTGGCCACAAGGTCGGCATGGGGCACCTGATGGAATCCCTCCCCTTGGCAGAGAGTTTAAAAAAGAAGGCGGATGTCCATATCTCCTTTCTGACAAAGGATTTTACGCTAGCAGTAGACCTAATAAAGAGAGAAGGCTATCGAGTCGAGACGATGAGAGAGGAGTTAACAGAAGGGGAAGAACTCGATCTAACGCTTCAGACAATTAGAGAGTTGGGCGCAGACGTACTGATCTGCGACCTACTGAATCGTAGCAACGAATACTTCCAAGAGCTAAAGACCTCCGTGAAGTGCCTCGTAGTAGTTTTGGATGATGAGGCTCACAGGGAGGTTCCTGGCGATATCGTGGTCAACTTCAACATAACCCAGGATGAGGCATTCTACAAGAACCTCCCTGATACCAGAACTGTTTACTGCATAGGTCCAAGGTACATGCTGCTTCCAGAGGCGTTGCACCAGGAATGGAAAAAGGAGAAGCGCGTCCCTGATACCTGTAAGACCATATTCGTAAACCAGGGCGGGAGCGACCCGTTCGGGCTGACCGCCAAGATCATAAGGGCTTTGAAGCCCCTCGATCTAAAGCAGAGAGTGATCGTCGTGGTTGGTCCCGCGATCTCTTCTGATCATAAAAAAGAGCTGGAATCCCTAGAACCTGAATTAAAGAACAACTACCAGTTCGAGTGTGGCGTAACACAGAAGCGAATGCACAAAATTATGTCCGAGAGCGACTTGGCCATAACCGCGGCCGGTAATGCCCTCTACGAACTCGCCATATTCGGTGTCCCATCGATAGTCATATGCCACCATGAACGGCACAACGCCGTTGCCCAAAAATTCGCAGAAAAGGGAGCAGTAATAAATCTGGGCGTCGGGACAGGCTTAGATCCTTGTGTCATCAGCGAGGCCGTCAATAAACTGCTGCAGTCAAAAGAGAAAAGGTTAGAATTAAGTGCCAACATGAAAAAAATTGTTGACGGGCTCGGGAGCAAAAGAGTTGCGGAGAAGGTGTTGGGACTATGCCAAAGATACTAATAACTGGGGCAAGCGGGTATTTGGGGAGCACCCTACTACTGCACCCTCCAGACGACTGGGAGATAGTCGCCTTTGACCTAAACCCGCCGAGCGTCAAACTCCCAAAGAACTTCAAGTTCATAAGGGGCGACATTACAAGCGATCTCCCCTCAACCCTCCTCAATGGCGTGGACGCCATCCTCCATCTCGCTGCCATGAAAGGTAGTGATCTCTGCCGTGAAAATCCAGTGAAGACGATCGAAGTAAATGTCGTGGGAACCCGCAGGCTGCTGAAGGTTGCTCTTAAAAAGAACGTCAGGTTCTTGTTTGCCTCTACCTATTGGGTGTATGGCGACAGTTCTGACCTTCCCTTCAAAGAGGACGCATTAGCTAGACCTTCCGAACTCTACGGTTTAAGCAAAGCCTTCTCCGAGATCGAGATCGCCGAATCAGAACTAGACTACGTCATATTGAGATTTGCCAACATCTTCGGAATGGGCAGCGGTATAAAACCTGAAGAGGTCATCTTCAATTTTATCCGGTCTGCCTTTGAGGGCAAGCCAATTCTACTGCATGGCGGTGGAGACCAGAGGCTGGACTTCATCGATATAGAGGATGTCTGCAAATTTCTGCTGCGGATCATAAATGATCAGAAGATCTCGAGATGTATCCTGAATGTAGGCAGCGGACAACCGAGAAGCATCGCATCTGTGGCGCAAGTCGTAAAGGACGAATTCAAAAAGGAAACTGGGAAAGACGTGACAATAAAAACACTGCCGGAAAGCGGTCAGGTACAGGATCGTTGGGTCTCCGTTAAAAAACTGGAGGAGAAGATAGGGAAACTGGACTTGAGACCGTTTGAGCAGTCGATCAGATCTTACATCAAGGATTATCAAAGGCGGTATCTATGATCCAGGTGGCCAGACCCTTCTTCAGCAATAAGGAGTCGATACTGAAGGCGGTCGATAAGGTCCTAGATTCGGGCAGATTGATGAACGGCGAAATGACCGAGAAGTTCGAGAAGGGATTCGCCGATTACACTGGTACCCGGCATGCAATTAGCGTAAACTCATGCACTACCGCTCTAGAGATAGTTCTGCGGCATATCGATGTCAAGGGCAGAGAGGTCATAGTCCCGACCAACACATTCATCGCAACCGCCAACGCCGTCCTCTTTGCAGGCGGCAAGCCCGTATTGGTGGACGTAAAGGAGGATTCTTACAACATCGATCCAGAGGGGATTGAGAAGAAGATCAACGACAAGACCAAGGCGGTAATCGTGGTCCACACCTCGGGCTTCATATGCGAAGACATGCCCGAGATTCAACGGATCTGTGAGGAGCACAACCTGTCCCTCATCGAGGACTGCGCGCACGCCGTGGGCGCCATCTTTAAGGGCAAGAAGGCTGGCAGCTTTGGGTTCGCTGGCTGCTTCTCCTTCTATCCCACAAAGGTCATGACCACTGGAACGGGAGGGATGATCACCACCGACTCGAAGGAATTGGACGACGTTGCTCGGAGCTTGAGGGTTCACGGACGAAGTGAGAAGGGCATCAGTGATATCATAAACCTGGGCAACGACTGGTTCATGGACGAGGTAAGGGCAACACTAGGTTACTACCAACTCCTTGATCTGGAGAACATGCTCTCCAAAAGAAGAGAGATCGCAAAAAAATACGCTGAGAAACTGAGAAGCCTCAAGAAGATCCGAGTGCTGCCGCTTCCCAGCGCCTCAAATCCATCGTACTACAAGTTTCCCGTTTTGCTCGACAGGAGCATTAATGCAGCCCAGTTCAAAGAGGCATTCCTGAGAAAATACAATATCGAACTGGAGGGCATCTATTGGCCGACGTGTCACCTTCAACCCATCTACCGGAAGATGTTCGGCTATAAGGAGGGCGACTTTCCGGTCGCGGAGAGGATCTTGAGTCGGCAGATAACCCTCCCTATCCACCCGTTAATTGAGGACAAGGACATAGATTATGTAATAACAAAACTGGAGAAAGAACTATGAGGGTAGGCATCCACCAGCCCATGTATCTGCCGTGGCTAGGTCTCTTTGACAGGATCTACCGGTGCGACGTCTTTATCCTGCTCGACAACGTGCCCTACTCAAAGAACTATTTCATCAACAGAAACAAGATAAAGACGATGAACGGCTGGACGTGGCTCACGGTACCCGTCCTAACGGCGGGGCTCTTTGGGCAGCTCATAAAGGACGTTCAGATAGATAACAAGACCCAGTGGGGTAAAACACACTGGAAAAGCATCTACTACTCCTACAAAAAGGCGCCTCACTTCCAGAAATACGCAAATTTCTTTGAGGGCTTCTACGCTAAAGAATCAAAGTATCTCGCAGAGGCCAATGAGACGCTACTCGACTTTATACTAAATGCGTTGGGGATTAAGACTTGCATCGTCAAGGCATCCGAGCTAAACGTGCTGGGCAAAAAAGAGGAGCTCGTTTTGAACATATGTAAGACCCTCAAGGCTGATGAATACCTCTCAGGGCCGGACGGGGCGAAATACCTGAACATAGATCTCTGGCACGAAAACAGGATCAAAGTGGTGTTCCACAATTACCGCCACCCCGAGTACCCACAGATGTACGGGAAGTTTATACCGCAAATGTCCATAATAGATCTATTATTCAACTGCGGTGAGGACAGTTTGAGGATACTATCAAGCAACCAGCCAGCCGATGACGTAGGAAAAATCGGGTGAAGCTGCCATGATAAAGATAGGCACAAAGGAGATCGGCGCAAAGTCCCCCGTCTTTGTTGTAGCCGAGATCGGATGCAACTTCGAAGGTAGCCTCGCGCGGGCCAAGGAGATGATAAAGGCAGCCGCCGCGGCAGGTTCAGATGCCGTGAAGTTCCAGACCTTCGTTCCTGACAAACTCGTAACGAGGGATGCGCCAAAGTTCTGGGATATCAAAGGTTGTCCGGGCGAGACCCAGTACGAGGAGTTCAAGGCGACACCAAGGTTAAGCTTTAACCAGTATAAAGAGCTGAAGGCGCTCGCCGATAAATTAGGCATAGTACTATTCTCAACCCCTTCCGACGAAGAATCCGCCGACATGTTGGAGGAGATCGGCGTTCCCCTCTACAAGATAGGCTCCATGGACATAACTCACCTGCCCCTCCTGAGGCACATAGCGAGGAAGGGGAAGCCGATAGTCCTCTCCACAGGTGCATCCACAATAGAGGAGGTAAAGGAAGCCGTTGCTGCCATCGAGTCCGAGGGCAACCGCCAGATAGTGCTCCTCCACTGCGTCACCAACTACCCTACCAAGATCAAGGATGTAAACCTCAACATGATGAAGCAGATGATGGACGCCTTCCCCAAGTACCCTGTGGGATACTCCGATCACACAAAGATGCCGGAAAGCATGCACGTTCTGGCAGCAGCCGTTGCCATGGGCGCGAAGGTTATAGAGAAGCACTTCACCTTCGACAAGACCCGCCCGGGGTACGACCACGAGATTTCTGCCGACTACGAAGACCTGAGGAACATGGTGAGGAGCTTCAGGGTCATCGAGCATGCAATGGGCACCAAGGTTAAGAAACCCGTTCCGTCTGAAATGAGAGCACGCAAATGGGCAAGACGCAGTTTGGTGACAATTAAGACTATTTCAAAAGGGGCGATAATCACCAAGGAGATGATCGCCATAAAAAGACCTGGGACTGGTGTCGCTCCCAAATTTTTAAAGGACGTAGTCGGCAAGAGAGCAAGTAAGGACATCAAAGAGGATGTAGTTATCACATGGGACATGCTAGCGAAGACCTGACTATGCCTCTGGGCGATCATCCGAAATCTCTCATCCTGCTCGAAAACGAAGAACAAGTAAAGGATTACCTGAAGCATTACAACGTTATAAAAGGCGCAAGGCAGATCATCGCCCTGTCTCCCTTCGCGATGTACGAACTGGAGAGGCATAACGTATCTTACCGAATTCCAGAGGATTACTACTCGCCGCAGGAGCTGTATCAACTGGGGATTGACAACTATAAAAAAGTCGAGGATATCTGCGGTATAATAGACAAAAAAATCCAAGAACACGTCCCACTGGCAAAAGAGGCTGGCATTATGCCCGCCCTGTTCAACCTCTACTTCTTCAAGATAGTCTATGATGCCACCACTATCCGCCTATTCCAACTATCTAAGCTCATAGAAGCAGAAGAACCGGCATCCATCTTCATCTATAACACCGAAGAGTATCCCTTCGGGATCTCCGAAACGGCCCCCTACCTCTTCTTTGACAACAGAGAATCCCTCTACTCCCGTCTTCTCGCGCTAAAGGACTGGGACGTGCCTATAATGATGTTGCTCACCGCATCTCGACCGGAGGGCTCGGTTGCTCAAGGAGGTCATCCAACTCTCTCGTCTAGAGTGAAAAAGAGGATCGCGGGCTGGCTGGAAAGTCATCCAACTCTCTCCTATTTTCTTCTGGCCGTTAAAAGAGACGGGTGGCGAGGTCTATCTAGCGAAATAAGGAGCCGGCTAAAGAGCACCCCAGTCTTGCTGGTTGGCACCGGGTACAACTGGGATGAGTGTAAAGAACGATTAACAGCCGAGGGAATCGGTCCAATACTCAGAATTCAAGACGATCTAAAATACTGGATCGACCAAAAAAAAAGGGGCCAAGTTGATTCTGAGGCCTTAAGGAGATCATGGGAAGAGCTGCGGGCAGATCCCACCTTTCGCAAGTCATTCGTTTGGAACGGCATCGAGTTCTTGTCGGTGTTAGAGGAACGGATTCAGTACATGATTGAGCAATTGGCACCTGTTTGTTTCAGCGCTTATCAAAGGTCTAGCCAAATAATAAAAGATAGAGGCATTAAGGCGCTTCTTGTACCCTATCTATCCACATGCATAGGACATGCCGTCTCAAAAGCGGCACATAACGCCCGAGTGCCTGTAATTACTTGGCAGCATGGTGCCTACGGTACGGCACCTAACCCCATGTTAACCTATAATGACTTGATGAGTTCAGATGTTTACTTTGCTTTCGGAGATGGTGTTGTCAATCGGTTTACCGAACCAGCAAAACGCTGGGGCACGACTGTCGTCCCCATTGGTTCGGCGCTGTTAGATCGGTGGCTAAAAAAGGCACAGCCGCCAGGTGCGACAAAACCCCAGCCGGGGAAGAAGACCGTCTTGTACATAACAACAAACTACTATCAAAACAATTACTACGTGCACATCCCTCCCTCCTTCTCGGACAATCGGTTCTGGCGCGTTCAGTCCGCCATTTTGGACACTCTGGGCAAAAATAATGACTACGACATTATTGTCAAATTCCATCCAAACCCCATATATAGAAACCCCCCTCTGAATCTTTATGCACAAGAAAAAGGGTTCCGCAATTGCAGGTTTCTTAAGGACGAGAGTTTTACAGAACTGCTCCAGATGGCAGAAATAATTATTATTGATTGGCCCTCAACGACTCTATTGCAAGCGCTTACAACGTCAAAACCGATATTTGTTTACACAGGCCATCATGATCTGGATGAAGAAACTGAAACTCTACTCAAGCGGCGTGCATACTGTTTTTCCGATGTCGATGAACTAAAAAAGAGCTTGGATCTTTTTTTGGTCTCCAAGCTCGATGTAGAGGTTGATTTAAAAGACATGGAATTTCTAAAAGTGTATGGCACGTATTTAGGGGACGGCAGAAGCTGTATAAGGGCTACCAATACGCTCATAAAAATAATAGACAGGTTCGAGGACAATGCGATCAGAAAGTGATGTAACGGTAAGGGGCATCCTGCGGTACTCGGTTAAGTTCAACATCGCAAACCTTATTGCCAAAGCCCTCTCCTTTATAATGGCCATTGTCATCGCGGTCGTCCTGACCCCCGAGGATTACGGCGTACTCGGCTTTGTTGGGCTGTGGAGCATGTACGCCGGTCTCATAGGCCCAGGAATGGATGCGGCCGCCCTGCGCGAGATGCCCTTCCTCCTAGGCAGGGGTGAGGCAGATAGAGCACAACACATCCAGAACATCGCGATTACTGGAAAGATTCTGTACAACATCATCCCGTTCCTTATAATCCTCTCCGCCTCATTCTTCTACTCCAATGAGCTGGTCCGAGCCGGCCTCATAATCACTGCAGTAAGTTATATTGTAACGGCAAACACCAAATACTGGATCGACTTCAACTACGCGCGACAGCGGTTCAACAAGGTGGTGATAGGAAACCTTATCGCCGGCATCGCCACCCCCGTCCTGACGATGGCCCTCATCTTCTGGCTCAAGATCTACGCCGTGCTGACAGTGCCGATAATCAGCGCTCTGCTCGCCTTCGTGTACTACATCAGAAAGGCAGATATCGACTACCATTTTGAGCTCAACCGGCGCGAGACGATCGGGCTGATGAAGATCGGGATACCCTTGGTCCTGCTTACCTTTGTTTACTGGGCCTGCCGGATAGCCGATAAGACAATGATCGCGGCATATCTGCCACTTAGAGATCTGGGCATCTACTCCTTTGCCGTCACGTTCATTATGTTCGGCATCTCCCTCTTCTCCGACTTTGGCAACGTCCTACAACCCGTATTATGGACAAGTTTGGGAAAAGTAGAAGGTCTCATCGAGGGGGTCAAGCCCATGCGCAGGATCACGGTGTATATCTCAGTCGTATCTGCGATGAGCATCGGGATCTTCCAGTTTGGCTTCTTCCTGTTGGCGCACTTCATAACAACAAATTACCTGCCTAGCATTCCGGTATTCAACGTGCTCGCGTTCAACATCTTTCTGATGAGTATAGCAATGGTGCCAAGCCTAATCCTGAACTCTTCGGCTGTAAATAAACAGACCCTCAACACCGTGATATGGTCGATCGGATTGGTCTTAAACATTTTACTGTATTATCTTGTCATAATCATGGGATTAGGGATAGTTGGCGTTGCGTGGGTTGCCATCGGGGTACAGGCAGCCGTTACGCTGATACTGTTCCTAATAGTACGGCAGTATCTGCTACCCGATAGAAAAGAACTTCCTCTCTTGGGTAAGATATACCTCCCCTTCATTGTCAGCCTCCTTCTATATCTGGTGAGCGTATTCCTCAAGAACCAAATTCAGAGTGTTTACCTTTACCTTGGACTCCTTTTTGCCCTCTTTGTACTCGTGTGGCTGGCGGTGATAAGGCTGTTCTATTGCGACTACTTTACTAGAGAAAATATCTTAATGCTCTGGAATAAGGCAATCTCTATGATTAAGAGAGAATAAAGGGCTTTCCACCTCTTGCTAGCCCGCTTTGTGGACCAACCGCTATAGCACTTTTATATAAGGCGTCCAAAACTTAATTATGGGTATGGTTTCCATGAGTGCCAAGAGAGTGCCCGTACTGTGCACTGCAAGCGAATTTGGTGTTTATTCCAGCAAACCGGTAGATTTACTCAAAAGCGCTGGCATCGAGCTGGACCTCAACCCATTTAAGCGCAAACTGTCGAAATCAGAGGTCAAATCTCTATTATCAAAAAAGAGTTATGTCGGTGTTCTGGCTGGGCTTGAGCCCCTGACCTACGGCGTTCTGTCCAACTCGAGGGTGAAGGTGATCTCAAGGGTTGGTGTCGGAATGGACAACGTCGATCCGAGGGCTGCCGAGGACCTCGGAATTAGGGTTTACAATACTCCAAACGTTCTTACACAGTCTGTCGCAGAACTTGCATTGGGGCTTATACTCTGCGCCCTGCGGGGAATCAGCCTATCAGACAGAAGGCTGCACCAGAAGATCTGGGAAAGGTATATGGGAAACTTGCTTGACGGTAAGGTCGTTGGGATTATTGGCTTTGGGGTCATAGGACAAAGAGTTGGAGAACTGGTAAGGGCCTTCGGCGCCAAGGTAATCTTCTACGACACGCGGAAAATAGATTCTTGGGCCCCCCAAGTCGGGCTATCCAACTTGCTCGCAAGGTCCGATATCATAACCGTCCATGCCTCAGGAAGGGAGCCCATTATCCGTGGAGAGGAGATTAGCAAGATGAAAGAGGGGGTAATCCTCATTAACACCGCACGGGGGAACTTGATAGAAGAGGGAGCGCTTACCAAAGCCCTTTTGGACGGGAAGGTTGCATGGGCTGCCCTTGATGTCTTTAAAGAGGAGCCGTATAAGGGTAAGCTTGCGGAGATTGACAACGTGACCCTAACCCCACACATAGGCTCATATGCCAAGGAGGCTAGAATTGAAATGGAAATAAAGGCGGCCGAGAATCTTATAAAGGGATTAAAGGAGGTCGGTTTGATTTGAAGGATAAAGTTGTAATCTTCGGAGGCTCGGGCTTCCTGGGAAGCCATGTAGCAGATGCTCTTAGCGAAAGGGGGTATGAGGTAGTAATTTATGACTTGGTTCCCTCTCCCTACCTTCGCGATGACCAAAAAATGATTACAGGCGATATATTGGATCAGGATCAAGTGGAAAAAGCGGTTAAAGGAGCTAAGTACGTCTATAACTTTGCAGGAATAGCCGAGATATACGAAGCCTCGCAAAAGCCCGTTGATACGATTAAATGTAACGTTCTTGGGCACACCATCATACTAAACGCATGCGTCAAAAATTCCGTTCGAAGGGTAGTCTTTGCTAGCTCCATTTACGTTTATGGTAAATACGGTTCGTTCTACAGGGTCAGTAAGCAGGCCTGTGAATTAATTTGTGAGGCTTTTCAGGAAGAATACGGACTGGATTATACCATACTCCGCTATGGCGCACTCTATGGTCCCAGGGCTCAGGAGTGGAACGGCATGTTCCGGCACCTACATGCGGCCCTCGTAAATGGCAAAATCGACTATCCAGGTACCGGCGAAGAGAAGCGCGAGTATATCCATGTCGTAGATGCTGCCAATATGACCGTGGACGCACTGAAGAACGAATATCGCAACCAATGCCTCATCCTGACAGGGACGCAGACTCTCACCTCGAAAGAACTTATGACGATGATTCGTGATATGCTTGACGGTAAGGTTGAAATAACGTTCCTCGGGAAAAGACCGAAACATCACTATGCTATCGTTCCCTACACGTTCTCGCCTAAGATTGGGAAGCGGATGACAGTCAATCCTTCCTTCGATATAGGACAAGGTCTCCTGCAGATGATGGAGGATATCTATAAAAGATATTGCATAAAAGACGAGTTAAGGAGAACAAAATGAAGGTTGTTTTTTTATCCCACCCTATCTCCGAGGGTACTCCTCTATTCATGGGCGAAAAGGGTGTCTCTATAGTCAGGGACAAGGTTTTAGGGAGGAATTCATGCAACACCCTCAAACTCTCGTTTCCAAACCACACGTCCACCCATGTGGATCTGCCGCGCCATTTTATTGATAATGGACCGACATTATCTGACTACCCTCCTCAGAGCTGGATCTTCAAGAGAGTTGTGGTGCTGGACATAGAGGCTGATGGTACGCTAATCATGCCTGACTCGATCAAGATCAAGAATGACGCAGAGCTCCTCATTGTCAGAACCGGGTACGAGAAAAAGCGCACCAGTGCAGATTATTGGAAAAAATACCCTGGCGTTCACCCAGACGTGGCTGACCATCTTGCAAAAAAGATGCCTTCAATACGGGCATTCGGGGTGGATCTTATCTCCATCTCGTCTCCTCTGCATAGAGATTTAGGGAGGGCGTCTCACCGCGAGTTCCTCAGTCGAAACATAATGCTGATAGAGGATATGAAGTTGTCAAGTATGGACTTCGTGCCATCTATGGTGATAGTCTTGCCGCTTATGATAGAACATGGAGACGGAGCGCCTTGCAGCATATTAGCAATGGAATAAAGGCAATAATCTTTGACTTCGACGGGGTTCTCGTGGACTCTCTTGACATTAAAGGAAAAGCCTTTGTGAAGTTATTTGAAGACTTCGGCGAAGAGGTCCAAATGAGGGTATTGGACTACCATGTTAAGCACGGGGGAGTCTCAAGAGATGAGAAGATCAAGTATTTCTACCAGGAGTTCCTCAAGACCCCACTCACAAATGAAAGACTGCGGGAGCTATGTGACGAGTTCTCCGGATTAGTGGTAAAGGAAGTTATAAGTGCCAAGGAGATCCCTGGCGCGGAGGAGTTCCTGAGGACTTGCGGAAAATACCGGTGTTTCGTTGTCTCTGCGACACCCCAACCTGAGATGGTCTCGATAATAAAAGAAAGGGGTTGGGACGCTTATTTCGATGGTGTGTTTGGGAGTCCAGCAAGTAAAGTCGACAATATTAGGCTCATACTTAAAGAATGGAATCTGAGACCGTACGAGTGCCTATACCTTGGGGACTCTGAGTCAGATTACGACGCCGCTAAGGCTCTCCAGATAAAATTTATAGGAATTGTTAATAAAAACAGTCAGCTAACTATACACAGCGATGTCTTACTGGTAAAAAATTTTCATGAATTGCTCGGGTGTTGGAAATGACTCTTAAAAATCTGATCAAATCTCGCAAACTTACCTTTGGTTCATGGATAACACTGAGGGAACCCGCCGTCGTTGAAATGCTCTCGAGAGCAGGTTTCGACTGGCTGGTTGTTGATATGGAGCATAGCGCCATCACGTTGGACATCGCCCAAGATCTGATAAGGGTCATAGAACTGTCCGGGGTCGCGCCATTGGTGAGGATAGGCGCAAATGACCCCATCATTATTAAGAGGGTTATGGACGCTGGCGCTCACGGTGTAATCGTCCCAATGGTGAGCAGTAGAAGCGATGCGGAGAGGGCTATTTCGTCTGTCTACTACCCTCCAAGGGGCAGGAGGAGCGTAGGCCTTACGAGAGCTCAGGGATACGGGTTGGGCTTCCAAAAGTATCTAGATTGGCAAAATCAAGGACCAATCGTTGTAGTTCAGATAGAGCATGTGGATGCCCTAGAGAACCTTGAGGAGATCCTCTCTGTCGATGGTGTGGACGCATCAATAATCGGTCCCTACGACCTCTCTGGCTCTATTGGTTTTCCCGGGGAGTTCCATAGAAAAAAAGTGGCAGACGCATTGAGCCGCTACGAAAAGGTCTGCAAGGGAATGGAGAAGCCCATGGGTTATCATGTGGTAAACCCGGATCCAAATGAGGTCAAGGGCTACATAAAGAGAGGTTATACCTTCATTGCCATAGGTATTGACACCCTGTATCTCGGAGTAAAGTGCAATGAAGTCTTGAGAGATGTGCGGCGATGAATATAGTGGCGATAATACCTGCAAGGATGACCTCCTCAAGATTCCCAGGAAAACCCATGGCGCCGATACTCGGAATACCGATGCTGGGTCACGTCTACTTCAGGACAATAATGAGCCGGTCGCCGAAGGCCACGTACGTCGCCACCTGTGACAAGGAGATATACGATTACACAACCTCGATAGGAGGTAGGGCCGTCATGACCAGCGACAAGCACGAAAGGGCTTCCGACCGGGTCTCCGAGGCTCTGATGAAGATAGAAGCGGAAAGAAATGAGAAAACGGATATCGTGGTGATGGTGCAGGGCGATGAGCCCATGGTGCATCCAGAGATGATCGATGACGCAATCAAACCAATGCTTGCGGACCCTTCTATACAAGTTGTAAACCTTATGGGCCGTTTGGAAGAGGTAAAAGAACAGGAGGACCCCAACGAAATCAAAGTTGTGGTCGATAAAAACAATTTTGCCCTTTACTTCTCAAGGGCGCCGATTCCATCGAGGAAGAAGTGGAAAGGCGATCATCTAACGGCATATAAGCAGGTTTGTATAATTCCGTTCAGAAGGGACTTTCTACTCAAGTTTGGGGAGCTGGAGATGACCCCCCTAGAGAGCATTGAGTCCATAGATATGCTCCGGGTACTCGAATATGGCATCAAGGTTAAAATGGTCCTTACCAACCACCAAACCTATAGTGTTGATACACCAGAAGACCTAAAGTATGTTGAAGAGATGTTAAAGAAGGATCCATTGGTGCCCTTGTATGCAGCGCGTTCAAAGACTGGCAAAGAGGCCTGAAACGGTAAGGACCTTTCTAAGAGGGAGTCTGGATAAGATCACATTGGCCTCCCTAAAGGCCGCCTCAAGAGAGCAGGGGCTCGACGCCTACATGGTAAGGTTGGCTGGAATAGTCTCTGACATCACTGACCAGTACACCACCTTTAGGGTCAATACTGAGATCATGAACTACAAGGTGCGGCTACTCCATGCTTTTCAGATAAGGCTTGTGGAGCAGGCGCTTAACAGAATTAAGGATATAAAAACGATCGTGGATATCGGCGACTCGTCTGGAGCGCATCTGCAGTACATTAGGTCTCTCTTTGGAAGATATAATACCATCAGCGTTAATCTAGACCCAATAGCTGTAAAAAAGATCCACGATAAAGGGCTCAACGCAGTCCTTGGCAGAGCCGAAGAGTTGCATACGCTGGGCATCAAAGCAGATCTTTATCTCTGTCTAGAAACCTTGGAACACCTTTTCGATCCCGTCTCTTTTCTGAAGAAGCTCTCAACCACAGGCTGCCAAGGGTTTGTCGTCACTGTCCCCTACGTGGCAAAAAGCCAAGTAGGCCTCCATCACTTAAGGTACGATCAAAAAGTGAACCTATGCGCCGAGAACACCCACATTTTCGAGTTATCGCCTGATGATTGGAGGTTGCTCTTCAGGTTCTCCGGATGGCGCGTATCTTACGACGATATCCTTTACCAATACCCAAGGAGACACCCACTAAGGTTGACAAAAACCATATGGCGTTCGCGCGATTTCGAAGGATTCTACGGCGCTGTCTTAATCCCAGACAACACATGGTCAAAATTGTACCAATGGTGACGAAGTTCCTTCCTTACTCGCCTCCAGAAGCTGTCAATATGCTCCCGGTGATGAAAGAGCTCTTATCAGACGCCAAAAATAGGACCGCCTCTGCAATCTCGTCAGGACGAGCCAGTCGCTTGAGGGGGATCAACTGCGCCCGCTCAGAAAGTTTGTCCCGTCCGATCTTTTTATGGAAAGCTGTGTCTGTTACACCCGCCCTCACCGCGTTCACGAGAACATTATAGGGTGCTCCTGCCTTGGCGAAGGAGAGCGTAATGGCCTCAAGCGCCGCCTTCGAGGCGCTATAGTGTATCGTCTCCCTCCCACCACCGAACTTTACGCCTACGCTACTTATGTTGATTATTCGTCCGCCCTTCTTCTGCTTCATTACATCTAGGGCCGCCCTGCTTAGGAAGAAGGGTGCTTTCAGATTGACTTGGAGCATTCTATCCCACGCCTCTTCAGTAAGCTTCTCCAAGGGGGCTACGCTTGCAGCCTCGCCCGCGTTGTTAACAAGTATATCGATCGTGCCGCTCCAGCTTAGGAACTCCTCCCACAGCCGAAAAACTTCCTCTGTTTTTGAGAAATCTGCACGAAAAGCCTTGCACCTATCCTTTCCAGCTACTGCCACGAGCCGCTCAACAGACTCCTTGTTGGTGCAGTAGTGGGCTCCCACATAAGCCCCTTCCTCCAAGAACCTCTTAGCGATACTAAAACCGATGCCTCCGCTTGCACCTGTTACCAGCGCATACTTATTATTGAGCATCATCATTCTCCCTGTAATATCTTTGCCACTGTTCAAAATGTTTTCCTCCCATTAATGTGCCTTTAGCGTCACAAACCTTACAAGGCTCAAAATTTCGGTCGCTATTGGAAAGACGTTTTCTTGCGCAGGTCAACGCTTTACCGGTCCAGATCTCTAGAAGTTTCTGCCTCTTCAGATCCCCAGCCTTGAAGCACTTGGTCCAATCATGCGGACACAGAAGCACCGTTCCGTCATAATCCACCATCAACTGATAAAAGGGATAATAGCATTTTTTCTTTAGTGGTTCGGCGAGAGGCTTTACCCCTATCTCACTAAGGTCGATCATCCCCGCTCGATTCGATAAAATGATCCCATAATGTTGCTTTGGTGGAAGATACCGGACCCTCAATATTAATTGGTCGTCCCTCAAACCAGCTGCCTCTCTAATCTTGGTAAAATGTTCGATCTGATGAGGGCCATCGTACATACTTATTACAATCGTATCGAGTCCTGCATCAAATAGCGTGTGAAGTCTCTTTACGGTCACAAAATCCCCGTTTGTGACTATCTCTACATGCGACTTTGGGCAGTACTGTTTCGAGAGTGCAATCAGCCTTTCTAGCTCCTTGTGCAATAGGGGCTCTCCAAACGCAGAATAGAGAATTTTGCCTGAGTAATCAAACTCTGAGAGTTCCTTCATGATCTTCTCATATAAAGATGGTTCCAAGAACTTTCTTCTGTTCGGATATTTTTTTGGGTCCGAACGCGGGCAAAAGACGCACTTACGGTTGCAGAGCTCTGTCACATTAAACTCCACGATCGAAAACGTTGGCACTTGGTTGTTGATGAACGGGCTCCTTGAGAGGTGCTCCCTCAGGATCCTGCCCTTTCTCTCCACATTTATATCAACAACCTTCGCCACACTCTTCCCCACTCTATTCATGCATATGCTGTCCTAATTTAAATGCTCTGAGGGTAAAAAAGGTTATGAAGTGAAACATAAAACATTTAATAACCGCTTAAACTCCACACCATCTAGGGAAGCGACGCAAGATTTGAAGATCTATGATTACATAACTGTCGAAGGAACATCGCTACCACTTGAGATAGAGAAAAGACTCGAACGTTTGAAAGAGGAGTATCTTGAGTGGGTTTATGTATTCGGCGAGAGTCCCTGTGATGGTAAAAAAGTCAAGGAATATCTCACAATAGACGGTCTGCCTTTATGGTGGTTGACCCTCATCGCAGAAAAATCTCCTTACAAGACCCCATTCATTTACAGGATCTTCAAATTAAGGACGATAGAACTCCTGGTGCAGGAGGGGGGCTCAAAAAACGTTTACCTCTTCTCCGACGACGAAGCCCTAAGAGGGCCCCTCTTCAGGTGGGCTAGGGAAAGGAATATCGAGGTTGTCTGGGAAAGGATCGGGGCGAAGACCCGCCCCCCTGAACCTTGGAAGGGCAGAATATACAAAAAGTCACCCCACATACTTCAGTCAATCTTCTGGCCCTTTTACCTTTGGTGGAGGAAAGTCAGAAAGGTAGATAAAGTGAAGTCCTTTGAGGCCAATCGAGCAACAATTATTACTTATTTCCCAGACATTGAACTGAAGGATGCTGAAGCTGGGAGATATAGAAGCCGATATTGGAATGGTCTTCACGACTTATTGGACGCGATGAATCTTAGGGTGAATTGGATATTCATGTACGTCGAATCTAAAGAGTCATCTTTTGAGGAGGCACTAAGCTTAAAAAACAAATTTAGCAAGTCCTCGTCCGACAAATTTCTAATGCTCGAAGAATTTATGACGATGCCCCTCCTTTTTTCGGCATTAAAAGACTACTTCAGGTTGTATTTCAGGGGAAGGAGGCTCCTAAGAGCGGACTTCTTCAAACTACCTGGATCTGAGATCAACTTTTATGATATCTGTAAACGCGATTGGGAAACATCTGTTATTGGGCAGGTATTAATTGAAAATATAACATGCTACCGAACCTTCCAGCGGCTCTTTGACAACTTGCCTAATCAACACTTCTGCCTATACTTATGCGAGATGATCGCGTGGGAGAAGGCCCTATGTAATGTCTGCAAAAAAAGGGGCGTCTTCACAATCGGATTCCAACATTCATCATTAAGACTAATGGATCTTCGGTATTTCCATCGCCCTCTAGCATATATGGACGATTCTCTGCCTCTTCCGGATCTCCTTGCTGTAAATGGAGAGACAGCAAAGGAGTCGCTCCTAAAAAATGGTTATCCTGAAAGAAATCTGTTTTTGGTGGAAGCCTTACGCTATTTATACCTTTTAGACTTAAAGATCAAAAAATCACATCCAAAGACGCTTTTGGTTCTTACAAGTTACATTAAAGAGGAAAGCAAGTTTCAGCTTGGTCTTCTTTTTCAAGCCTTAACCGACCTCGATTTTGAGCGTATATGGGTAAAACCCCACCCAGATACTCCTGTTGAGGACATAATAAATGAACTTGGAATGGCTAACAAAGTTGAGGTCCGAAGAGATCCTCTGTCTATTTTACTTTCGGAAGCCGATGTCGTTTTTGCATGTAACGAGACCACAGCAAACATTGAAAGCGTATACCTTGGAATTCCCACAGTAAGTATCATACATGATGGCATCAATATGCATCCGCTTTTAGGTCAAGGCGTGCCTCTAATTTATTCTCCACAGGACCTTATAGCCTTTACAAAGAAACCTGTACCAACAAAACTTAAGAAAGATATATTTCTTTTAGATAAATCGTTAAAGATGTGGAAAAAAATCCTGGAGACATACCGATGAAACGCATTGGCACCAAGGCAATAACATACAGTTTATCAAAAGAGTTCAAATCGGCGGATGGGTGGTGCCGGTGAGAGGGAAAACCTTACGACAGCTTCCCTTTGTCTTGAAACACATTTTCTTTCGAAAGCACCCTGTAGAGTATGACTTCTTCTCCGGTACAACTTCTGTGGGTGATGTAAACTCAATCATCAGGTCTTTACTGAAGAGAGAACCCCTGCAAGATGGCCCATATATTAGCGCTTATGAGCAAAAAGTTGCCGAATATCATGGTGTGAGCCATGCATTCAGCTTTGCTACTGGCAGAATGGCATTTTACGTCATATTGGAGGCCCTTGGTATTGGTAAGGGCGACGAAGTCATAATACCCGCTTATACGTGTGTGGTTGTGCCTAATGCCATCATATACAGGGGAGCTATTCCAGTTTACGTTGACATAGAGCCAACAACTTTCAATATAGACCCTAAGAAGGTTGAGGAAAAGATTACGCCAAGAACAAAGGCTATTTTAGCTCAACATACTTTTGGGCTGCCATGCGATCTCGATGAAATAATCAAAATAGCTCAAAGATATGGTATCACAGTAATCGAAGATTGCGCCCACGCGGTTGGTGCAGAGTATAGAGGTAAAAAGGTCGGAAGCATCGCTCGTGTAGGATTTTATTCAACTGATCATACCAAAATGTTATCCACATCAACTGGAGGAATGATTACTACCAATGATGAAGCATTGGCTTCTCGCATTAGGCAGATTTATTTAAGAACACTTTTTTTACCCAAAGGAATGATTAGAAAAATATTATTTACATTTTGTGCAGAAAATTTTTTTTGCCATCCAAGGTTTTACTTTATTGGTAAATGGTTCATAATATTATGTCATTATCTGAAATTATTCCATTTCTTTTATGACGAGGGAAAGATTGTTAAACCCACGGAATACCCCTATCCTGCAAGACTTTCCAATATTCAAGCGAAGATAGGCATCAACCAGATGAAAAAACTTGAACAAAATATAGCACATCGTAGGGAAGTAGCGCGTCGATACGATAGCGTCTTTGGTCTCTACAGGCAACAGTTCAATGGTACTAATGTGGATAGAAAGCATGTGTTTGTTCGATATCCTTTTTTAATTACCGATTACGACTCATTCAGAAATAAATTCTCCAAGTATATGCAACTGGGAGACTGGCTTAGAACCATCACAATTGGACGAAGTAAAGACTTTCATGAAATTTATTATCGAACTGGAGAATGCCCTATTGGTGAGGCTGTAGCTTGTCATAGTGCTAATTTTCCAACCCACCCCAAGATTAACAACCCCGAACTTATCATCACGTTCGCAAAAGATATTCTCGAATCGGGGGCTCTTATTCCTCCAAGCAGCATAAATAAGTCCAAAGTTATATAAATCTGAATCATGGTCGGACATATGTGATTAGTATTAATTTTAGGGATGGCAACTTATGAAGGGACTGATACTCTCAGGCGGTCACGGCACCCGCTTGCGCCCTATCACGTACTCCCAGCAGAAGCAGCTGATTCCCGTTGCCAACAAGCCCATCCTATTCTACTGCATCGAGGACCTGATAGCCTCAGGCGTAAAATCCATAGGCATTATCGTGGGTCCGAACAAGGAGCAGGTGATGGAAGCCGTCAACTCCGTTGAGTGGGGCGCCAAGATTACGTTCATCTACCAGGATCACCCCGGGGGTCTGGCGCACGCCGTGAAGATCTCCAAGGACTTTCTTGGCGATGATAAGTTCATCATGTACTTGGGGGACAACATCTTGAGGGGCGGCTCAACGACCTTTGTAAAAGACTTTGCAAACTCGTCAGTGGCGGCAAGCCTGCTCCTGACGCCGGTCGACCATCCCGAACAGTACGGACTGGCTCTTGTGGACGAACAGAAGAAGGTCATAGTCAAGCTGGTTGAGAAGCCCAAGGTTCCCCCCACAAACCTCTCAATAGTTGGCATATACGGTCTCACTCCGCTCATATTCAAGGCCATAAGCGAGCTAAAGCCGTCATGGAGAAACGAGCTTGAGATAACCGACGCGCTACAGTGGCTCATCGATAATGGCCACACGGTAAAATTCAAGATGGTGGAGGGGTGGTGGAAGGATACCGGAAGGGCTGAGGACATCCTTGAGGCGAACCGCCTAATACTGGACGATTTGAAGGCGGAGAATAGAGGCAAGCTCGAGAAGAGCACAGTAAAAGGGCGGGCATGCATAGGGCGCGGCTCGATGATAAAGGACAACTCCACAATAAAGGGCCCAGTTATCATCGGCGAGAATTGCACGATCTCCAATGCCTACATTGGACCCTACGCGAGCATCGGGAACAACTGCGCTATAGAGAACGCCGAGATTGAGGACTCCATAGTCATGGAGGGCACGAGGATAACAAACGTGGGGAAGATCGTTGACAGCCTAATCGGAAGAGACGTGACCATAGAGAAGAGTAGCGGCCTTCCCACAGGGACAAGGTTCACCATTGGCGACTCCTCGAGGGTGAGCCTATGATAAATGGCGTAAAGACAAAGAAGCTGAAGATACTTCCGGACGAGAGGGGCTGGCTGGTAGAGATTCTGAGGTGCGATGAGGAGATCTATGAGAAGTTCGGGCAGGTCTACTTGACCACCGTCTATTCTGGCGTGGTGAAGGCCTGGCACCTCCACAAGTTGCAGACCGACAACTTCACATGCATCAAGGGGGAGATCAAGGTGGCGCTGTACGATGCAAGGGAAGGCTCCCCCACGTATAAGGAGATCAACGAATTTCTAATCGGCGAGGATAACCCGATGCTGATCAAGGTGCCCCCCTTCGTATACCATGGGTGGAAGGGGGTGGGGGAGGATACCGCCTACATAATCAACATCCCGACCCTTTCCTACAACTATAAAACCCCCGACGAGTACAGGTTGCCACCAGACACAAAAGATATCCCCTATGATTGGGGGTTGACGCCGGGGAAGAAACACGGTTAATGGAAGTGTCATGATGAAGATCTTGGTAACAGGCGGTGCCGGGTTCATCGGGTCCTGCTTCGTACGCTACCTGCTTGAGAGGTATCCAAAGGACGAGATCGCCGTCCTTGACAAGCTGACCTATGCCGGAAGGTTGGAGAACCTGCAGGACGTAATGGACAGGATTACATTCATCAAGGGCGACATCTGCGAGAGAGGGGACGTCGAGAAGGCGGGGGGGTGCAACGCCATAATCAACTTCGCGGCCGAGACACACGTGGATAGGAGCATCGTAGACGCCGGTACCTTCGTGAGGACGGACGTCTTCGGAACCTACACCCTCTTGGAGTTTGCGAGGAGGCACGGCGTGGAGCGGTACGTCCAGATAAGCACGGACGAGGTTTACGGCTCGACCAAGAGAGGATCGTTCAGGGAGGATGACCTGTTGGACCCCTCCTCCCCCTACTCTGCCAGCAAGGCTGGGGCAGACCTCCTTGTCATGGCATACCGCAGGACCTACGGGTTGCCCGTTCTGATAACGAGGTCCACAAACAACTACGGGCCCTACCAATTCCCAGAGAAACTCATACCAGTTTTGATCCTCAATGCCATGGCAGACAGGCCCCTGCCAATCTACGGAAAGGGGAGGAATGTTAGGGACTGGCTCTACGTCATAGACAACTGCAAGGCCATCGATCTGGTCCTCCGCAAGGGCAAGGAAGGAGAGATCTATAACATCGCCAGCGGAGAGGAGAGAAAGAATATCGAGGTGGCGAGGCTCATCCTCCGCGAGCTCAACAAGCCCGAGCGCCTGATAAAATACGTCGAGGACAGGCCCGGCCACGACTTCCGTTACTCTCTTAACTGCGATAAGATTAAAAAGCTCGGGTGGAGGGCGAGGACGAAGTTCGAGGAGGGGCTACGGAAGACTGTAAGATGGTACAAGGAGAACGAGTGGTGGTGGTCCAGCATATGGCACTGATTCCTGTCCAAAGGCCGTCCATCGGCAAAGAGGAGCTGAAGGCGGTCGAGGCGGTCTTCAAAACAGGATGGCTCGGGATGGGCTCCGTCACCAAGGAGTTCGAGGACGCGCTCAAGGCCTTTCTAGGTGCCCGCCACGTGGTCGCCACGAACAACGGAACTGCCGCACTGCACCTCGCCTTCGACTCCATCGGGCTAAAGCCCGGCGACGAGGTCATAGTCCCGTCCTTCACATTTGTGGCCTCCGTACAACCCATCACCGCGACCGGTGCCAAGCCTATTTTCTGCGAGGTTGAGGAGGATACACTCAACATAGATGTCAATGACGCCGCTAGCAGGATCACCAAGAGGACGAAGGCAATCGTGCCCGTCCACTACCGTGGCATGCCCTGCGATATGGAAGGTGTCATGAAGCTCGCGAAAGAACATGGGCTGCGCGTGGTCGAGGACGCAGCACACGCCATCGGCTCCTACTACAAAGGCCGCCGGATCGGCTCCTTCGGGGATCTCGCCTGCTTCAGCTTTGACCCCATAAAAACCGTCACCTGCGGCGAGGGCGGAGCCATTACAACCCAAGATGACGGGCTCCTGGACCTCCTGCAGCGGAAGCGGATCTTGGGCATCGATAGGGATACGTGGAGCCGCTACCAGAACAAGAGGAGCTGGTTCTACGATGTCACCACCCAGGGCTACCGCTACCACATGAGCAACATAAACGCCGCAATCGGTCTCGCACAGCTCAAGAAGTTCGACGCCCACAATAGCCGGAAGCTCTCCATCGCGAAGACCTACGACCAGGAGTTCGCCGGGCTGGATAGGTTCCAGCTGCTGCGGACCGACTACAACGGCCTCAGCCTCTTCATGTACATAATCAAGGTGCGCGAGGGTCGGGATAGGCTGATGAAATTCCTTGAGGAACGGGACATTGGCTCCGGGATCCACTACATCCCGAGCCACCTCTTTACACTCTACGGCAAAAACAAGGTGCACCTCCCCGTTACTGAGAGGCTCTTTGAGCAGATCCTCACCCTCCCGCTCTTCCCTGACATGACCGACGATCAGGTGGCGCGGGTGGTCTCCGCGATAAAGGAATGGAAAGGCTAGATGAGAGGCAAATGCCAAGAGTCAGCGTCACCATCCCAGTCTACAACGCTGAGAGGTTTATTTCAGAGACCATAGAATCCGTAATATCCCAGACATACGCGGACTGGGAGATAGTGGCAGTAGACGACGGCTCCAAGGATGGAAGTCTGGAAATATTAAGGACCTTCGAGAAACGGCTGCCCGAGAAGATACACGTGATCAGCAAGAAAAACTCGGGCGTGGCCCTAGCCAGAAACACCGGAATTGAGGGCTCCAAAGGCGAATACATCGCATTGCTGGACCATGACGACCTGTGGATGCCGGGGAAGCTGGAAAAGCAGGTTAAGCTCTTGGACTCAAATAAAGAAATAGGTCTCATCTACTCCGATGCGTACCTCTTCTGGGAGAGGGAATCAAAGACGCGAACCGCCTTCAGCACCCTAAAACCGTTCAGAGGGCGCGTCTTCGACAAGTTGCTCTGGGAGAACTTCATTGTCGTCTCAACGACCGTGATCCGGCGAGAGGCACTCAACAAGGTCGGCATGTTCGATCCGAAATACAGAATATGCGAGGATTACGACCTGTTCTTGAGGGTGGCCGAGCAGTACCCCCTAGATTTCATAGACGAGCCTCTTGTCAGGTACAGGATTCACGGCGGCAGCGTCACCATGACCGCAGGGGTGCCCTCAAACGACGAAAGTCTCCAGATAATGGACTACTGGCTGAGCCAGCCCCTTGACAAGACCTTACTGGAAACCATAAAAAGGAGAAAGAGGGATCTGCACCACAACAGAATGAAATACTGCTTGGCGAACCGCAAATACGGAGAGTTCCTCAAAGAACTCTTTCGATAAACAGTGATAGTGTGGGCCCGGAGGGATTCGAACCCTCGACCAACAGATTATGAGTCTGTCGCTATAGCCGGACTAAGCTACGGGCCCTCGCTGAAAGAAAGGAATCTCGCAAATTTATTCCTTTTGGGTGGGCTTTGGGCTCAGGAACTCTACATACTTTGCGGGTTTCTCCTGCTTCTTCTACCTCAAAGTCTAGGGCCTTCTTCATTAATGCCAAGCTGCCGCCAAACTCCAGAAGGGTTTTGGACCCACCCCCCCCAATATCGTTCATGTTAAGGAACCTCTGCCCCCCTTATGATGCTCCTTCAAGCCCGGCGCTCCATACCTTGAGCGATTCAGCGTCCTCCTCCTTCCTCGGCAATCCCTCCCCCTAAAAGTCTGAGCCCTTCAGACAATGCCTCCAGCTTCTTTCAGGTGTAGTTCTGCGAGCATAGACCCTTATCGCACTCAAGTGGCTGAGGGTGGCTATGTCCTCCAGATACGTTGCCATCTGCTGACATTTGCCCCATCTCGACAAGTTCTGAGATCCTGTAGCGAAGCTGTCTGCTAAGTTTAGTAACGATGAGGCCCTCCCCTCATTACTGATCTTTATTCCTTCCTTCTTGGGAAAGTTGCTCCCTGGCTTAGAATTCAAGCGGGTCTGCCATGACAAAATTAGAATCCTGCGTGTAAAATTCTCTTGGCCGCCCTCTTCATGGCCTTTGGCAGGTTCGGAAGGAAGGGCGATATCCTCTTCTCCACCTCAAGTACCGGCCTCAAAATGGAGTAGCGCTTGAGATCACTGGACCTGGAGTTATGCATCATCATCTCGATATCAATGATTCTGCTCCAGTTCCTCCACACCCTGTCGGGCTCCTTGGTGAGGTTCAGGAGGGGCACCCCTCCCTGCTCAGCCACGAGATTAAGGTATGCTTCGACGTCTGCCACGAGCTTGTGCTTCTCGACATAATCCCATATCGGCGTCTTTGGCAGGGCTATGAGGTAGTTGAGGGAGTACTGGCGCGCATCGACTTCCTTCAAGAACTTGATTGTCTCATAGACGGTCTTAGTGGTTTCACCCGGCGAGCCGATGACCAGCTGGACTGGGCAATTCAGCCCGACCTCCTTCGTCAGGAGAGTAATATCCCTGTTCTGTTTGCTGGTGATTCCCTTCCTGTACTCCTTGAGGACGGCATCTGAGCCCGACTCCTGGCCGTAACCGATCTCTATGCACCCCGTCTCCTTAAGTCGGCGCAGCATCTTCTCATTGACCTTGTCGATCCTCGCTCCGCCGATCATATAAAATATGTTGAGTCTCTCCCTCTCGAGGGCGTCGCAGAACTCCATCACCCACTCGACCTTGGGGTTGAAGAGTTCGTCGCAAAACTGGAAGCCCTCCACGCCGTACTTGTCCCTCAAGAACTTGATGTGCCTTATGACATAATCCACGCTGTGCTGCCTGACGCCACTGACGTGCCTGTAGCAGAAGAGGCACCTGTGGGTGCACCCCCTCGAGGTTACCATGGGGATACAGTGCTTCCTGTTGCCTATGGTCCTTAGGATATCTGGATAGTGGGGGCTCGCCTCGAGCATGGCTTTCCAGCCCCTGAGCCAGTCGTCTACGGACTGGAAGTACCTAGGCACGCCCACAAGGTGGTAAGCCGGAAGGGGGATAGTGTCTAGGTCCTTTACTTGTTCAGCCATGGCGTTCCTCACGATCTTGCCCTCAGAGAGAAAAGAAATCCCTGGCACCGCGGTAAATGGCTGCCCCCCCTCCACCTTCTCAAGAAATATCGGAAGGCTGATCTCCGTCTCACCGTGAAAGACCGCGTCCACTCTAGCCCTCGTCAGCAAAAGCTCATCGACGGATGCCAGAGCCCCACCAGCAATCTGCACGATGTTGGGGTGCCTCTCCTTCACGTGGAGAGCCAGCCTCTTCGCCCTGCCGTAGGAGGTGGCTATCCCGCCGTAACCCACGATGGTCGGCTCAAAGTCCTCTATTAATTCATCGATGTAGTCGAACTTATTGCTATCAAAATCCCGGAGCTCCAGATCTTGCAGGTACGGATCGACTACCCTCGCCCTGTGGCCACACCTCTCAACGATCCCCCCAACATAGAGCAGACCAAGGGGCAGCATGAAGCCTCCCAAACCCTTGCGAGAGGGGGTGTTTATCAGAAGTATGTTCATGTGGAGTCTCCTAGCAATATTGCTTTGTACGGCTCGGTCAACTCTTCCCTATTATTTCCTTCCATATATGTAAGTTTTGAAGGTCCGTAGTAGCCGTTCTGCAGAGTAATTCGGTAAGCGGATAATCTTTATCAACCTATTCCACACATCGCAGACCTGTTCCAGTTGCGAATACACCACCAGAACAAACCGAAAAGGATCATTTCATTGCAAACGCTGCGGTTTTTCGCTTCACGCCGACCTGAACGCCGCAAGGAACATCGGGATGCTTGGCAAGTCTGAGTACCTCAGGCTGCATACTCTCATACGGGCGTAGAGCCCAGTTTCTTAAGGGTTCTGCTATGATGGAAAGAGGAAGAAGGTGGTAGTTTTACCACACAAGGAGCAGAAAGCCCACACTTTAGTGATGGGAACAGTCACCGCCTCTTCCTGAACTTTCTGTATAGGCTGACCGCCACCTTGGGCACCGAGAAGTGATACAGGTAGATTATCGAGAGCCGCAGGAAGAGCTTCGTTAAAAGCGAGGTCTTCGGGTGGCTGTATTCCATTTCGAGCGTGATTATCCTGCCCCAATTCCGCCAAGGAATATAGTCTGTTTTCGTGAGGTTTAGGTTTGGCTCGCCACCGAGGCGCGAGGCGGCTTGCAGATATGCTTCCTCGTCGGGTATCAGGTTGTGGCTCTTTGCATACTCCCATACGGGAGTCTTGGGCAGTGCTATGAGGTAGTTGATGCAGAACGACTTTACCTTTGCCTTCTTGAGAAATGCTATGGTTTCCCTGATGGTCTCATTGGTCTCTGATGGCGAGCCAACCACCAGTGAAACAGGCGCTATGATGCCCTTTTTCATCGTCTTCACTGTTCCTTCAAAGTTCTGCCACGAGGTGACACCCTTCCGGAGTTCTTTAAGTATGGTATCAGACCCCGACTCCTGACCGTAACTTAACACGATGCAGCCTGTCGCCTTCAGCCGATCAAGCATCTTGTCGCTTATGCGGTCTATGCGGGCGCCACCGATCTGATAGAACACCTTCAGCCCTTCCTCCTCAACTGCGTCGCAGAACTCTAGGATCCACTGGGGGTCGGAATTGAACATCTCGTCCGCAAAGTAGAAGCCTCCTATGCCGTACCGCTCCTTCAGGAGCTTCATGTGCGATATTACATACTGGACACTGTGTCTTCGAAGCCCCTTCTGGTGCCGGTAGCAGAACGAGCAGGCGTAAAAGCATCCTCTTGAAGTCAGGATCGGCAGGTATTTGGTATTGCGTGCCGCCGCCAACACCGTCTCGATGTATCCGCTTTCTGGCTCAAGAAACTGTTTCCTCCGCATGTCAGGAAGCCAGTCGTTGACATCCTCAACGTAAACCCCGACATCGATGAGATGATAGGCTGGAAGGGGAATTTCGTCAAGGTTCTTTACCTGCGGCGGGTCGGCAGTTCGCACGATCTCGCCTCGTTCCCTATATGACACGCCCGCCACTTTGTGGCAGTCTGCATTTGTTGCGATTGCCTCAAGGAAAATGGGCAGGCTGACTTCGGTTTCACCATGAAAAACGACTTCAATTGCTGTATTTTCGAGGATCAGCTCTGCCGTAGATGCGAGGGCACCGCCCGCTATCTGGAGCACCCCTGGGAAGACTGATTTGATATAATCTGACATGGCTTTTGTCCTCGGATACGATGTTGCCACTCCGCCGAACCCCACGATGTCCGGCTTGAACTCTGAGACTTCTCTGGCGACCCAGTCCCTCCATTCGTCGTCAAACCGTTCGAGCAGCCTGTCCTCGACGTAGGGGTCGTAAATCTTCGCTATGTGACCGCAGCGCTCGATTATCCCGCCGACATAGATTAAACCGAGAGGCATGAAGACCGCCCCCCTGCCCTGTCTTGAAGGCGAGTTGATGAGGAGTATCTTCAATTTCTTCAAAAGAGGACACCTTGGCATAATATCTAATAAAGCACAAATAAGGGTTTGCAAGGATGGACAGAACTTGTTATAATATGACATTCCGGTGGCTTCTGCAGTAATGACGAAAATAACAATAAGAAACTTACGGTAGCCACACAGCAGAAGCACAGAAGCATATAGGTGGTAAGGGGGATCACCGTTATTGCCCAAGTCCCGATCTCGTTAACCACATAATAGACAACAAGGCTAAGCGCCAGGGTCTTTGTGTCCTCGTTAAGCTTTTTATGGCGGTTGGTCATGTGTTGATCCTCCTTTCGTTTCTGATTATCAGAAGCGAGAGAAGCCATGATCCTAACAAAGCCCCGAGTGCCAAAAGAACGAACTTGAGGCAGAGAATATCTATCTGATCTAACACGGCTTAAGCCCCCTCTGCCCTTTTTAGCTCCTTCAGTTCTTCGTAGGACTTTAGCAAAAATCCCACGGCGGAATTCAGAGAGCGGCCACTGTGGTATTTTTGAATTCATCAAGCCTTGTTTTTGTGGTCTTGGTGGCCTTCATGGATACGAGCTTCTCTGAGTCAGGCTTCCTCGGCCTGCCCCTTCGCCTCCCCTGATTTTTGTTCTACCTTAAATTTTGAAGGGTCACAGTTCTTGCACCTTCTGGCACAGGCGAGTGCGACCAAAAATAACTCTTTCATGGTAAAACTTCCTTGATTATTTTACCAAGCCAGCGGCCCATTGCCAGGTTCTCATCAACGTGGTCGTTAAACTCTGGCGACTTCGAATAGGGCGCAGTTGTGGCAGATCGGTACCAAACGAGCCTGTGGTCCAACAGATCTACAAAGTCCTTATCTAGCTACGGCAGATGACAACTGCAAGCCTGCTTCTTTAGGGGTGTGCAGTTGACCTTTTTTGGGTCTGCTTCGGGCTCAAGAACTCCACGTATTTGGCGAGTTCCTCCTGCCTCTTCTCCCTCATGAAATCTAGAACCTTCTTCATTAATGCCGAGCTTCCGCTGAACTCCGAGAGCACCCCAGACACAATCGCCGCGCTCCCCCTAATGTCGTTCACTGCGAGGAGCTTCTGCCCCTCATTATAGCGCTCCTTCAGCTTGTCGCTCCATGTCTTGAGCTCCTCCGCCTCCCCCTTCAGCTCCGCGGGCAACCCGTTCCCTAAAAGTGAGAGCCCTCCGGATAACGCCTCCAGCTCCTTAAGGTGTAACTCTGCCAGCGCGAAGTCTCTAGTCGTATTTGGGTTGCCGAGGGTTGAAATGGTCTCCCGGTACGACGCCATCCTGCCGGCCTTAGCCCCCATCTCAACAAGTTCTGAGGCGCCTGTGGCGAAGCTGTCTGCCAAATTCAGCAATGACGCAACCCGTTTTCCCTCGCCGCTGACCTTTATCACCCTCCTTTTAGGGAAGTTGCCCTCCCTCTCCTCCTCCAAAAGCCCTGCCTTTATGAGCCCATTTACGTGGTTGAGTATGGTTATGGTGCTGAACCTGGTCCTCTCATAAAGCTCGGACATAGTTAGTCTTCCGCTTCTATAAACCGTGAGCAGAATCGTGGTTGGTACTTCCTTGGGTAGCTTTCCCATGCTCATCTCTCCCCTTTTAGTTTCTAAAACATATGTTGTTTACTTATTAAATACTAATAAATTTAGGGGTTTCCTGGCATCTCAACCCTTTTATCTCGGAAAATAAGGCAGAGTGGCGCCGCGGGAAGGACTCGAACCTTCGGCCATTCCCCGTCCGGGAGGGGTCTCCCGAACTACGGGTTAACAGCCCGTCGCTCTACCGAACTGAGCTACCGCGGCTCTATAGATGAGCAATTGGATTTGGTATTAAAATCTTCGTGGCGTGCAGTTGTAGGATAGGATTTTAGGCCTACCCTCGGCCTCCTTTGTGCTGTGCAAATAACAACACGATGGAGGTGAAGGTAAGCCTGAATAAAACTGCACCAAGATCGCATATA
>Ga0315282_10001205_pt1 | contig 49745 bp, 41 predicted proteins | sample YL17G07_20_MG_FD_203693 | JGI IMG/M metagenome (GOLD analysis project Ga0315282, IMG submission 203693) | Sediment microbial communities from Yellowstone Lake, YNP, Wyoming, USA - YL17G07_20 | ecosystem: Environmental > Aquatic > Freshwater > Lake > Sediment | place: USA: Wyoming | collected...
GCGGCTTTGGTTCTTCTGAGTTTGGCGAGCATGACCGGATGGGCAATCGGAGCGACTCGACCGATTTCCCTCCATCCCGAAAACCCGCACGACTTCCTCTTTCGCGGCAAGCCCACCGTCCTGATCTCCTCGACCGAGCATTATGGCGCGGTGATGAATCAAGCCTTTGACTATGTTCTCTATCTCAACACGCTGCATGCCTGCGGCCTCAATCTCACGCGGGTGTTTTCGGGCGCTTACGAAGAGACCCCCGATTCGTTCAACATCGTGCAGAACACCCTCGCCCCGCGACCCGGCAGCTTTCGATGTCCCTGGGCCCGAAGCTTGACGGCCGGTTACGCCAATGGCGGCAACAAGTTTGATCTGACGAAGTGGGACGAGGACTATTTCGCGCGACTCAAGGATTTTGTCGCCCAGGCCGGGCGACGCGGCATCGTGGTCGAAATGGTGTTGTTCTGTCCCTACTACAAGGACGAGCAATGGAATCTCAGTCCGCTGAAGGCGAGCAACAACATCCATGGCGTCGGCGATGTGGATCGAACCGCTGCGAACACACTGCAAAACGGCAAGCTGCTCGCCGTTCAGGATGCGCTGGTCCGCAAGATTGTCACCGAGCTGAAGGACTTCGACAATCTCTATTATGAAATCTGCAACGAGCCTTATTTCGGCGGCGTGACGGCCGATTGGCAGGCCCACATCGCCTCGACCATTCGCGAAACCGAGGCGGCTTTTCCTTACAAGCATCTGATCGCGCAAAACATCGCCAACGGCTCGAAGAAGATCGAGAATCCCAGCCCTGCCGTCTCGATCTTCAACTTCCACTATGCGACACCGCCGGTCACCGTCGGGATGAACTACGGCCTGAACAAGGTCATCGCCGACGATGAGACGGGTTTCAAAGGCACCGACGACCGGCCCTATCGCACCGAAGGGTGGGACTTCATTATTGCCGGCGGCGCGGCCTACGACAATCTCGACTACTCATTCACGGTGGGACGCGAGGACGGGACGTTTGCCTTTCCGAAGACGCAACCCGGTGGTGGCGGGCCGACGCTGCGCCGCCAGCTCAAGATTCTCGCCGACTTCATCAACGGCGTGGACTTCGTCAAGATGAAACCCGACAATTCGGTGATCCGAGACGGCGTGAGCTCGCCGGTGACCGCCCGCGCGCTGGTCCAGGCCGGCAAGGCCTATGCGATTTACATCCGCGGCGGCATGGGCCGGATCACTCTCACGCTCAACCTGCCGAAGGGCCGCTACCGCGCCGAATGGCTCAACCCCCGCACCGGCCAGATCGAGCAGCGGCAGCGCTTCACTCACCCCGGCGGTCCGCTCCGCCTGGCCCCATCGCCGGAGTACAGCGAAGACATTGCGTTACGCATATCACGGCGAACCGCAATTGGTCGGTGAACTCTCTTGGCGGATACTGCGTCAATACCAAAGTCGTCTTGGTAAAACGGCGAGTCCAAATCGTCCGGAAACCAGCCCCTAGAAATCTTCTTGCCGCATTGTCTCCGGCTAAGGAGCGCGATGATGATATTCGTATCCAGCAAGAAGTTACCAGCCACTTTCGTCCACCTTTTCACATCCCTCTTCGATGGCTTGCTTCATCGCCTCCGCGTCTTCGGAGGAGAGAACTCCCGCAAAGCCCAGGAGATCCTTTCCGGGAACTCCGCGGCGCGGCGAAGCGGCCAGAAAATGCGCGAATTCCAGCACCCGTCGTTGAAGATCGGGCGAGAGATGCTCGAGCTCCCTCATCAGGCTTTCGCTGATCGTCGGATTGACCATGATCATAGCTCCTTAACGGCCTACATGCTTTCTTCTCTCAGATGAGGCCACTTTGGTCAACGGCATTCCTTTATGCTTCGGAACACTTTCAAGGAGAGGTGAGCGTGAAGCGTCGGTGCGGGAGAACTCACTTTTCCGGCGCCAGCAGCAGCGCGCCGACGAGGACGACGTTCTGCTCGAGTTGGGCGGGGAGAATTTCGTAGCGGCCTTTGAAAGGAGCGAAGACAGAGCCCTCGACCGCGGCGCGGAGGCGTTCGAACAGCGGCTTGCCCATCTGCGCAAAACCGCCGCCGATGATGAATCGCTCCGGGTGAAGGAGCATGATGACGTTCGCAATCGCCAGTCCCAGCATATCGGTCGTTCGGCCGAGCATCTCGAGCACCAGCCGGTCGCCGCGCTCGGCCGCCTCGGCGATGACCGGCCCGGTGATTCGGTTGGGCCGCCCTTCGGTCATCTCATAGAGCGGCGACTTGTGCGGAATCCGGTCAACTTGCCGGAGATGTCGCTCGATGGACCAGCCCGAGCAAAGGTTTTCCACTTTGTCGAAGGGGCGATCCTTGTTCGACGTGCCCCAGAGATTCGGCACGTAAGTATGGCCGATTTCGCCCGCGCCCAGCCCCTGTCCGTTGTAAAGCGCGCCGTTGACGACAATCGCTCCGCCGATCCCACTGCCGATGTTCATATAGACCATGTTCCGGCAGCCGCGCCCGCCGCCACAGCGATACTCGGCCCAGCCGGCAGCGTTCGAATCGTTTTCGACCGCGGCGGACAAACCGAACTCTTCCTCGAACCATCGCTTCAGCGGAAAATCGTTCCATCCTTCGACCTGGTGGGAGACGAGAACCGTCCCCGACGACGAGTCCACCGGGCCGCCAAACCCCACGCCGATCGCTTCCGGCTGCTTCCCGCCGTCTGCCGCCCCTTCTTCGATCAGTCTGCGGACGAGCGATTTGGTCTGTGTCCGAATGCCCTGAGCCCGGCCGTCGGGTCGCGCGCGTTCGGTGACCAGCCGGAGGATTTCGCCGTCGCGGGTTCCCAGCGCTGCCTGGAGCTTGGTGCCGCCGATCTCCACACCCACGACCGGCCGCGAGCCGGGTCTGCCGGCCGGCTGCGAGTCGGTCCCATTGCCACATCGTTCACTCATGCCTTCAGCCTTTCGCGAAGAGTGTCCACCAGATAGTGAAACACGACGCCATGAACTGCCTCCACCGTTCCCATGTTGAAACTCGGAACATGGAGACTGGCCTGGGCGATCTGGCGCAACCGCCCGCCGTCATAGCCGGTCACGCCAAACGTCGCGACGCCGTTGCCGTTGGCCCACTCGACGGCGCGCAGGACATTGGGGCTGTTGCCCGAGCCGCTGATCGCGATCAGCAAATCGCCCGGCGACGCGAGGTTTCGCAGTTGTTCGACGAAAATCGAATCATAGCCCATATCGTTGGCCAGCGCCATGACATAGGCGATGTTGTCGGTCAGGCTCAGAACCTTCATTCGCTTCTGGCGCTCAAAATCGCTCAGCGTGCCTTTGCCGAGGTCCTCGCAGAAGTGCGAAGCATTGGCGCCGCTTCCGCCGTTGCCGATGAGGAAGATGAACCGCTCCTGGCGATAGGCCTTCTCGATGGCGTTGGCCAGCGCCTCCACCTCTTGCGGCTTGAGCTGCCCGAGCAGCGCAATGAATTCGTTGGAGTAATTTGTAAAGTCCACTGCTTTCTCCCAAGAGGGCTTTTCTCATCTCGCGCAAAGGCGCGAGATCGCTTCTCAAACCCTCTCACAAACCTCCGGGAATCGCGCGCGATACTCGCGAAACCGCTGCCGCACCTGATCGGGCGAAGCCGTCCCCGTCACGCCGATCTGCTGCACCGTGATCGAGGCCACCAGATTGCCCACCAGCGCTGCTTCGGCGAACGTGGCCCCTGCGCAGAGGGCGCTCACCATCCCCGCCGTGAGACTATCACCCGCACCGACGATGTCAATCGGCCCTTCGGTGACGAAGCCCGGAATGTGACAGGCGGTCCGACCATCGAAGGCCAGAACGCCGCGCCGGCCGAGCGTCACACAGGCCGGCCGTCCCGTTCGAAACGCAATGGCGCGCACCACCGCCTCCGGAGACGTCTGGTCCGAGTCGAGCTCGAGCGCATGCGCCCCCTCCGTCAGGTTGGGTTTGACGATGACGTTGCGGAACAAACCGATCCGACGGCGCGAATCGGCGAACAGGACCTTTTCGGGCTGTTCCGCGCCCAACCGCGCGATCCTTTCTCTGACGCGGTCGGTGATGACGCCACAGTTGGCTTCCTCGACCTGGTCGGCCACGATCAGCCCGTGGCACGCTTCAAACCGCCGTTCCATGCGCGCGATCAGTTCGTCTTCGAGGTCGCGCGGCAGAGGTGAGCGATTCTTGATGTCGAGTCGTTCGATCTCGCGCGGCGGTTTGCCCGGTTCGACGAGCAGCGGCTTGACGTACGTCGGCGTCAGGCGATCGCCGCGCTCCAGCAGGTCCAAAGGATCCACCGCCGGATGCTTCATGCCCTTGCGAAGATCATAGCTTTGCCCCTCTGCGCCAGTGACGCCGACCGGGAAGAGTTGGCCGACGCCCAGCGCGACCAGATTGTTGAGGACCGTGCCCGCCGCGCCCGGATAGGTGCGGATGCGAACCACCTGGCGCGCCTCGAACCCTGTTTCGAGCGACACCTCGCTGAGCGCGGGGTCAATCTCGAGATACTTGTCGAGAAAGAAATCGCCCGCAACCGCCAGCGTGAGTCGCGGGAAAGTCTCCAGGATTTCGTTCAGGCGTCGAGCATCCACGACTAGAACCCTTACAATGATCTTTGAAACTCAGCACTCAGGACTCACGACTCAGGCCCTGTCGCGCGCGACCGGTCACGGGAAAAGGTACGCCAACAGCGCCTCGTACTGCCGATACTCCGGAAGGATCATGTCCGCTCCCGCGCCGATCAGCCGATTGCGCTTCCACTGGTTGACGCCGCAGCGCCGAACCTCGTCGGATGCGACGCCAATCGCCGTTCCGCCGACTTCCTTGGTGTTTTCGATTTCGACAAAACCATCGCCGAAGGCCAGCAATTCCGGCCCGTGGAGGCCGTGCCGCCGAAACATGTTCTCGATCAGCAGCTTCTTTGAAAACCGCTGGTAGTCGTCGAGCGCGCCAAACATGCCGCCGTTGAAATAGTCGGTCAAGTCCAGCAGCCGCACCTCTTCCTTCATATACGGTTCATCGGTGCCGCTGGCCAGGTAGAGCGCCATGCCGCGCCGGCGCAACTCCTCGAGCAGCGCGGTGGAACCGGGCAGCAGCATCTCCTCGCGCGCGATCGAGCCGTTCCGAAGCCCTTCGATTCGGCCGCTGATCCGGCGGTTGAGCCGATCGTAGTAGCTGCGCTTGTAGACCAGCGGATCGTCGGGTTTGCCGCCGCGCTTGGCGATCTCCTTGCACAGTTGAATCATCTGATAGATCGTCTGGCGGCCATTGAGGCGCATGACGAAACTCTCGACGATCCGGTGGAGTTCGTCCTCGGGTTCGTGGGTGGGCGTCTGGGCGAGAATCTCCACCATCATCGGAATCATGACCTCGGGCCATCCCTCGCGAATCAGCGAAAGGGTCCCGTCGAAATCAAACAAGACCGACTGATAGCGCCCGCGCACGATGTCCGGGTTGACGATTTCGATCTCGGTTCCCCGAAGAAAGGTTGAGGTTTGCGTGCGATCCATCACGGCTTTTCCCACCACCGGTCTGCCAGAACGTCGGGCGTTTCTATGGCAGATGGCTCCCCGCTTTGCAACTCCGAACCGTGTAGCGGTCTGAGTGGCACAGCCTGTTAGGCCATGATCCTTGTTTCGCAGGCTGACAGCCCGCGCCACGCTGCCGAGAGTTGACAGACGCCGTTCGGGGTAATAGACTCCCATCAGCGTGCATCTGATACCGATCGAAGAGGTAGTGACAGGATGGCGCACAGGGTTCATCGGAACTCCAGCACGCTTTCTTCTTTCCCCAAACGGCCGGGATCAGCCCTGCGGCGAACCGGTTGCTCGGTCTTGTTGATCGCCGCGCTCCTTCTGGCGGCGCCTGTCTCCCACGGCGCAGAGGCTTTTGACCGTTGGCTTCACCTCGCGCAAGCGCAGAACTTCCGCGACGTCGGAGGCTATGACGTCGGGGCGACCTCGATGGTGGCCATCGGACGCGTGTTTCGGTCCGCTCATCTCTTCGGTGTGACGACGACGGACGTCCTGGTCATCCAAGCGCGGGGGATTCGCCGAATCGTTGACCTGCGCACCAGCATCGAGGTGACCTCCTACCCCGATTCGGTCCTGCTCGACTCGTTCACCTCTCACACCTATATTCCCGTCGCTCTCGGCGGCAACACCATGCCGCTGATCTATCAGAATTTGGTCGTGTTCCGCGGCCCGCAGTGGAACCAAGTTTTCCACGTCCTGACCAATCGCGCCTTCCTGCCGCTCGACTATCACTGTCAGGCGGGTCAAGATCGAACCGGGGTGATGACCGCCCTGCTTCTGACCTCGCTGGGCGTGGATCGCGAAACGATCATCGCCGACTACCTGCTGACCAATGAGGCCTATGGCCCCGGTTCGGCCCAACGCGAGTGGATCGAGGCGGCGCTCGACGAAGTGCAGCTGCGCGGCGGCATTGACGCTTATCTCGACTCCATCGGGACCACCGAATCGGTGCGGCGAGCGGTCCGCGCCAATCTCCTGGTGCGCCGTCCCGTGACTTGCGCCGCCCCGTATTGGCAGCTCTATCGCTAGGCCGAAAAAACCGGGACCGCCGGCGATTCCTCCCAACGGATGTCCGAGGCTTCACCTCTTTTCCTGCGCGGGGAAGAGGGATCAGGGGCCGGGCGTCAGGGGCCAGTGCATCTTGAATTTGCTTTTCCCCGACCCCTAATCCCCGATCCCTGACCCCTTGAGATTGTAGCCACGCAGAGAGGGTTTTCCCAAAGCGCATAGAACGCCGGACGTTGAAAGACGTTGCCTTTCCGCGTTGCGATGACGCACAATCAAAGCGGCTTGCCTTGGTGCAGGCGGGAAGTGTTCTGTCGCGGAAAGTGAGATGGCTCGTCATCCCCTCAACCAACTGCTGATCAAACCGGCGGGCGCCGACTGCAATCTGCGCTGCGCCTATTGTTTCTATTTCGAGAAAAGCGCGCTCTACCCCCAGCAGCGCGTCCACCGCATGTCCAACGAAGTGCTGCGCGAAATGGTCCGCCAGATGATGACCAGCGGCCAGACCGAGCTCGGCTTCAGCTGGCAGGGAGGCGAACCGACCCTCTGCGACCTGGAGTTCTTTCGCGCCGCCGTTCGCTATCAGCAGGAATTCGGCCGGACCGGTCAGACGGTCGCCAATTCGCTCCAGACCAACGGCATCCTGATCAACGACGAGTGGTGCGAGTTTTTCGCCCAATACAAGTTCCTGATCGGCCTGAGCCTCGACGGACCGCCCGACGTTCACGACCACTACCGGCGGTTTGGCGATGGACGCGGCTCGCACGAGTATGCCCTGCGTGCGGCCGACCTGATGAACCGCCACGGCGTCGAGTTCAACATTCTGGCGGTGGTCAACGAACTCAGCGCGCGCCATTCCGCCCGCATCTATCAGTACTTTCGCGAGCAGGACATGCGCTACTTCCAGTTCATCCCCTGCATCGAACGCGACCCGCAAACCGGTGGCCCGGCGCCCTTCTCCGTTTCACCCGAAGGCTACGGCGATTTTCTCTGCGGCCTCTTTGACGAGTGGGTCAAGAACTTCGAGAACGGCTGGCCGGTCGTCTCCGAGCGCACATTCGACAGCCTGATGCACACCTACCTCGGCCGGCCCGCGCCCATGTGCATCTTCATGGAAACCTGCGGCGACTATGTGGTGGTCGAGCACTCCGGCGATGTCTATTCCTGCGACTTCTACGTCGAGCCGTCCTGCCATCTGGGCAACCTGTTCGAGCGCGATCTGAGTCTGCTCGCGGCTTCGCAGAAACAGGTCGAGTTCGGCGAGCGCAAGCGCCAGCGCCCACCCGAGTGCGACCCCTGCCGCTGGCTCCCGCACTGCTATGGCGGCTGTCTCAAGGACCGCTTCGCCATTCCCGCCACCGAAGGGCGCGACTGGTTCTGCACGGCCTACAAGCGGTTCTTTGCTCACAGCGAACCGACCTTCATTCAATTGCGCGATCGCTATCTGGCGGAGATGGCCGCCCAGGAACAAGCGGATCGGATACAAGAGGCGATGTCGGCGCGGGAAGAAGCGGCGCGGGAAGCGACACGCGCGGCGGCCCGGCGAGCAGATCAAGCCTCGGTTGCAGCCCTCGGCCGCAACGCCCCCTGTCCCTGCGGCAGCGGCAAGAAGTTCAAGAAATGCTGTATGCGGAGCGAGTGAGAGAGTGGGACAGGTTGGCAACCTGTCCTACACGGTGCGCGGCGGTGAAATGACCAGTCCCGCGCGGCCGCCTTTGACGCCGGTGACGACGACCCACTCCGCGTTTCCGCTGCGGCGGGTGTAAATCGGGCAAACGATTTTTATGGGACAGTGGTGGCGGCTAGCGACGGCGAGGAGCTCTTCGAGGCGTTCGGGACGGAAGATGAAATGGAAGCGTCCGGGCGGGCAAAGCAGGATCGCCGCCGCACGCACAAAATCCTCGAACGTGGTCTGGCTTTCGTGACGGGCGACGTCGCGTTCGGGACGCGGCGAGCGGCGCCCCTGCCCGACGCGATAAAACGGCGGGTTGGCGAAAACGTGGTCGAACCGGCCCTCCCAGCGCGTTCCGCCGACGCGCCGAATGTCAGCCAGTTCAAAGGACACGGAACCGAGCAGCCGGCCGGCGTTCAGTTCGGCGTTGCGCCGCGCGGCCTCGACGAGAAGCGGCAGGATTTCGAACCCGACCACTTCGACCGTCACCCGCGCCGCCAACGTCAATGCCAGTGCGCCAACGCCCGAGCCCAACTCGGCGATCGTCTGCCCGGCCTTGAGCTCGACGGCATCGGCAAGGAGTCCCACCTCGTGCCCCGGCCGGCACCCCCGCGCCTCAGAAGGCGTTTCGATTCTGAGACCATTCGCTTTCATGATGCCCATCGCTTATGGTGGGACAGGTTGGCAACCTGTCTGCTTCGTTGACCCTGGGGAATTCGACAGGTTGCCAACCTGTCCTACTTATGCACGACATAGACGCGAAACCAGGCCAGTCGCCGAAGCGGCGGACACAGCGCGAACAACACGCGATCAAGTCCCCACAGCACGCCGAGCCATCGCCGGAAACGCGTGAGCCGCCGCCGACCGAACTGCCAGTAGAAGGCGACGAAGCCCAGTAAGTAGAAGCTTCCCGTGCGAAGATCGCCGAACGCCCTCGCAACGACCTCTTCTTCGCGCCGCGAAAAATAGCGCGTGATCGTTCGCCACTCGGCCGGACCGAACCAGCGCCGATAAATCCACGCAAACGGGTTCGATGTCGTCGGCTCGCAGAAAACGCCCCGCCCCGCCGGCCGCAAGACCCGCCGGCACTCTTCCATCGCTTCAGGCAAATCGGTGTGAATCAGCGACGCTTTCGTATACGCCCGATCGAGGCAGTCCGCGCGAAAGGGAAGATGTTCGGCGCTCGCGCAAACGGGATGCACTCGCCCGCTCAGCCCCATTTCGGCCGCCACCTTTTGCAGCACCTCGAGTCGCCGAAACGAAGTGTCCACGGCCGCGACCTGAGCGCCCTTCCGCGCGAGATGGATCGCGTTGACGCCGACCCCGCAACCAAGCTCAACCACCCATCGTCGTTCGAGCGGAGCCAGGGCCTCGCAGGCGAATTCCTGTTCCGGCGTCATGTAGAAAGCGATCTCTTCGCCCCAGCTTTCGGCGGTGAGCCCACCTTCGCCCGGCAGATTCGAGGCCGTGGCATGCCGGTCCCAGTAACTTTCATCGTCGGTCGTTTTCATGCCTTCAGAATGCAAACGATTTGGAACCACCGACAAGAGAAAACGTGGTGTGGATCAGATGAAAGAGAGAAACCTGGAACCACAGATTTGACGAATTGGACAGAGTAGAAACAAGAAGCGATGCTGGCGACGAAAGCGAACGAAGCTGCCCGGAGCAGCACGACCGCAACCAAGCGAGGCTGTGGGCTGTAGGCTGTAGGCTGTAGGCTGTAGGCTGTAGGCTGTAGGCCGAAAGACCCCTTCGCGAAAGCTTTGTAGAAGATTGCTGCAACACATCTTGTGCACCATGTTTAGAAGAAACCTTCGCGAGAAAACAAGAAACTGGAGGATAGCAGTACGAATACCTTCTCTTCGTGTTCCTTCGTGGGCCTTCGCGGACGGAAACGTTTTTGCTTGTTCTTCAATCCGCGAAATCCGTGCGGTCTGTGGTTCCGTCTCTCAGGGATTCCAAGTTCATTTCTGTCGTAGGCGAACTCGAATGGGCACCTGCGTCAGGCCGAAGCGTTCGCGGAATCGGTTGACGAGGTAGCGCTCGTAGGAGAAGTGCATCAGTTTGGGGTCGTTGGCAAACAGGGTGAAGGTCGGCGGGGCGGTGGCGGTCTGGGTGACATACTTGACGCGGAGCGTCCGGCCGCTGCGCGTTGGCGGCGAATGGCGCTCGAGGAATTCTTCGAGCGCCTTGTTGAGCTCGGCTGTTTCGATCTGCGCGCGGAATTGCGGCAAGAGGCCCTCGATCGTGTCGAAGATCCGCGCGACGTGCTGACCGGTCTTGGCCGAGACGAAAAGAATCGGAGCGAAGGACAGGAACTTGAAGCTCTGCCGGATGGTGTTGGTGTAACGAATCGTGGTGGAATTGTCCTTTTCGACCAAATCCCACTTGTTGACCAGGAGGATGCAGGCGCGCCCGGCCTCAAACGCATAGCCGGCGATGTGGGCGTCCTGTTCGACAAGCGCGCCTCCGCCATCGAGAACGATCAGGGCGACGTCGCACCGTTCGAGGCTGACGATGGCCGAGGTGACGGAGAGTTTCTCGACGCCGCGTTCGATCTTGCCGCGACGACGGATTCCGGCGGTGTCAACGAGGACATAGCGGCGGCCGCCCCGCTCGAACGGCGTATCAATGCTGTCGCGCGTGGTGCCGGGGGTCTCGTCAACAATCACGCGCGGCGCACCCAACAGGCAATTGACGAGGGTGGATTTGCCGACGTTCTGGCGGCCGACGACCGCGAGCCGGGTCACGTCGCTCGGTGAGGGCGGTTGGGCCTCCCCCTCAGGCAGCACGGCGATCAGCGAATCGAGCAGCTCGGCCACGCCGCGGCCATGTTCGGCGGCGACGGGAAAGAGGTGCTCGAGGCCGAGACGATAGAACTCCGCGGCGCCGTGTTCGTGCGGGGGCGTATCGCACTTGTTGACGGCGAGAAGGACCGGTTTGCCGATGCGCCGGAGCAGCTCGGCCACGTCGCGGTCCACGGGGCTGTCGGTCTGCTGCACGTCCACGACGAAGACGATCGCGTCGGCCTCGTCCATGGCCAGCCGGCACTGCTCGCGGACGAGCAGAGTCAGGCGGGTGGTTTCGGCCGTGTCATAGCCGCCCGTATCCACCAGGAAAAACGAACGCCCGCACCATTCGGCCACGCCGTAGTTGCGGTCGCGCGTGACGCCGGGCGTATCGAGCACGACGGCCTTCCGCCGCCCGAGGATCCGGTTGAACAGGGTGGATTTGCCCACGTTGGGCCGGCCAACGATCGCAACGATAGGCAATTGCGGGCGGTCGCTCATGCTGAAGGATCGGATTCGCCGGAGGGCTCTCCCGGCACCTGGTCCTCGGAGACCTGGGAGGTGTCGTCGAAATCGGCGATGGTTTCCTCGCCCGCCATCCCGGGCGATCCGAGTGCTTCCGTTGCCTCGGCGGGGTGGGGTTCGTCGGCCGGGACCGGTCGCCGAACGGCGCGCGCCACGCGAACCATGGCCGGCCGGACCACGCGGCCCCGGAGAATGTAGCCCTTCTGAAAGGTGCCGAGCACCTGGTTGTCCTCGACGTCTTCGCGCTCCTCGGCGCTGACCGCCTCATGGAAATGCGGGTCGAAGCGCTGGCCTTCGGGCGCGATGATTTCCAGTCCGTTGGCACGCAAGACCGCAATGAATTGGTCTATGACCATTATGATCCCGTCGTGGAGAGCCTTGGGATCCTGAACGCCCAGGGCCGAGGCCAGTGCGCGTTCGAGGTTGTCCACCACGGGGATCAATTCCTTGATCAGGTGCTCGGTGGCGAACTGGATGGTCTCGACTTTTTCGCGCTGGAAGCGCTTGCGAGCATTCTCCAGTTCGGCTTTGGCTCGCAAGGCGACGTCGCGCCAGGTGGCGATGTCGGTGGTGAGTTTGGCGATCTGCTGCCCCCGCTCGGCCAGCACGTGAGCGATCGAGGAGTGGGCAGCCGATTCCTTCCCCACCGGCAGCGCGGGCATTTCGGCATAATGCTTGCGCCGAAGCCGGTAGCGGAGACGGTGGTTCACCTTATCGGGTGCTGCACTCGGGCCTGGAGCTTTGCGCCCAGCCTTCAGGATCTTATCCTTTGCCATTGGAAACCAAATCCGACCGTGGTTTTCTCCTCGAACGCCGCTTTTATCTGCCGCGCGTCATGAAGTTTCAAGCAAAAAGGCAAGAAGCACGGGCCCAGAGAGGCTCCTGCAAAACTCGAAGTGGCGTGGGCTGTTAGCCCGCGAAAGGTGGAGATTTAGCAACCATTCCTCACTTTGAGCGCTATTCACAGGCTAACAGCCTGCACCCCAGGAGTTCTGCAAAAACCTCCAGAGAGTTGCAAAAGCGCGGACGGAAGAGAGCGCGCTATTTGTTCGGTCCGTTCCGGTAGATGTCACCGTCGCTGATGGTGCCGTTCGTGGGATCGTAGTGGACCTCGTTGAACTCCATGTCCCCGTCGGGGCCGTAGCTGAACAGGAGCCAGTGCTGGTCGAGAACGGTGTAGTCCACATAATGGACATAGGGACCGAAAAGTCCGAACGGTCCACCGAGCGCCATCGCGGGTGGGCGATAGACGAAGGGGTCGCGGGGAACGGTCACGATATAGGCCGTGGGAGTGGTGAGTCGCCAGGTTTCGGTGGGCGGCTGCCAGGAGGGGGGATTGCCGCTTCGAGGATAATCCGCCTCGTCAATGCGGTAAGACTCGAGGGCCACCTCCAGTCCTCGCATATCGGCTTCGACGCGGGCGACCTTGGCGCGGGTTTGAGCGTCGAGGAAATTGGGAAGAGCAATCACCGCCAGGATGGCGATGATCGCCACGACGATCAACAGTTCGATCAACGTAAACGCGCGTTTGGCAGACATCCCGACCCCCGAATGAGTTCGAGTCCTATTCACTTTGATTTGACTCGTCAACCGGCAAATGGTTTGGTGGGCGGCATGCACGTGGCTGGCGGTCCGGCGAAAGAAACATCACTCCTCAGCTTGCATTGTGAACAGCAACTCCCAAAAGTCATATCACAAGGCGAAGCAGACACCTGATTCAGAGAAGGGCTTAATCCTGATCGGATGAGACAAGATGGGGCCAACATGTGGAGTGCGGTTAGCTTGCTACCGCTGTTCTAAGAGTGCCTAAAACAAAGACTTAACCGCAGAGAACGCGGAGGAAGGCAGAGAAAAACTCTCGCCTCAATATCTGTCTCTTGAAGCCTCTCCGCGTCTCTCCGCGCCCTCTGCGGTTTATTTTTTTTGAGGCTATACGAGCGTGTCTTAAACCTCCAGGTTCTTCCGGGATTTTGGTGGAAACAGTACGCCTCCCTTTCGTCATTGCGAGGAGCGGCTCCTCGCAATGACGGGCAAAGGGTGTGGCTTCAAGACACGCTCTAAGACAAAGGTTTTGTCGGTAAGAGCTGGTCCCAAAACAGCGGTAGCAAGCTAACCGCACTCCACATGCTGGCCTGATTCTCGTTTATCGGAAGGATATGGTGTTTTGCCCCTCTGGGGTGGCTTCTATGAGTTCCTGCTACTGCGAGGCGCCGACCGAAAAACGCATTGACAGGTTCACGGCACAGCTTGTGCGATGGCGAGACAGAAACGAGCGCTCCGCCACCGCGAGGCCGGGAATGAACGACTCACTTGCGCCGATCACCGCCAAGGACAAACACCGTGCTCGGATGCGGCATTTGGCGGCGCTCGCTTTTTTTCTCGCGCTGGCATGTCTGCAAACCTGGCCGCTCGTGGCGCGACTGTCGAGTGGCCTGATCAGTCTCCGCCAGAGCGAACTGCCCAACAACGATGCAGCGATCTTTCTGTGGAATTTCTGGTGGGTCAAAAAATCGCTCCTGGCGCTGCACCAGAGCCCGACCTTTTGCGACTGGCTGGGACGACCCGGCCCGCCGACGTTCGTTTTCCCGACACTGTCGCTCTTCAACAGTCTGGCCGCGCTGCCGCTGGCCACGGTCTTCTCTCTGGAGACCACCTATAACATCTTGACCCTGATCCTGCTGGCGCTGACGGGTTGGTCGGCCTATCTGCTGGTGAGCGCCATGACGGGGGCGTGGCTGCCGGCGCTGTTGGCCGGTTTGATCTACGGCACGTCGCGGCTGCAAATCCAAACCGCGGGCCAGATGAACGTTTTCACGCTGTTCTGGTTTCCGTTGGCTTTGCTCGCCGGACGGCGGTTTTTGGCCAGAGGACAACCGGGTGCGGCCATCGCGTTGGGCGCGTGCTTTCTCTGCAACATGCTTTCGGAGTGGTATCACGCGGTAGCGCTGACGATCCTGCTCGCCCTGCTGGCCGCCATCAAGCTCTGGCAGATTCGTTCCGAGACCGTGCGTCAGTTCGAGAGAAGATACTGGCCGCTGATTGCGGGAGTGGCGCTTGTCTACATCGTCGGCGGACAGTTCAACCTGATCGTCCAGGCCGTTTGCCTGCTCCTGGCATGGGTCTACCTGATGGCGCTTCTTCATTGGTCGCGAGAAAGCCGGGCCGTTCGGCGGATGGTAACGCGCTTGACGTTAGGCGGGGTTGCCATCGGTCTGTTCATTCTGCCGATCGCACTACCGATGTATCGCGCGGTTCAGCGCGAACCCTGGCTGCGCGACGTTCCGCTGGCGGCCAAGACGGTGTTCTCGGCCGACCTGGCTTCGTACGTCATGCCCGGCCGCATGGTCGAGCGGCTCTTCCCAAGCGTTTTGCCGCGCGACAAAGACATCTACGGTGCGCGAGCCGGACGCGCCGCCGATGTCTTCCCGGGCTACGTCGGCTGGCTGCTGTTGATCGGGGCGATCGGCTGGTGGGTCCGATGGGGCCGACGCGGCGGCGAATGGCTCGCGCTGGCGGGCGTTTTTCTGGTGCTTTCGCTCGGACCGGTGCTCAAGTTTGGCGGGCTGGTGGAATGGAACGTCAACCCGGCCAGGGTGGTGGTGCTTCCCGGACTGCTCTTCGACCTTGTCGCGGTTCTCGAAGGTCTGCGGGTATTCCTGCGCTTCGCGTTTCCGGCCTATTTGTGCGCGGGTGTGTTCGTCGGAATTCAGACGGCCAACCTCCTCGTCTCGACCCGAGGCGCGCACTCCCGACGAGTGGTGCAAATTGGCGTGGCCCTCGCCGGTTGCCTGTTGGTTGTCGAACGATTGGATTTGCCTCAACCGGTCGCTCGCGTTCCCAGTGTGCCGGCTTACGAGTGGCTTCGGTCTCAGCCTCGGGGAGCGATCCTGTTCTTCCCCTTTCAAGGCAATCAGTATCGCAATCTCTATTCTCAGACGCTTCACGAAAAACCCATGGTCAATCCCTATATTTCGCGTCGCCCGGAGGACATCCGGAGCCGGGTGATGAACAACGCGCTGCTCTCCTTTTTCTGGCGCGTGGCTTCCCCCGCTGCGCCAGTTCCCGCGACCTATTCGCCCGACCAGCTCCGCCGCGCATGGCGCGAACTCGACGCCACCTGGATCGTCGTGGATCGCATGGCATACCATCTGCCCATGCTTGATTCGATCCGGCAAATGCTGCAAAACACGCTCGGCCTGACCCGCGTTTATGAAGACGAGCAGTACGTGATCTATAAAGCCAACGCGGAGCGATGAATGATGAATGATGAATGATGAACGGAATTGAAAACGGAAACCCGGTGTGAGAGCCGTTTGAGCAATTTTTTGACCGTTGAAAAAGCAGCAATAAACCAGAAGTGGCAGAGATGAAGGTATCGTTCACCGTTCAGCGTCCAGCGTTCAGCGTTCAGCGTTGGTTCTTCGTCCTTCATCCTTCATCCTTCGTTTTTTTCTTCTGCGTCGTCGTGTGCACATTCTCCTGCCACAAAGATCACTCCGGCGACCGGTTGCTCGTGATCTCGCCCCATCCCGAAACCATCCTGTACGAGTTTCAATGGGCGTTCGAGCCCTGGTATCGCCAGCGCACCGGCCGCGACATCGAGGTGATCTGGCTCGACCAGGGCGGCTCCACGAAGATGCAGCGCTTCCTCTTCAATGAATTTCAGAGATCGCCCAATGGCGCGGACATTGACATGATCTGGGGCGGAGGCATGGACCCCTACTACAATCTTGCGGCGCGCGACCTGCTCGAACCCTACCGGCTCCCCGAACCTCTCCTGCGCGCCATCCCCAAAGACTACCACGGCATTCCGCTCTATGATCCGCGCTATCGCTGGTATGGCACGGCGTTGACGGGATTTGGCATCATCTACAACCGGAAAGTGCTCAAGCTGGAAGGCCTGCCTACGCCTCAAACGTGGACCGACCTGACCGCCCCCGCCTTTTCCTCCTGGGTTGGAGCGGCCGATCCTCGCCAGAGCGGCAGCGCTTACATGATGCTCGAGATTATGCTCCAGGCCTATGGATGGGAGAAGGGTTGGGAGATCATCACCTTGATGGCCGCCAATACCAACGCATTCACGCGACTGGCCAGCGACGTGCCGCGCGACGTCGCGCTGGGCGAAATCGCCGCCGGCTTCTGCATTGACAACTATGCCTATACGCAGATGGCCCTCACGGGACGCGACGTTCTGGGTTACGTGATGCCCGAAGGGTTGACAGTGATCAATCCCGACGGGATCGCGATTCTGAAAGGCGCGCCGAACCTCGCCGCCGCGCGCCTGTTCATCGAATTCGTGATGTCGGACCCCGGCCAGCGGCTTCTGATGACGCCGATCGGCCAGCCTGGCGGACCGCTCCAGTTCAACCTGTCACGCATGTCCGTCCTGCCGGAGCTTTACGACCGCCTGGGCGAGCAAAGCCTGGTCCCGATCAATCCGTTTCGGCTCAAACCGGCGTTGAGTTTTAACGCGCAAAAAAGCTCGGAGCGCCAGAAACTGGTCAACGATCTGATCGGCGTTCTCCTGATCGAAAATCACGGCGCGTTGAAAAAGGCATGGCGAGCGGTGGCCGACTGCCCGCCCGATCAGCGCTTGGCGCTCTCGCAGCGGTTGGCCCGAATGCCGGTGACGGAAGAAGAGGGACTGATCCTGGCGCGGCAAGCGGGGAATGATCCGGTGGCCCGCAACAAGGCGTTGGTCGAGTGGTCGGAATTCGCTCGCACCAAGTATGGCGAAGTGTTTCAAGATGCGGAGGGCCTCCAGTCGGCCACGCCCGCGGTCGGTGAACATACCGCATCGCCTCGTCGCTAGCCGGGCAGGTCGGGGTTTTGTTGTAGTCTAGCCCCTCGTGGGCGTTCGCTCTGCCTCCTCGTGGCGCGCCCATTGGCAAGAACCCACGGCAGAATAGCGCGGGTGTTTCGTCGGTTGCGAGGCAAAGACCGCGTCGTTAGGGCAGATGTGCGAACGCCCACGAGGGGCTGGACTACAACAGCCCTGACGATTTTCAGTGGTTTCCGGCTGTGGCGCACTCTCGGGAAAGACTCCCAGGGGCTCCTCAATAGGTCTCGCGTGCGTCCTTGCGCGCTTCACGGTCGGCCTTGTTGATTTCCTGTAGACCTTTGCCCACGCCGCGAAGGCCACCGGCGGGCGCCTCGTCGTCGGCTTTATCGGCGCTTGGTTTTTCGCTCCCGGAGCGACGGCCCAGTTGGGCAAGCCAGAGAATCAACACAACGGCCACGGCGGCTGCCAGCAGATAGAGGAGTTTGCGGCGGCGTGCGTCGGTTGCCGACGGCTCGGGCTGCGGGGGGGCTTCGACAACCGCCGCGGCGAAGCCCGTGGCTCGTCCCTCGCGCGCGGCCTCCAGAACCGAAAGCAGGATCTCATAACTCTGGTAGCGGTTGTTGGGACTCTTCTCCATCATCGTATAGGTGATGTTGCAGAGGCGCTCGGGAACGTTGGAGGTCATCGTGGAAATGGCGGGAACCGGCGTGCTGATCTGTTTGGCCATGACGGTATAGGCGGTGTCGCCTTCGAACGGCGGCTTCCCGGTCAGCGCCTGGAAAAACGTGCAGCCCAGCGAATACATGTCGGAGCGGAAACCCGTGTCCTGGCCCTTGCATTGCTCGGGAGACATGTACGACGGCGTTCCCATGATCGAACCCGTCGCGGTGCGGAGCGTTTCGGAGTCGTCCATCATCTTGGCGATCCCGAAGTCCACGACTTTGACCGTGCCGTCGTAGGTGACCATCAGATTGGCCGGCTTGACGTCGCGATGAATGATCCCGCGGTCGGCGGCGGCTTTGAGTCCCTTGACGGCCTGGACGAACAGATCAAAACAGCGGCGACCGGCGATGCGTCCGCCCTCCAGGATCATCTGTTCGAGCGATTTCCCGTCTACATATTCCATGGCATAGTAGTGCATATCGCCATAGGTGCCGACGCGATAGATCTGTGCGATGTTCGGATGAGAGACCGCCGCCACCGCACGCGCCTCGCGCTGGAACCGCTTCACGGCATCGGGATTGCGGTTGATGCTCTCGGCCAGCATCTTGATTGCGACGCGCCGGTTGAGCGACAGCTCGAGTCCTTCATAAACGGCGCCCATGCCGCCCTGACCCAGCAGGCGCACAATCCGATACCCGTCGAATTCCGCCCCAATGAGTGCTTCCGCCTTGCCCATGGCTTCGCCTCCGTTGCGGGATGCTCTTGGTGGCGCTTGACGAACCGCGTACAACGTTCCGACGAAGAGTGTGTAGCAGGCTCGGGTCCCTGCCCGCAACATCTAACTTCTTTGAATCCCCGACCCCCGAGAGACTTGCGAAATAGCAGGCTTGACTTCGTATCTGGGCAAAAGGAGTGGGGTGGACTGTCTAGTTCGCCGCTTTTCGCGGGCTGACAGCCCACGTCACTCCTATTTCGCAAGTCTCTCCCGGCCCAGCCACCGCATCGAGGCGGGTTTTTGCTTGAACCACGGCCGTGGAGGCGGCTACTTTCCCAGCGGGAAGGGTGGGTTTGCTGTTCCGATCGAGACCGATCGGTCGGATATCGGAACGCGGGAGAGGATCGGTCCCTTGTCTTCGCTGCTGACCATCAAGGGCTACAACATGGGTGTTCGCTATCCGCTCGACGAGCCGATCACCACGATCGGTCGCGCCGAAGAGAACGCCATCCAGCTGCTCGACGACAACGTTTCGCGATTCCACGCCGAGGTCCGCCGCGACCGGTTCGCCTACACCATCGGCGACAAGGGCAGTCGCAACGGCGTGCTGGTCAACGGCGCGCCGGTGCAGGAAAAGTTGCTGAGGCGCAACGACGAGATCGTCATCGGCTCGACCCATTTCCTGTTCGATTCGGACTTTGATCTGAAGAATACCCTGTTCACCAATAAGTCGGTCTACATGAGCGCGCCGGCCGACGAGACCATTTACGGCACGGTGGACCGCGGGCGGCTCGAAGCGATCAGCGACTACGGCCACGGCGGCCTGCGGCTGCTCGAGCGGATCAGCAACTTGATTAGCTTGACGGAGCTGAATCTGCCGGCGGTTAGCGAGGAAATTCTCGCCAGTGTGGTCGAGGTGCTTGGCGCGCAGCGCGCCGTGATCATGCGCTGGGACCCCATGGCCCACGAGTTGGTCCCGCTGGCCGCACAGTGCGAGGAAGATCAACTGACGCTCAACCGGGCGATCCTTCAGCAGGTTTTCCACGAGCGCCGCGCCATCCTCACCACGAACGTGCCGCTCGATCTGCGCTATGCCGAGCATCCGGAATCGCCCGCCCACGCCGCTTCGGTTGTTTGCATCCCGGTTGGAACCGAGGGCCATTGCGATGGGGTGATTTACGCCGACTCGGACCAGCCCGACCGGTTCAGCCTGCGCGACGTGGCCATGCTCCAGGCGGTGGGGCGCTTGTTCTATCTGGCGGTCAAGGTCGCTCGCCTGCACGACCGCTACGAAGCCGCCAGTCTGCTGCCGGCAAAAACCATCGGCCAAAGCCCGGCCCTGCGCATGGTGACCGAGCAGGCCGCGCGGGTCGCCGAACACGACACGCCCGTCCTGATCACCGGCGAAACGGGAACGGGCAAGGAGCTGCTGGCGCACGAGATCCATGCGCTCAGCCCACGTCACGACGGCCCCTATATGGCGCTCAACTGCAGCGCCATCCCCGAAACGCTCTTCGAAAGCGAGCTGTTCGGCTATGAGAAGGGCGCCTTCACCGGAGCCAGCCAGTTGACGCGTGGGAAGATCGAGGTCGCCTCGGGCGGAACGCTTTTCCTCGATGAAGTCGGCGAAATGAGCCTGGCCGCCCAGCCCAAGCTGCTGCGCTTCCTGCAAAATCAGATCTTCTACCGCGTCGGGGGTACGCGGCCCATCCGCTCGAATGTGCGGATCATCGCCGCCACCAACAGCGATTTGCGGAAGCTGGTCGAACAGGGACGGTTTCGGGCCGACCTGATGTTTCGGCTGAATGTGTTTGAACTCCATCTGCCGCCGCTGCGCGAGCGTCGCGAGGACATCCCGCCACTGACAGACCATTTCCTCAAGCAATTCTCCCACGAGATGAAAAAGCCGGTCGAGGGGATCAGTAAGGAGGCGCTCAGCCTGCTGGTCCGTTATGATTGGCCCGGGAACATCCGCGAGTTGGCCAATTGCCTGGAGCGAGCGATCCTCCTTTCGAGTAAGCCCACGCTCGAGGTGGCTGACTTCGCGGTGGCGTTGCAGGCGGGCGCTGCGCTGCGAAAAGCCGACGCAGGGAGCACGGAGAAGAATGGACCGCTCGATCCGTCGGGAGGCCGTGCGGTCACGTTGGCTGAGGTCGAACGCTCCCATATTCTGGCGGCGCTGGAGCGAAACGACTGGAACCAGGTCAGGACGGCCGAGGAGCTGGGCATCCACCGTAATACGCTGCGGAACAAGATTCAGGAATATGGGCTGAACCGGCAAACGCCGGGATCGTAGATTTTGGATTTTGGAGGCTTATGCAAAACTCGAAGTGGCGTGGGCTGTTCGCCCGCGAAAGGTGGCGATTTAGCAACCATTCTTCATTTTGAGCGCTATTCACAGGCTAACAGCTTGCGCCACAGGAGTTTTGCAGAAGTCTCTCTCGATGTTGGATTTGTTGGTGCTCTGGAGCATCTTTCCCAAGAACTCGCATACGACAGAATGGGTGCGGAGGTTGTGGCATGCGGCTCATCCGTCTTGTTCTTGCTTTCCTTTTCTTGATTCCGGGTGTAAAGAATTCTGCGGATAATTGGCCGACCATTCATCATGACGTCGCACGGTCGGGCCGCACGGCCGACGAGGTGCGCGGGCCTTACGCCAAGCGCTGGGTGCGTTTCTTTCCGGGCGAGATCATGACGACGCGCCTGGAGGCGATTGTCGCCGAAGGGCGCGTGTTTGTCGGCACCTATTCGGGCAATCTGTATGCGCTGAATGCAGACAGCGGCGAGACTCTGTGGAAGTTCGCGGCGGGCGGCCCGATCCTCCATTCGCCGGCGGTGGACGCGGGCGTGGTTTTCTTCGGGTGCGAAGACGGCTTCGTCCGCGCGCTCGACGCAAAGAGCGGCCGCCCGATTTGGCGAGCGCCCGAAAAACCCGTGCCGGGCGGCTTTGACACTTCGCCCGCGGTCTTCAAAGGCAGGGTCCTACTCGGTGCGCGAAACGGAGTTTTCTACGCCATGGAGGCTAAAACCGGCGCGGTGAAGTGGACGGTCGCAACCGGCGGCCCGATTCGAACGAGCGCCGCCTGCGCGAACGGCAAAATCGTTTTCGCCTCGGACGACATGCACGCTTATTGCGCCGATGCCCGTGGCGCACTCCTCTGGAAATCCCCCAAACTCAACGGCCAGTCGCTGCGCGACTATTATCCCGTGGTGATCGGCGATGCGGTTGTTCTGCGAAGCATCCCCGCGGGACCTTACGCCGAACGCCACGGCAGGGACCGCGATCTGCTCATGAGGCACGCCGGAGTCGTGGGCGGCTGGCAGGAAACCGACAAGTTCCTCAAGAGCGACGCCACGCGCGGCACACTCGAAAAGCTCGAATCCGAACGCCGTCTGGTCCTCGATCAGCTCGAAAAGACGCCCGACGCGCGAACCTTCTTTGTGCTCGATGGGGCGACGGGCAAAGAGCGCGATCGCGTGCCGGTGATGTATGCCGCCGGCTGCCAGGGAACGGGGTTTCCGCCGGTCCTGACAAACGATGGTCGGATCATCGTCTTCTATCGCTCGGCGTTCACCAACTGGTCGCTCGGCGTCGCGCCCGTGGTGGCGATGGGCTATCTCGATCTCAAGCGCCAAGCCGTCGAGCCGATCCGACACACTTCGGGCAACGCGCCACCGTGGAACACGTTTTGGGGAACCGCCGATGAGTCGCAGAACTTCGCGGTCGGCGGTAACACTCTTTACATTTGCCATCAAGGAACAATCAGCGGCCTCGATCTGAAAACCCACAGACTCTTTCCCATCGCCGGCAATCGCGACACGTGGGGCGGCGAAACCGGACTGCCATGGGCGCGAAACGAATGGCACGGCCCGGCTCGCGGCTCGGCGGTCCTCTGCGGCAAGCGGATCTATTGGCTCACGGGAAGTCGTGTGATCTGCGTCGAGGGTGAAGCGAAGGGCGGCAAGCCCGCCGACAAGCCGTTTGACCCCGCCAGCAGTGACAGGATCAACCTCGAGATTCCCGAACCCGCGCCGGGTCCCAACCCCGGCGACCTGGTAGAGTATGTCTGGCAAAGTAAGACAGATTGGCAATCTGTCAAGAGTAGGACAGGTTGGCAACCGGTCAATGGCGGGACCGATCGGCAATCCGTCAAGAGTAGGACCGATTGGCAACCGGTCAAAGGTGGCACCGATTGGCAACCGGTCCTACAGAAATATGTTTCCGACTTCCTCGACAGCGACCGCCTGGCTCCTCTCTATGTGCAAACGGGCCTCGCGGGGCACGAATACTTCTTCGATTCCTCGGCCGACGTCGTTCGCGCGCTTTCGCTCGCCTACCTCCACCTCTCGAAGCCTCTTCAGGAGCGCGTGCGGTCCTATCTCGCCGCGGAGACCAGGAAGTATCCGCTGTGGGATGCGCGCTGCTACTATCCCATCGCCGAAGGCAAGCGGCGCGAGCTGTTCAACATTCCCGACGGCATCCTCCGTCCGCAAGGCCATCCGCGCCCGCACCCGCTCGGCAACCTCTATGCGCTGTGGCTCTACGCCGACCGCACGGGCGACGCAACCATCGTCAAGGAGAACTGGGACGCTATCCGCGCCTGTTATGCCGGTTTCGTGAAGAGCGGCTGGGATTTCGATCCCAGCAAAGGGGACGTCTTTGCCAATCGCTACATCGCCGGCCTGATCGGTTATGCACGCCTGGCAAGAGCGCACGGCGATGAAACGTGTGTAGAGGCGGCTAATATGGCGCGCTTGAAGCTTATCGCACAACTGAAGTCCTTTCAGTTTGGCCTCAAGGGCCTTCGCCCGCCGGCGATCCGATCCGTGAGCGAAGTGGACGGCTTCATCGGGCGCGGCAACAGCCTCTTTTGCGGCGCCCACCACACGGCCAAGATCGCCGCGTTTCTGGGTCTCGAACCCGAAATCGCCGCGGCGGTGCGCGACCACGCCCCCGACGCCGCGCGCGCCTATCTTCAAGTCATTGACCTCATGATGCCGGGATGGTATTTGGCCGGAGAAGAGCGACAGGTTCACTTTGGCGAGAACTTCATGGACTATCCCGACCAGGCGTTTTCGATCTTCGAGGCCAAAGCGCTGATCGAACGTCCGGGCCGCGAGAAGCTCGAACGCTTTCTCGACATTCCGTGGTGCGTCGGCGATCTTTATTATATCATCAAGCTGGTAAGGCTCATCGAATCCTGACGGGGCCCTTTGGATTGACGCCACATCCCTTTGGGAGGACGTCGCATGAAGGCCAGACCTCCCGCAGGAGAATCTACCTATCCGTTTCTTCGCTCTTCAATTGCCTACAATGAAGTACGCCGCGCCCCAAAGCGGGCGCCCCCACAGATCGCCCGGAAGCGTTGACTCGCCTTTTTTACGCCACAGGTCACGCCTTCGCCCGCGCGGCGGCCCAGGTCTTCTTGACGAAGGCCAGACCGCCAACCGCCACGGCTTCCTTGCTCGGCGAGATGGCGCGCCAGATCGAGGCGGCGCTGGCGATCTCGGGCACGGTGCTGCTGAACGACTCGATCACCAGCCAGCGGTCGTAGCCGAGCGTCTTGAGCGCGCTGAAATAGGTCTTCCAATCAACGTGGCCCGTTCCCGGCACCCCGCGGTCGTTTTCGGAAATGTGGCAGTGGGCCACGAGTTTGCCGCACGACGTGTAAGCCTTGAACAGGTCCTTTTCCTCGATGTTGGCGTGAAAGGAATCAATCATGACCTTGACGCGGCGATGCTTGACCTTTTTCGCCAGGGCACAGGCGTCGGCCAGCGTGTTGAGGAAATAGGTTTCGAACCGGTTGAGCGGCTCGAGGGCGATGTCCACGCCGACCTTGTCGGCGGTTTCGGCGGCGGCGGCCAGCGCTTCGGCCGCCCAGTTCCACTCGTCGTCGTTGCGGGCGCGACCGACGATGCGGCCGACGGGCGAATACATCGGGCCGGCCAGCACGTCGCACTTCAGGATCGCGCACATCTCCAGGGCGCGCTTGAGGTGCTCGATCCCCGCGGCGCGCACGGCGGGATACTCGCTGATGGGATTGGACTCATTCGGCATCACGGTCGTAGCGGTGGCGCCGAGTTTCAGCTCGTCCATGCGCGCGCGAAAGGCCTTGTACACCTTCTCGTTCCAGTGATGGATCGGCACCTCCACCCCGTCGAATCCCCACTTGGCGATTTGGTTGATCAGGGAGAGATGTTCCTCCGACGGATTGCCGGTCCACAGCAGTAGGTTGATTCCGACTTTCACGGCATGTCTCCTTTCTGGGTGTGGCGCTTTGCTTTCCGGAGAGACTTGTAAACCGGACGGGCCGCAAGATTCCAGAGTTTTCTGAGAAAAGTTCGGAGTTCGGACTTCGGTCTGCCCGGCGCCGTTTCCCCGCAATGACGTTGGCGAGACAAAGCGGTGTCCGTCAAACAAGCTGACGGACTGCCGACAGGAACCGATCTCCCTCCGCGATGATCATCGCCTACGTGCGCGTGTACAATACTCACTCCCTTGATCCGGCCAAACCACAATCGAGCGAGCTTCCGATTTTGTGCGACCCATTCGCCGAGACGCCGGGTCGGTTTTCGGCGAGAAGGTGTTGACAGGGCGGCGCGAGCGTGCGCTACAATTACGCGCAAGCACGAAAAAGGGAAACGCTCGGAGATGGAGGATGGCCATGTTCCGGCGAAGGTCTGTGGTCCTGCGGCTTTTGACATGGGCGATTTGCGTTTCGGCTGTGCTCTTGTTGACGACGTCGCTGGCTCGCGCCGCGCCTCCCCCCTCCCCTCTTTGTCGAGTAGCAATATTCGCGCCCGGAAACGGGGGGTGTCAATGCCGAAAGGCGCTGCACGAGTGGCATCTCTGGGCGGCGGTCAAGTATATCGAACGAAATCCGGTTCGGGCAGGGCTGGAAGCCCAAGGCAGAAAGGCTCGGGAATGACAATGATTGATTTGGACAGAAGCGCTATTCGTATCCCGTCCCCGTTATTCCCGCCGCTGAACCGGAGCGTTCAGCGGAATCACAGAGAAACGGCTTGCGCGGGGACAAGGGATGCGGGAGAGTAAGCCCCAGAGGTGGCAGATGAGAATCGAGATTGAAAGAGAAGATGACGGTCGCTGGATAGCCGAAATCCCGGATCTGCCCGGCGTGATGGTTTACGGCAAGAGCCGGGAGGAAGCGATCTCCAGGGTCGAAGCGTTGGCGCTGCGCGTCCTGGCAGATCGCCTTGATCACGGCGAAGAAATCCCGGAACTTCGGGAAATGTTCGCGGTGCCGGCGTGAGTCAGTGGCCGTCAACGAAAGCTCGCCTTGTACTTGCCGCCCTCTTACGTATCGGATGGTTCGTCAAGCGTCAGTCTGGTACATCCCATCGAGTGCTTTCCCGCCCAGGGTGGCCTGACTATGTTTTTGCGTTTCACGATGGCGAAGAGATCGGCCCTCGTATGCTCGCCCGCATCGCAAGGCGTACGGGGCTCGCACCAAAGGACTTGTAAAAACTGCCGAATCACGGGCTGCAGCCGATTTTGCAGGCCGGGAAATCGCAGAAATCGGCAGAAATCGGGGACAGGATACGAATTTACTTAACTGCGGGGTGTCGGTTCGGGAGCGTGCCAATCATTATGGCTCGTTCGGCACGTGCAGTCGTTCCCGGCATTCCGTATCACGTCACGCATAGCGGCAATCGCCGTCAGGCCGTCTTCCTTTGCGATTCCGACCGCGCCACCTATTGCCGTTGGCTGCAAGAATACGGCGCGGCGCGGAGTTCGGCCTGGACATCTGGGCCTATTGCCTGATGAGCAACCACATCCATAGCGCTATTCGTATCCTGTCCCCGTTATTTCGACGATCCGGGCCCTCGACCTGAAGGCTGATTGCGGCCTCGTGTGCCGCGGTGACGTTGCCGGTGATCATGGTCAGTGGCGGGGGTGTTGCCCGCCGATGCGGTCGGCCGTGCGATAGCCGACGCGAAGGATGTAGAATATCTTGTCGGCCATTCTGGCGCGCGCCCGATCAATGGCGGCCATTTCGTCCGCGTCCATTTCGTAATCGCCGGTCTCGATGTCGAGCGCCAGGAACTTGCCTTTGTGCTCGGGTTCGAGTTTGTCGCGCAGGAAACGGTCGTAGTAGTCCTTTCCGCGCCGGACGAACTCTTCGCGGCTCATGGTTAGGTGGGGCATGGGAAAGCCTCCTGCAATGCCTTCACTTCCTTTGAACGATACTCCGCCTCGCTCGTGTGAATCAAGTCTGAATGTCGGACTTTCGCAGCGACCAACCACGAGAAAACGAGAAATCGGCCGATGGCCTGCTGATGGCACTGTTTTTGGGGCATAATCGGTGGATTCCGGGGATGATTTCGGGGACAGGATACGAAATCATGGTTAGCGAGAATCTGATCCTCCTCGAACGGCCGCTGCACCGGCTCGGCAAAAAGCACCTGTGCACGTGTACGAGCACGTGCACGGAGCTATCGGCAGAAGATACTTACGGCTTAACGATAACCTTCGTTGCGCTCACGGTTTCACGATGACCTTCATCGTGCCCGCAACTTCACGATGGCCTTCATCGCGCTTACGGTTTCACAATGGCTTTCATCACATTGCCCTTCTTGTCGCGAACGGCGGTGATCGCCTCGGCCAGCTGATCCAGGCGATAGGTGTGCGTGGCCAGCGGCTTGAGGTCCACCAGTCCCGTCGCGATGGCTTCGAGCGCCGTCGGCCAAACCAGCGGCGCCAGCCAGGAGAACCGAATCGTCTTGTCCCAGAGAATGGACTTCAGCGCCGGGACGCGAATGACCGCGACGTCGGCCGGAAGGCCGAAGAAGACGATCCGCGAGCGGCGCCCCGAAATCTCCAGCGCCGCTTCCATCGCCTCGACCGCCCCGGTGGGCGTAATCACGGCGTTGGCAAACCGCCCATCGGTCATCTCAGCGATCGTCGCCTTGAGATCCTTCTTGAAGTAGGGCGATTTCGAGTCGGCGGTGTTGATCACCACGTCGGCGCCACACGGCTTCACGGCCTCCAGGCGATAGTCGAGCACGTCTACCGCCACGACTCTTCCCGCGCCGGATGCCTTAATCAGTTGGACCATCATGCAACCGATGACCCCCGCCCCCAGCACCACCGCAAAGTCGCCGACCGTGATGGCCATGTTCTTCACGCCATAGGTTGCGCACGCCAACGGCTCGGTCATCGCCGCTTCTTCGAACGAGACGCTGTCGGCGATCTTGTGGACGCCGGTGAAATGGGAGACGCAATACTCGGCAAAGCCGCCGTTGGTCGAAACGCCCAGAACCGTCTTCTTCTCGCAGAGATTGACGTAGCCCTGCTTGCAGACGCGGCAGGCGTTGCAGTACTGAACGGGGTCACACGTGACGCGATCGCCCGGCTTGAACAGGCCCAGTTTTTTGGGGATCGCACCGACTTCGGCGACTTCGGCGCTGAATTCGTGACCCAGGATCAGCGGCCCTTTGCCGGTGGGAGTTTCCAGCGAGCTGGCCCCGAAGTAGTAGGCCACGTCGGAGCCGCAGATCCCGCACACCTTGACCTTGACCAACACTTGATCGTCGGCCGGCTCGGGCACCGGCACTTCGGTCAACTCCATCTTCTTCGGCTCGTAGAACACTTGCGCTTTCATCATTTTCTTCTTGGCCATTTCCTCATCCTCCTCATGATTTCAAGATTGTTCTCGCAAGGGAAATTCATCGCCGCCACCAAGCCTTTGGATCACGCGACTCTCTCATACGGGAGTCTGCCTTCATTGACGATGGTGGAGGTGAAAGTCCACGGATCGGCGCCTGCAATTGCGAATTGCTCCGGAGTCAAGACGAGAACATCAATAGCCCCGCGCACCTCGCCGACCAGAGATTGCCGCAAATAGGCCGCGCGCCGGCGGTTGCTCGGAAAGTTCTCGCCCCACCACACAACAAGAAAGTCCAGGTCGCTGTCCTGCGTCATTTGGCCCCCCGCCGCCGACCCGAACAGAATGATCTTGTCCGGGTTGGCGCGCTCGATCCAGACCTGACAAATCTTCGCCATCTTCTGACCGACTTCCTGCTTGTCCATTGCCGCTCAGTCCCAATCAATACTTCTCCGCATAGGGCCGCAGGAACTTCAGCGCATTGTCGGTCACTTCCCAGGCCTGGGGCCAGAAGCACAGGTCAATGGTCCACCATTCGCCGTGGAATCCCGCCTCTTCGACGATCGCCGGAATGACCTCGTCGAAATTGATCTTCCCTTCGCCGAACGGCCGGTGGGTGCTGGTCTCGTCGTTGTGGAGCGTGCCGTCGGAATCAATCAGGTGGATGTGGCCGATCTTGCCCTTGAGCTTGCGCGCGAATTCGACGACGCCGCCCCTGAGCGTCTCCTTGCGGCCGAACTGGCGGGCCGCAACCACGGCGCACATGTACGCGTGACAGGTGTCGAACATCACCTTGAAGTTGGGATGGTCCACCTCTTCGGTGATGCCGATCACTTCGCTGGGCTTGTTGAAAATGAAGCCCGGCTCGAATTCCCAGACCATCCGCACGCCAAACTCTTCGGCCCGCTGGGCGCAACGTTTCCACTGGGCGACGATCCGTTTGCGCGCCGCGTCGCGCTCGGCTCCCTCCAGCGCATTGGGGGCCTGAACCGTATCCACGCGGATCGCCGGCGCACCCAGGTCGAGACACAACTGCAGGTTCTTCTTGAACAGGTTGAAGTAGAGGTCGTTTTTCTTGGCCTCCTTGGTGCCGGGGCCGGGCGTGGCCCAAAAGTCGGCCGCCAGTCCCGACACGCCCAGATGGTTGGCCCGCAGGAGCGCCACAATCCGGTCGCGGTCGGCTTTCATCGGATAGTCTTCGGGATGGATGTGGGGGCGAAAGGCCCCGATCTCGATCCCGTCCAGCCCCAGCTCGCCGCAGCGCCGAACCACGGTGTCGAACGGCACCGGGTTCTTGGCATACGGTCCGAACGCATAGGCCCATGTTCCAATGGAAATCTTCTTGGCCATCTTCGTCTCCTTTCATGACGGACGAACTGTCGCTGTTCAAATGAAGAAGCGCCGAGCGCTCACGAACTTCCACTCAACTTTTACGTCCACACTTCTATGCGTTTGGCGAAGATTCTCTCCGCTTCGTTACGATCTCAGGGGTCAGGGATCGAGGGCCGGGGATCAGAGAAAAGAGAAAGCGATCTGTCTTTCTGGCCCCTAATCCCCGACCCCTGCCCCCTAATCCCTGGTCCCTTTGCTTGTGGCCACAGGCCACCTTACCCTTTCGTCTAGACCTCTGGCCATTTTGCGAAGAGCTTCTCCCGTGGACGAAGTGGACGAAGTGGACGACATGGACGACATGGACGGGATGGACTTTTTCCGATGCATGAGCGGATGTCCACGACTCTCACCCCTCTTTGGTTGCGGCCAGAGGCCGCCTTAGGCTCTATCCGCCTTCCTTTCACCCATGGCTTTCCGAAGTCTCTGAGTGTGCGCGCTGTCGCTCTTGCCGAGTTTGGTCAAAACGCTCTTGAGCTCCTCGCCATCGCCGTCAGAGGCCTCGAAGAACGCATTTTCCCTCATCGAGTTTTCGACCTGTAATGCCATGGCCACGGCTCTCGCATGGGAGATTCCCTTCTCGGCATTGGCCAGCAACACTTTGAGATAGTCCAAAGACGTCTGCAGGGCCTTGAGGTTGAACTTCCGCTCCTCCATAGCCACCCGGCCATTCTCGATCAGGGCGTGAACCGCCCGGAGCGAATTGGCGTGCTCCATTTCATCTTCCGCCAGGTCGCCCCAGAATTTCTCGTGCCCCGAGCATTTGGCGGCGAACGTCGCGTACAGTTTCGCGATGCTCTCTTCGTGCCGGACCAGCAGGGCCACCACTCGAAGCAGATCCTGCGGTTGGCTCATCGGTCCCTCCCGTCGGGTGTCCGATCAAACGACCTTTGCCACCGGAGCCCCGGTTGCTTATTGCCGGCATTCCCTAAACGATCTTGATTCCGCTACGCAAAATCTCCGCCACCCAGGGGTTGTCCGGCGTAAAATCCTCCGGGCGGAACGGGTGCGGCTCGATCCGCAGGTCCACGTCCCACCGGTAGCGCATCAACAAAACCTGATCTTCAATTCGGTCGCCCGAAAGATCCCCAGAGACGACGGCGACATCAATGTCGCTATCAGGAGTTGGTGTTCCCCAGGCGTACGAGCCAAACACATAGACACTTTTAGGGCGAATCCGATGCGCCCGGAGCGTTTGTACGTATCGGCGCACAATCGGACGCACTACCCGGATAGAATGCCTCGAAGCCATTTTCTGATTTCCACGACTTCTTTCACACATTTCTGCGCCGCTGCCTTGCCCGCTCTTCCCCGGAAAGCACCTCTCTGGTCGGGATAGCGCGTGGCACCTTGCAGAGCAGTCAACCGATCCAACTGGGCGCGCCGCTCAGGGCTTAAAGAAATGCCTGCCTTCTCAGCCAAGAGGGACAGATTGTGTGTTTTGGGAACCCTCGCCCCCCAGCGTCTTGCACAACAAGCTTTCAACAATTTCTCAATGACCAAGTGGCCGATGAACACGGTCCAGGTGTACGCCCTCGCTCCCAAAACCCGCTTCATGGAGATAAAGTCATCTTCCGCTGTCTGGGTCCAGTAGCGAACAAGGTCTTCATTCTCCATCGTCGCTCACCGAACCATGTAACCGTTGCTGCATCGGCGACTTACCGTGCGGCATGTACACACGAGACCTAATCTTGACGCAGCCAATCGCATTGCCTCACTGCACCGCCGGCGGATAGCAGCAGACCACCTCGAGCGGCTTCTTGCCGACGTTCACGATCTCATAGGCCGGCAGAGTCACGGGAATGAAATAGGATTTGCCCCGGCGAATTTTCTTCGCGCCCCAGGGCCCTTGCAGCTGGCCTTCGCCGCCGATTCCGATCACGCAATAGAAGCCGCGGTCGTTGGGTATCGCCAGCTTGCCTTGGACGATCACCCGCCGCAGCCAGAAGTACTTGCGCGCTTCCTCGGGCACCAGGTCGTACTCCACGTTGCCGTCGTCGCGCCGGATGGGCTGAGGGGTCCGCATGACGTAGTTCCGGAGATAATCCTTGGGCATGGCCGTGAACTCGGCCGCTTCGAGCGCCGTATCCCAATCGAGCCCGCACGCGCCATCCTCGCGCCTGTACGGATAGCCTTTCCATTCGGCCAGAATGTTCCAGTCGGTCGGCTCCTGGGGTTCCAGAATGCAAAGGCCCGAACCCAGCGAGTGAACCTTGCTGTCGCGCAGGAAGATCACGTCGCCGACCTTGGGCTTCACTTCCCACATGTGCTTGCGCATGGTGGCCACGTCCTGGGCTTCCATCCACTTGCGGAACGTCTCCTTTTTGACGTCGTGCTTCCAGCCGATCCAGGCCTTCGCGCCGGGTCGCGTCCCAACCACCACCCACGCTTCATTCTTGCCATAGGGCGAATTGAGATGCTTCTTCGAAAACTCCGGCGACGGATGCCAGTGGACGGGAATGTGGGCGTTGGCCCCCACGTCGAAAATCTTGACCAGAATGCCCAGCTTCGCCCCGAACCGGGCGTAGTGCACGGGCCCGATGGTCTCGTTGGGAAAGGCTTCCAGCAGCTCGGTGATCAGGACCCGTTTGCCGCCGGGCAATCGAATGCGACTGATGCCTTTGGTCGGCGGATTGGGCCGACCGGGGGTCAGGGTCCGGTTGGTCGAGAAAATCCACTCCTCCGAGCGGAAATCATCTTTGGGGGCTTTCTCACCGACGAACTCCGCGCGCAGCTTGCCGCCATTGTAGAAATGCAGATAGGTGTTGCGCGCCAGCTCGATCGGCGTGTTCAGAAGTGCCTGGAGTTCGCTTTTGCTCGCCATCGTTCCACCTCCTGATTGTTGAAGCGGCGCCCGCGCCGCTTTCGCTCTTCATGAGATTCAGGCCCACTCCAACGTCGGCCACCCCGGCGCCACGTCGCGCCGACCGTCTTCAGCCGCTATCGGCCAAGCCCTCAATTCCTGAATGACTCCGCCGCTCCGGCCCTATATGCTCAAGCCTCGTTACCGTTCTCAAGAGTTTTCTGCACGAAAAGCCCTTCCGGACGAGCGGGACCGTGCCATCCCATTCAGTCCTGCAAGGGTTTTGCAGATGTCGCCACCTCGACAATGGCGTCCAGCTTCTCGACAACTTCGGGATGGATCATCTCCTTGGGAACCAAACTTGCCAAGCCGTGATAGCTGCTCTTGCGCATGACGTTAGGCAACCTCAGCCTTTCGTAGAATCGCTCAAACAGCCGATCCAGAAACTCGTCGCTGGCCTTCACATTGGTCCACCACGGGTCGCTTCTATCACGATAAGCAAGCGGGAGAACCAAGTCCCTGATGCACTCTTCCATAACCCGCCGCGAAGATTCGGTAAAAAGAGAGGCGGCCCCTTTCACAGCCGATGATTGCTCGGCGTATCGAAGCAAGACTTCTGGATAACAGAGGTAGTTTTCAATTTCACGTCGCCCCCACATAGTCTCCCGGAGGCCGGGTCCTTGCTGCAGGGGATGTTCAAGCCGGTCGTAGACTGCGATTCCTACGAGGTCAGCCTTCGCTTCGCGCAACCCGCGGAAGTGATTCCGTGCCAGTGGGGGATGGTTTCTCACATAGACTACAAAAGGACGTTCCAAATGCTCGGCGGCAGCATGCCCCAAGGTTTTGGCAAAAGCCCGCAGTATGGCTAAGTCGGTAGGACCCTCTACATACAGAACCCACCCGGTCTGCTCGGCCTGGAAGTATTGCTCGTACCCAATGTCCCGAAGCGCCTTCAGAAGCTGGCTGCCGCGGTCGTCTATACGATGGGGTTTCCGACCGATAAAGGCCACAACCACATCGCTCCCCGCCGCTTCGTTCAGTACCACTTCTGAATGGCTAGCCGCAATGACTTGGCTGCCTGCCTCGCGGGCCACCTCGGTGAGGAGCTGGTAGATCTGGCGTTGACGAAGGATTTCCAGATGGGCGTCCGGTTCGTCGAGCAATAGTGCCGTGCCGGGGTTCGCGTAAAGATGGGCCAGGAGAAGGAGCGTTTGGTGCAGCCCGCGTCCTGCGGCTGAGAGGTCCAATCGAATGCCCCGCTCCTTGTAAGCCATCGCGATTTCGCCGCGTTCCGCTATGAACCGCGGCGGTTCCAGCTCGACGCCAAAAAGTGATTGGATATGCGCACAAATCCGTTTCCAGTTCTCAGGTTCACGTTCGGCCACCAAATCGCACAGGTTTCGGAGCACTTCTGCGGTCCGACCTTCTCCGATGAGGACGTTGATCCGGCCCAGTTCCCATTTTGGCTCGATCGCGGCCAGCCCCGACATGGGGGGCAAAAACGCGATTCGCGTTCGTAGTCGCGTTTCAAGATCGCTATCGCCAGACTTTTCTTTCCCGGGGCGCTTTTTCTGGGGCACCAAAACCCCCGGTATGGTGAGGCGGGTTCCGTTTTTCTGGCGGACCGGACGGCAATAGAAGGACTCCGGATTGGCGTAATCAAACTCCAGGCCGCAGCGCCAGGATTCCCCCGCCGTAACCCCCTCCACAACGATCTCCACGCACACATTCTTGGTCCGCTGTATTCCCTCCGTTCGCTGCACGTCACGCACGTGGAGGTCGCGCCATAAGAGATGAGCATTGGGAACCGGAATGGCCAAAAGATCGCGCCGATTGATCGTGACGCCTGGGCGTTTTTCCGGTGCTTCTCTTCCACCCCGTTCTTCGTCCCATTTGCTCAACCCGATATCCCAGAGGGCCAGTGCCTGCAATGCGGTCGTTTTCCCGCAGTTGTTCGGGCCGATGAGGACCACCGGGCTGCCCAGTTCGATCTCCACCTCATCAAATCGTTTGAAGTTGCGAATAATCAGGCGCGTAAACACTTTCATCGCTCCGCAAAACTTCTATCCGCGCGACCGATGACTGCGTCGCCCAATGACCTCAATCGTCCGCTTTTCGTGGGCTTACTCTTCCACCCGCCCAAGCGATCGTTCCTTAAACAAATGAATCGGGCCGGCGATGGTCCCTCCCTACCGCGCGACCACGCCCCGTTCGAACAACAACCGGATGGCCTCGTAGACCCGTTCGGGCGGAATCCGCGACATCAGATAATCCACCGGAAGGCCGTGCGCCTCCTCGGCCGTCAGATCGGCGTTCCCCCCGCGCAACGCCAGATGTTTCTGTTTCTCCCAAAGCGGCCCCCAGCGTTCGGGAGTGCTGTGGCCGCAGAGCGAGATCGTCGGCGTCCCCACGGCAAACGCCACGTGCTTGGGGCCGGAGTCGGCCGTCACCAACAGCGACGACTCGGCCAGCACGGCCGCCAGCATCCGCACCGAGAGCCGCCCGCACAGGTTGATGGCATCCAGGCGGTTGGCCCGGATGATTTGGCTGGCTCCTTCCAGGCAGTGTTCATCGCCGACGAAAACCAGATCGAGATTCTCCACACCGCCCAGGCGCGCCGCAAGTGTCATCCAATGAAGCAGCGGCCATTGCTTGTAAGGCAGGACCGACCCGGTGTGGAGCGCAACGACGTGGCGGCGCGGGCGTTCGTTGAGCCGCAGCAGCGAGCGGGCATCGTGCTGCTCCTCGGCGCTCACCTTCCAGCGATACGGTCGCAGCGGCGCCAGCGGGCCCCACCACTCCAGCACCTTCGCCATGTTGATGATTTCCGGTCCTTCGAGGTCTTTGCGAACCCGCGCGCCGGCCGCCTCATACCACATTTGCCTCGGAAAGCCGACATCCTGATCGAACGTCAGGATGCCGGCGCGTGTGGTCTGGAAGATCAGCTCGGGTGGCACGTTGTGGGCGTAGAGAATGACGACGGCGTCCACGCCCAGGCCACCCAACTCGTTGCGCATCCGCTCGAAATGATCGCTTGTGAGTCCGCCGCCTTCCGGCGGAACGTGGACCACGCGACGCTCCCAATAGTCCACGTGGGTGTGGGCCAGTTCGCCCATGGGGTGCGTGACGAGGATCAGGCGCGTCGCCGGATGAGCCTCGTGAAAAGCGCGGCAGGCCGGTTCGATGATCACCATGTCGCCCAGAAACCCGAAGCTCACCACGGCCAGGCAGTGTGGCTCGTCCGGAAGCGGTTCGTGCGGATAGCGACGATTCTCGCGGCGGATCGCCCAGGGGCGCAACGCTTGTTTCAGCTCGCTGACCAGGACCTCGCGGCCCGCTCGTCCCAGCGCCAGGGCCATCGCCCGAAATTTCTCGCCTCGCGAAAGACCGGCCACCGGCGCGCCGACCAAGGCCTTCTGCCGAATGGTCCACAGCCGCTTCACGGCGCGTTCGGAGCGGCTGACAAACAGGCGCCGATACCAGGTCAGATAATGGTGGGCCACCTGACGGCAGGCATCGCCCAGGATCTCGTTGGGGTGTTCGCGCTCCCAAAGCGCCCGACCGTCGGCGCGCGCCCGATCGCACAGATAGCGCCACTTGAACCGCTCCATGGGAACGTCGTGATAGACGATCATCTCGGGAAGAAACTGCGTTCGATAGCCGAGCCGTCGAAGCCTTCGCCACAGCTCGCAATCCTCGCGGCCGCCCTGATAGACGTTTTCGGAGGCATCGAAGCCGGCCTCAATCTCCTGAAAGCGGCAGCGCACCAGAAGCGCCCGCCGCACCGACAGGTTCGACGTGCTCGGATAGTAGGAATTGCCCGTCGAGCGGCGCAGTTGTCCCGGCACCGCCCAACCGACCAGCCAGCCCATCTCGGGATTCCACCAGGAGGGAAGCGGCAGTGGACGCGCCGGGAGCGCCAGCCCGCCGAACGCGTCGTATTTCGAGGCCGCGCGCGCCAGACACTCGAGCCAGTCGGCCGCCGCGATGCAGTCGTCGTCGAGAAAGGCGACCCACTCGCCCCGGGCCGCGTCAACGCCCTCGTTGCGGTTGCCGGCGAAACTGCCACCCTCGGTCTCGATCAACTCCAGACCCTCGAACGGCCTTTCGCGCCGAATCCACTCGCGGGTTCCGTCGGACGAACCGGTATCCACGACCACGACCTGAAAGTCGCGGAACGTCTGGGCCCGCAGGCTTTGCAGGCAGCGCTCGAGCTGTTGGAGGCGGTTTCGGGTCAGCACCACGACGCTGGCAAACATTATGGCTCCGAGAAACGCGAACCTTTAGTCTCCACCGAAGCAAGGATCTCACGATCCCGGACAACCCTCAAGAGCGCCCGCCGGCGGCGGCGGCGCAACACCTCGCCGATCCGCTGCAAAGCCCGCATCAATGCCCGCAGTGTCCCAACATTCCCTGCAAAAACTTCGCGGGCGATCCTCGCGGGCAGCCACCAGCAATGATCGGCGATCAAACCCACGTCGCCAAGATTGGCCCAGAGAAAAAGCAGGTGATTGCGCGCATCGAGCTGTTGCAGCACCTCGCTGCCGTATCGGCGCCGGAACGAGGCCTTGCCCAGGTGGAACGCCGGCGAAGCGGGTTCGTAGAGGTTGCGCCAACCGCGCGCCAGCGCCCGCCACGACAGGTCGAAGTCCTCCCAGTAGCCCGGCGCGAAGAACATCTCCAATCCGCCCAGTTCGAGGAACCTCGCGCGAACGAACGCGCAGGCACCGGCCTGGAGGAAAAACGTCGCGGTCGCCTTGGCCACGTCGGCCCACACCAGCCGCATATCGCCCCGCTGCCAGACGGCGTCCATTTTCACGTAGTTGGGCTGACGGCCATCCCACTCGACCGTCTTGGACGTGACGCCGAACAGGCGGCCGTCGTCTTTTTCGAAATGCGACAGAAGCGCCGCGCAGAATCCTTCGCGAACCACGATGTCGTTGTTCAGCAAAATGACATAGCGCCCGCGCGCCGCCGCCACTCCCTCGTTGACCACGGTCGCAAAGCCGCGATTCTCGACGTGGGCGCGCAACGTTACCTGCGGGAACTGGCGCAGCACGATCTCGACGCTGGCGTCGCGGCTGCCGTCGTCCACCACAATGACTTCGAACGGCCGGCCGACTTTGCGCGCCGAAAGCAGGGCCGACGAAAGGCAGCGCGCCAGAAAGGCCTCGCCGTTCCAGTTGGCCACCACAATGCTGAAATGAATCGAGTCTTTTGGTTGGGCTTGCGGTTCGGCCATGGCCACGCCCCGGATACTTGCGCTTCGTGGGGAGCATAGGAACGCCCGGTCGGGCGTGTCAATCTGCGAAAGCGTGAAAATCGCTTGCTCCCCAACCGTCAGGAATGAAGGATGAGGGATGAAGGATGAAGAAAAGCCACGAAATGCCGGGTCCTGAATTCGAACAAAACTGCCGGCGCAAGAGTTGCCGAAATACGCATGATCGCGAGACGTGAATCGTTGACGATTCTAGGAATTGATCCCGGTCTTGCCCGCGTGGGGTTGGGCGTGATCGTGCACGACGGCCAGTCGCAGAAGGTCGTTTTCGCCGACGTCGTGACCACGCCCACCACCTGGCCTCTGGCGCGCCGGCTCAAAAAGATCCACGACGCCATTCGCGAGGTGGCGCGACAGTTCCGGCCCAACGCCGCGGCCATCGAGACGCTCTACTTCGCCGCCAACGTCAAAACCGCCATGCAAGTCGCCCAGGCGCGCGGCGTGGCGATTCTGGCCACCGCCGACGAGGAAATCGAGTTGTTCGAATACACGCCGCTTCAGATCAAGCAGGCCGTGGCGGGCTATGGCCGGGCCGGGAAAGATCAGATGCTGCGCATGGTTCAACTTCTGCTGAACCTGAAAAAGCCGCTGCGCTCGGATCACACCGCCGACGCACTGGCGGCCGCGATCTGTCACGCGCAACACCAGCGAATCTCCCGGCTGGTCGCTCTCGCCTCGCGGCCAGCGCGGCCCAAACCGGGAGGCTTTCCGCCACAACGATAGAATCTGATGGATCTGGAAGCCATGAAAGCAAGAGCGGCCAAAAGTCACACCACAGGGGCAGGATTGAGTCCTTCTCTGATGCAGGCGTTTGCTTCGGCGCGTGATGCGATCTTTAGTACACCTTAACACAATAGAGGGGTTAAATTAGAGTACGCGCCGGGATGCACGATTTTCGGCGGCCCCAAAGGGGCCGCGAGAATCACGACCCACTTCTGAAAGGGAGGAATTTGATCCCTCTATTGTGTTGGGGTGTATTCAGGAGTTCCCGGCCATGAAAGCCCAGACCGTGAAAGATCCTGTTTGCGGCATGGAGGTGGACCCCAAGACCGCCGCTGCTTCGTATGAGTACGAAGGAAAGACCTATTACTTCTGTTGCACGCATTGCCGCGACGAGTTCCGCTCGAACCCGGAGGACCATCTCGCTGAAGCCGAGCCGGAAGAGGAAGAAACCGAACCCACCGCCTCGCCGACAGGGGCCACTCTCTACACCTGTCCGATGGACCCTGAAGTGAGGCAGGAGCGTCCGGGTGCCTGTCCCAAGTGCGGTATGGCGCTGGAGCCCGTTTCGCCACCGCTGCTCACCGGCCGCACCGAATACGTCTGCCCCATGCATCCCGAGATCGTGCGGAACGAACCGGGCAGCTGCCCCATCTGCGGCATGGCCCTCGAGCCGCGCGTCGTGGCGGCGGAAGAAGAAAATCCTGAACTGAAAGATATGTCCCACCGTTTCTGGTGGAGCCTGGCGCTGACCATCCTTGTCTTCGCTCTCGCCATGTCGGGCATGATTCCGGGCCGCCCGCTCGAGCGAGCCCTCCCCTCGACCACCCTCGGATGGATCGAGTTCCTTCTCGCGACGCCGGTCGTGCTTTGGGGTGGCTGGCCGTTCTTTCAGCGCGGCTGGGCCTCGATCGTCAACCGCCACCTCAACATGTTCACGCTGATCGCCACGGGGACCGGCGCGGCCTACTGGTATAGCGTCGCGGCGGTTCTCGTTCCCCGCATTTTTCCTGTTTCGTTTCGGCAAGCCGACGGCACGATTCCTCTCTATTTCGAATCGGCCGCCGTCATCACCACGCTGGTTCTCGTGGGACAGGTTCTCGAATTGCGCGCGCGCAGCCGAACCAGCCAGGCCATCAAAGCCCTTCTCGGCCTCGCGCCCAAAACCGCCCGCCTCATTGAAGACGACGGCGCCGAGCGCGACCTCCCGCTCGAAGAGGTCAAGCCGGGCCAGCGACTGCGCGTTCGACCAGGCGAGAAAGTGCCGATGGACGGCGTTGTGATCGAAGGCCGCAGCGCCGTGGACGAATCCATGGTGACCGGCGAGCCGCTGCCCGCGGAGAAAAACGTCGGCGACCCGGTGATCGGCGGCACGGTCAACGGCGCGGGCGGATTTGTGATGAGGGCCGAGCGCGTGGGCAGCGATACGCTCCTGGCCCAGATCGTGCACATGGTCGCCGAGGCCCAGCGAAGCCGCGCCCCAATCCAGCGACTGGCCGACGTCGTTTCGGCGTGGTTCGTGCCGGCGGTCGTGCTGGTGGCCGTTGTCACGTTCGTTGTCTGGGCGCTGGTTGGCCCTTCGCCGCGGATGGCCTACGCGCTGGTCAATGCGGTGGCGGTGTTGATCATCGCCTGTCCGTGCGCGTTGGGCCTGGCCACACCGATGTCCATCATGGTGGGGACGGGTCGCGGCGCCACCGCCGGCATCCTGATCAAGAATGCCGAAGCGCTCGAAGTGCTCGAGAAAGTGGACACGCTGGTGGTGGACAAAACCGGCACGCTGACCGAAGGAAAGCCTCGCCTGACGCGCGTGGTGACGGCGGGCAAACTGGACGAGGCCGAACTGCTGCGCCTCGCCACGAGCCTCGAACGATCCAGCGAGCACCCCTTGGCCGCCGCCATCGTCAAACGTGCGGAAGAAAAGGGCGTAGAGACGGTCGAGGTGCAAGATTTCCACTACGTTCCGGGCATGGGCGTGACCGGGACTGCCGTCGGGCGCAAGGTGGCGGTGGGAAATCGCAAGCTGTTCGAGCAACTCGGGATCGAAGCCGCCCGCCTGCAAACCGAGGAGGAGCAACTTCGCCGCGAAGGCTGCACCGTGATGCTCGTGGCCGTTGACGGACAGGCCGTCGGCCTTTTGGGCGTCCAAGATCCGATCAAGGAGTCCACCGACGAAGCGATCCGCATCCTTCGCGAAGAGGGCGTGCGCATCGTCATGGTAACGGGCGACAGCCGCACCACGGCCGAGGTTGTCGCACGCCGGCTGGGGATCGAAGAAATCGCCGCCGGAGTTCTCCCCGCTCACAAAGGTGACGTTGTCAAGCGCCTCCAAGCCGAAGGCTGCATCGTGGCGATGGCCGGCGACGGCATCAACGACGCGCCGGCGCTGGCGCAGGCCCACGTCGGCATCGCCATGGGAACGGGCACCGACGTGGCCATGGAGAGCGCGGGCGTGACGTTGGTCAAGGGCGACCTGCGCGGGATCGCGCGCGCCCGCCGCCTGAGCCGCGGCGTGATGCGCAACATCCGCCAGAACCTTTTCTTTGCGTTCATCTACAATACGCTGGGCATCCCCCTGGCCGCCGGCGTGCTCTATCCGGTGTTTGGGCTGCTGCTCAGTCCGATGATCGCGAGCGCGGCGATGAGCTTCAGTTCGGTTTCGGTCGTCAGCAACGCGCTGCGCCTGCGAAAACTAGCGCTGTAGCAGGACAGGTTGGCAACCTGTCTCGCCGTGATCACGCCGACCGACAGACCCGAGTAGCCGGCTCCCTTGCTGGTGACAGCGATCCGCCTTACCGCCAAGTACCGCCATTCGGAAATACGGTTTCATATCCTGGCTGAGATCTACTGGGTTTGCCGTTCGCCCCGCCGGACCCGTGCCGGTGGAGCGGGGATTGGCAAGTGCGACTAGGCCACCCCGAAACCTTGATCGGCCCCCACCGGCACAGGGCCGGCGGGAGCCAATCCAAACTCGACGGCCGCTCTTTATTCCTTACTGAACTTATGAATCGGGGCACTAAGAATCACGCGACAGGTTGCCAACCTGTCCTCCTCGCAGGCAGAAAAAGCTTGCGTCGGGACGATGAAGGCGATTGATTGGCAGCGCATGAGAGAAATCCTTCGGCGGATTCGCGGAGACGGTCACAATGGCGCAGATCAAAACTCCAAACCGAGCGCTGGCTTCTCTTTTCGCGCTGATCCTCGCGGTGGTGTTTCTGAGCACGGGCTGCATTCGCTCCATGGTTCGCGTCACGAGCACGCCCGGCGATGCGCGCGTCACAATCAACTATAATGAACGTGGCCGCACACCGATCGAGGTTCCCATCCTCTGGTATTGGTACTACAAGATTCGCGTCGAAAAGGAGGGCTACGAGCCAGTCGAAGTGGACGAGCGATTCTATGCCCCGCCCTGGGCCTGGCCGCCCTTTGATATTTTCTTCGACGCGCTTCCCATCCCGATCAAGAACACTTACAAGCGGCACTATGTGCTCAAACCCAAGCAGGGCGATTGATCCGCCGGAGTGGGACAGGCTGCCAACCTGTCCCACGCCATCCCGATGAAAGTCACAGCCCCACGAACAGTCTTTGCTCTCGTCTGCCTGGCCGCCGCGGCGGTCAGCTATTGGTACTGGTCGCGACCCGCGCCCATCGTCAATCTTCACCCGACCGGCAAACAGATCCTTGCGCTGGGCGACAGCCTGACCGAAGGCGTGGGCGCCTCGCGCGGTCACGACTATGTGAGCGTTCTTGCCAAGAAGATTGGCCGGCCCATCCTCAATCGCGGCGTGGCGGGCGATACGACCGCCGACGCGCTGGCCCGCCTGAACCGCGACGTGCTGACCCAGGAGCCGCAAATCGTCATCGTCTTTCTGGGCGGCAACGACATCCTGCGCAAAATCCCCGCTGAACACGCCGCCTGGGGTCAGATGCGCCCCCGCACCCAATGTCAGGACGATCTGGCCGACGACCTTGACGTTTCGCGCCTGTCCCGCCGCTCCCGCAGCGATCAACATAAAAGCGACGACCGACAGAGTCCCCCTCACCGCCCAAGCGATCCGCCCGAGTTCATGCTCCAAGCCTCCCCTGACTGGCGATCCGGCGTTCTTTCGAACGTTTCACACAATCGCCGGTCGAGCGTCAAGGCGGTTTTCGCGATGAACGCTAATTACAGCTATCTGCATAAGTAATGCAACGACTGGGGCAAAAGGGGGGAGGGCCGATTGGTGGACGCAGGCGCGAAGTTTGCGTTGGGAGCAGGCGATGCCCTTCAGGGTGTCGCCGAGCTGCCACCACAACTCCGGGAGGTTCTCCGGTTTCGTTGCGCCGTAGAACCGTTCGACGGCCTCCGCGGCCTCCACGATGTCGGTGAGATAGAGTTTCTCAGGCCGCATAGATTTCTTTCGCGCTCGAGAGAATGTCGTCACGAATCACAGGCTTCAGACCGTCCTGCGGAACCAGATCTACCGAACATCGAAAAAGAGCGGAGAGTTCGCGTTGCATTCTGCATAGCTTGAGAAAGCCAATGTGGGCGTCGGGCTTGAATTCTACCAGGACGTCCACGTCGCTTTGCGGGCCGAAGCCGTCGCGCTGCACTGACCCGAACACCGCCAGTCGCTGGACTTCGTAGCGGCGGCAGAGATCGGCTATTTCGTCTCGTGGCATTTCAATATTGGTGATAGCCATCTTCGCGGCTCCCCTGATAAGAATTATAGGGCCGGCCCATGTTCAATAGGGAAAAGCCGCGCCCCAAAATGGTTTGCGGCCGGATAGCCGACGCGAAGGATGTAGAACACCGCGTTAGGCATTCGGGCGCGCGCCCGATGGTTATGGTGGCCATTTCGTCGGCGTCTATTTCGTATTCGCCGGTTTCTATGTCGAGCGCGAGGAACTAGCCCTTGTGTTCGGGTTCGAGTTTGTCGCGCAGGAACCGGTCATAGTAGTCCTTTCCACGCCGGACGAACTCTTCGCGGCTGATGGTCAGACGGGGCATGGGGAGCCTCCTGTAAGGCCTTTCCTTCCGTTGAAGGATACTCCGAGCCGTTTTCGCGAATCAAGCGCGAATGTCGGGCTTTCGCGGGGAGCCGGCTGCTTGAATGGCAATGGCTTTCATCTCTCAAGCCCCAAGCCGCGAAGGACCTTCTTCAGTTTCTTGCCGGCTTCACGCCTATGGTGCGACTGTTGGGAGTTCCTGGTCAACTGCGCAGCCCGACGGAGTCCTGGACCATGGGGGGCAGCGGGTTTACCCAATCAAAAGGAGAAACATTTCCTTTACAATCCGCGAAAAGAGGGCAATAAGAAGAAGTGGTTCTTTGGGGGGCGCAGGGGTCGCCCGGAACCAAAAATCAGCTGAGGCTTTTGCAGACATAAAACGCTGCCACCTTCCGGCGTTTGTCCTGTTGAGCTAACCAATGATTAGACAAAGCGAACTGGGCCCAAAGGCGGAGGGCGAGTTTCGGATCGCCCACCTCTCCGATCTTCATATCAGTGCCGACCGGTCGGGGATTCGTCACCGCTGGCGCAGCTGGGTCGGCCAGTCGCAAGCCAAGAACCTGGTCAACCTCCAGGCGGTCCTGCGCGACATCGCCCAGTGCGAGATAGACCACATCGTGCTGAGCGGCGACCTGACCAACGGCGCCAAGGAAGAGGAATTCGAGGCGCTCAAGGCGGCGCTGCGCGACTATATCCATCCCAGCCGGATGACGATTGTCCCGGGCAATCACGACCTGTCCTATCGCCGCGTGCGGCCGGGCGTGACGCTCCACGAGTGCCCCCGCAAGCTGTGGCACCTGGTCAGCCACTTCACCAATTTGTTCCCGTCGCAATATCCTTCCGAATTGCACATGGCCAAAAAGCAGCTGTTTCCGTTCGTCAAGGTGCTCGACGACGGACGAATCGCCTTGATCGGCATTGACACCACGGGCCACCTCACGACCAAGGCCGGACCGCTGAACAGCTTCGGGCAGGTGGGGCTGGCGCAGCTGGCCGAACTGCGTATGCTGCTCAAGAACCCCTGGCTGCACGATCGGATCAAGATCGTGGCCATGCACCACCATCCGATGATTGTGCCCGTGGCGACCATGTTCGACAGCTTCAAGTACATGTTCAAATCCAAGCAGCTGCTCGACTTGCTCTATGAAAGCCGCGTGGATCTCATCATTCACGGCCACAAGCACCATCCCTTCTGCTGGCAGTCGCATACGTTCCGTGATCACGACATGATCGTCATCTGCGCCGGTCCGCCCGACGCCTATGCCAACGGCAAGAGCGCGGAGCTGGTCTATAACATCTACTCCATCACCGGTCACCGCATCGGGATTCATTACCGCACGTGCTCGCCCACCTTGCGCCCCAAGACGGAATTTGCCCACGCCCCGAAGCGCGAGGCGTGACACGTCTTCTCTGCCATGACGAAATCGGGGTGGAAGGCAAGGCAATTATGGCGCGGTTTTCGGAGCGCCCTTGTCGGCGGGGGTAAAATGTAGAAGGCGCAAAATTCCCATTCGCTTTTCCTCGCCGGGGGGTTGACAGTCGCCCAAAACGCGCACCGCCACCTCAGCCACCGGCGAGCGGCGTCCTCGATACCATAGCAACCAGACATTTTTCCGGTCGGCCAACGGCCTCAGCCTTTCGGCGATCTCCCGCTCATCCAGCAGCCAGCGATTGATCGCCGCGTCAACGCGCATCCCCGGCAGGTACATCTCCACTCCATCGGCGATCTGGTCGGGGACGGTAACGATGGCGTCGCCATTCCGGTAGACCGCACGAAGCTGAAGGGCATACTCTCGGAAAGGCTCCGTGATGACGGTGAGGATCCCGTAAGCGCCGCACGCGAGCAGAACAGCGAGGGTGGCCTGGGCCATCTCGGCTCGGCGTGGCCTGCCGGCCGTCCATCGGTCCACGATGCTCGCGGTCAGCAGTGCACCGGCCGGCACGGCGCCCATCAAGTAGCGGGCAGGCCCCAGGACGGAAACGCTCAGGCCCGTGGTTTCCTCGACGGCCCACGTCACCAGCATCAAGCCCAGCGGGAAAAAGACGATGCGACGACAGGCGACCTCGCGTCGGCTCAGCTCTTTTCGGCCCTGCCAGAGCCGCCACAACACGGCCATCGTGAAAAACCCGGCCAGCGCCTGCAAAACCATCAACAGGCGGGTGGGTCTAAAGTAATGATCGTTTGCGAATATGCCTCCCAACAGCGCCACCACGTGAAAGATCACGGCGGCCGGCCGGATATGGGCGAGTTCATTTTGCAGGCGCGTTTGAAGGTGAAAGATCAATCCCGGCGCCAAAGACAAGAGGGATACCGCAAGCGTAATCAGAGTTGTTTTGAAGAGTGCGGGCGACTCACGCCGTCCGCGCCATGCATCATAGAGGAATGCCGACGACACCAGCGCAAAGGACGGTGAAGTCCAAAACACCAGCACCGTTCCGGCGCCATAGATCCACTTCCACGCAGCACGGTCATTGCCTCGCTGCATTTCGAAATAGGCAAAAGTGATCCACACCGATTGCAGGAGCACCAAAGCGTACATGCGGGCTTCGGAGGCCTGCCGGATCGCGAGGCCGTTCAACGCAAGCAAGGTGACGGCAACGGCCGCCGCTTTTCGGCTCAGCAGGCGCGAGGCGACTGCCCAGAACGACGCCGCCGCGGCCAACCAGAAGACCAGGGAAAGCGCGCGCATGGACGTCTCGGACGCCTGGCCGCCGAACAGCGCAACCCCTCCTTTCAGCAACGCGAAATAGAGGGGAAAATGGCCCCGGCGCAGGCGCTCGAGCACCATTTCGCGAAACGGGAGATGAATCGCGTGGAGCGAGTAGAGTTCGTCAATCCAGAAACCGTTGCGATGGAGAAACCGGACCAGGAGGAAAAGTCCCGCGGCGATGCTCAGCCCGGCCACGAGCCCATGAACCATCGCCTCCGACCGCGCAGCCTCCGCACGGTTCGGCGACGCGTCATCGAGTGGGATTCTCTGCTGATCGTCGAAGGCCAAGAGGTTGGACTATCCTTTCGCCGTAGCCATTTCGGCGAGCTGACTGAGGCGGTCGGTGGGGGCCAGCGCAATCAGGATATCGTTGCCGGCCAGGACCGTTTCGGCCGAGGGGTTGTAGGCCATGGGACCTCCGTCGCGCCTCAGGCCGATGATGATGATCCCGAGCGTACGGCTGAGATTCAGGTCGCGCAGCGACTTGCCGCAAATGGACGAGCCTTTCTCGACGACCAGTTCCTCGATCTGATAGTGCTCTGCACCGGGCACCCCGCCGACTTCGGCCAGAAAGTCAATGACGTTGGGCCGGAGGGCGGCCTGGGCCATCAGTCGCCCGCCGGCGTGATAGGGCGAGAAGACGCGATCCGCTCCGGCTTTCCGCAGCTTTTCGATGGCGCTGTCATCGCTGGCGCGCGCGACGATAAAGATCTTGGAGTTCAGCTCGCGCGCCGACAGCGTCACGAACACGTTGTCGGCGTCGCTGGGCGTGACCGAAATCAGAGCGCGGGCCTGTCGGATCCCGCAGCGGATCAACACTTCGTCGCTGGTCGCGTCCCCGTGAACCCCCAGATAGCCCTCTTCCTCGATCTGCTGGAAGGCCGTTTCGTGTTTCTCGATAATGACGAACGGCACATTGGCCTCCGCCAGCTCGTGCGCGATCACGCGACCCATGCGGCCGTATCCACAGACCAGGACGTGGTTTTCCAGTTTGGAAATCTGCTTTTCCATTCGCTTTCTCCCAAGCATCGTTCGGATTTGCCCTTCGACCAGGGCCCGCGTGACCAAGCCGATGACCAGCGTCAGGGTCACGGTTCCCACGACCATCAACACCATCGTGACGATTTCCGCGGGGACGGGGAAGTTCTCTCCGCCGCGTCCCACGGTCGTCACAGTGTTCAGCGTCGCGTAGAGGGCATCCAGAAGGCTGAGTCCCGTAAACGTTTCATAAGCGAGCGTGCCAAAGGCAATAATGATGATCAGCAACGCCACCGCGGCGATCAGCAGCTGCGCGGTGTGCGACCGGGGAAGCGGGACAATGCGCTTTCTGTTCGATTGGCTCTTCTTCTCCATCGCTCTTCAGGTCATCGCGTCTGTTCGCGTGGACCCCACTCCGCACTCCGCCATCCGCAGGACTCACTCATTTCCTCTTGAATTGCCTGTCCAGCTGGTCGCGCGTCAAGAGGATCATTGTCGGCCGCCCGTGAGGACAGGTAAACGAAAGCCGTGCGGCGAGCAACTCATCCATCAACCGCTGCATTTCCTCCCGCTGGAGGTGCTGGCCCGCTTTGATCGCGGCATGGCAGGCCAGACGCGTCAGCACCCGCTCGCGCAGCCGCTCGGTCTCGCGCGTGGGTCCTTCGCTTGCCAGATCGTCGAGCAGATCGCCGACGAGCACCGCCAGATCCACATGATCGAACATCACGGGAACCGACCGGATGACGAACGTATGTCCGCCAAAGGCTTCGGTTTCAAACCCCAGCTCGGCGAGGAGGGGCGCCAGTTCTTCCATCAGAGGCTGATCGGCCGGTCGCACCTCGACCGAGATCGGAACCAGCAGCGGTTGGGTGGCCACGTGGCCGCGCTGGTCTCGGGCGCGCAAATAGAGCAGCCGTTCGTGCGCGGCATGCTGGTCAATCAGAAGGAGGCCCTCCGGGGTCTGCGCTACAATATAAGTATCGGCGATCTGGGCAATAGCCTCCGGCGGCGAAGTCTCGGGAAACGCGGAGATCTCGACCGCCGACGGTTCCGGCGAAGTGGTTGGCTGCACGGCGGCGGGTGGCGAAGGTCTCTGCGCGGCTGGGGCCGGCGACACCAAGCCTTCGGCGCGGACTTGTTCCCCCGCGGGCGCGCGTCGAGGGCAACCGCCAGCCCAACGCGGACGAAACTGTTCTTGTTCCCCCGCGGGCGCGCGTCGAGGCTGGGCCGGCGGCTCATAGGGAGCGCTCGGAAGGCGCAACGCCCCACCCGCCTGGCGGAAGAGCTCGTCGTAAGCTGCGGGACGAGGCTGGGCCGGGCCGGTCGCCGCCGCCGCCGCGACAACAGGCTCTGCAAATCGCACGTGGGGCATCAGATTGGCGGCGTGCAGCGCCGCGGCCACGGCCCGGTGGACCAAGCCGTTGACCTTGCTCTCGTTGCTAAACCGCACCTCTTCCTTGGTCGGATGCACATTGACGTCCAGCTGCTCGGGAGGGAGTTCGATGAACAGCACCACGACCGGATAGCGCTGGGTGGCGATCAGTCCCTCGTAGGCTTGTTCGACGCTATAGCCCAGCGCGCGATGGCTGATCGGCCGGCCGTTGACGAAGAAGAATTGATGGCGGCGGTCGCGACGGGCCTCCAGCGGCTTGGCGATGTAACCCCAAACCCGAAGATCATATTTGTCGAACTGAACCTCGATGAGGTTGTCGCCGACGATGCCCAGCAATTGCCGGGCGCGAGACTCCAACGATTGATCGGCCGGCAAATCGAGAAACGGCCGCTGCTGGTTGAGGAAGCGGAAACCGACCGAAGCCGCGGCGAGCGACTGGCGCACGATCACGCGCGCCATCTGGCCCAGTTCGGTTGCGGGTCCCTTCATGAACTTCAAGCGAGCGGGCGTGTTGAAGAACAAGTCCCGCACCGCCACCTGCGTTCCCGTCGGAGCGCCCACCTGGCTGGTCTCGGTGATCTCTCCTCCCTCGACGCAGACCCGCGTGGCACTGAGGTCCTCGGGTCGCCGCGTGGTGAGAGTGAGGCGCGAAACCGCGGCAATGCTGGGCAGCGCTTCGCCCCGAAAGCCTCGTGTGCGCAGACTCTGCAAATCGTCAAGCGAACGGATCTTGCTGGTGGCGTGGCGTTCGAGCGCCAGGCGCGCATCTTCCGCGCTCAGTCCCGTGCCGTCATCGGCCACCGCGATGTCGCGCAGCGCACTGCCGACCGTGACCTGGATGTGCCGGGATTGCGCGTCCACGCTGTTTTCGATCAGTTCCTTCACAACCGAAGCCGGGCGAACGATCACCTCGCCGGCGGCGATTTGATCAATCAGGATTTTGGGCAGTCTGAGGATCATCGCTTCCGCCATCCATCCGGGCGCGTGAGGCCGACTGTGAGCAAGGCGCGCTTCGAAAGTCAAGACCGTAAGCCCGCGCGCCGGTGGCTCGCAGCGCATCGTGCGCGGTTCCCCTCGTCGAACGAAAGGGCGCGGCGAAGGTAAAGAGGGGGTCGTGGGCGGCCCCCAAAAAAAATGTCGTTCCCACAAAAAAAAGTGCATTTTTTGCTTGCATC